>Ga0265295_1001995_pt1 | contig 33902 bp, 30 predicted proteins | sample Munlansysbiofilm_FD_192503 | JGI IMG/M metagenome (GOLD analysis project Ga0265295, IMG submission 192503) | Leachate microbial communities from a municipal landfill in Southern Ontario, Canada - Methane capture system biofilm | ecosystem: Engineered > Solid waste > Landfill > Unclassified ... | reverse complement strand
AGTGTTTATCAGTCTGGGCTTTGAGATTGCCGAAGGTTTGGATATTGAAGATGAGTTTCACAATTTTGATGCTTTGAACACACCCGCGGATCATCCCTCGCGCAATCTGGCCGATACCTTCTATGTTGAGGGTGGAAGGCTTTTGCGCACTCAAACTTCCACTGTGCAGATCAGGGTGATGGAAAGCTATCAACCTCCAATCCGGATTATCTCTCCGGGACGCTGTTACCGCAATGACAAGCCAGATCCCTCACATTCCCCGGTTTTCCATCAGGTGGAAGCTCTGGTGGTGGATAAAGGCATCAGCATGAGTGATCTGACTGATACCTTGCAAAACTTCGCCAGCATCATGTTTGGTGCCAGGGTGCGCAGCCGCATTCGTCCTCACTTCTTTCCTTTTACCGAACCTTCTGCTGAGATGGATATTTCCTGTGTGGCTTGCAGTGGTGCAGGTTGCAGGGTGTGCAAGGGTTCCGGATGGCTGGAAATGGGGGGAGCCGGAATGGTTGATCCCAATGTCTTTGACATTCTGGGCATTGATTCAGAGATTTATACAGGCTTTGCCTTTGGACTTGGCATTGAGCGCATAGCCATGCTCAAGTATAATATCCCGGATATGCGGATTTTGTTTGAAAACGATCTTAGAATGCTGAATCAGTTCAGAGGGGAGCTTTAAATGAAAGTAGCACTGTCCTGGCTTAAAAAGTATCTGGATATTCCAGAAAGTGTTTCTGAACTGTCTGATTTACTCACTTTCGCTGGCATAGAAGTGGAGGATGTCAAGGAACTGAAAGCCCTGCCTGCCAGTGTGATTGCGGCAAGAGTTGTTTCCGCAGAACCTGTACCCAAAACCGACCATTTGCAGCTATGCCAGGTTGATGTCGGAGAGTATCCCTTTGCTCAGAAAGGGGAAGACAATTGCGTTCAAGTGATCTGCGGAGCTCCGAACTGTCACAGTGGGATGATAGCAGTTCTTGCCCTACCAGGATCAATTCTGACTGATCTGGAGATCAAGAGTGCCAAAATCCGCGGGATAATCTCCAATGGTATGCTCTGCTCCGAACGCGAACTGGGGATCTCGGATAGCCATGCCGGTATTATTGAATTGCCCCAGGATGTTCTTGTTGGCACCTCAGTGAATGAACTCTATATGTTGCCAGATGTCGTGTTTGATCTGGAGATTACTCCCAATCGCAGTGATCTTTTGGGCTATCTGGGTATTGCCAGAGATCTTGGCGCCAAACTGAACCGCAAACTGATTGAACCAGAACTAACAGAACTGAGTGTGAACTTTGATAGACTCAAGCTTGGCTTGAAGAATATGGAGCCGGAATTGTGTCCGCGCTATACTGCACAGGTTTTTGATAACGTTCAGATTGCCGAATCTCCACTCTGGCTGAAAGTGGCATTGATTAAAAGTGGTTTAAGACCCATCAATAATGTTGTGGATATCACCAACTATGTGATGCTTGAAACAGGGCATCCCCTGCATGCTTTTGATTATGATAAACTTGCTTCCGAGGATACTAATGCCAGTCATCCGGACATCGTGATCCGTAAAGCCAGGCCAAAGGAAGAAATGCTGGCTCTGGATGGGCGCAGCTATATCCTGGAAGGTGATGAACTGGTGATTGCCGATGGCCAAAAAGCCTCCGCCATTGCTGGTGTGATGGGTTCGGAGTTCTCTGGAATCACTCCACAGAGCCGCAGGATCGTGTTGGAAAGTGCAGCCTTCCATCCAGGCAGTATTCGCAAGACCTCGTATAAACTTAAGCTCAGCTCGGATTCTTCTTACCGGTTTGAACGGCATCTGGCTGCGGATAAAGCGCATTTGATCAGCCAGCGCGCCAGCAATCTAATTCAGGAATTAGCAGGAGGAGAGCTTTGTGGTCCCCTGTATGATGAGTATCCAAATCCTCTGCCGGATCAATACCTGGCGATTCGCCCTTCCCGGTTCCAGCTTTTGATCGGGCATAGTATGTCCGACGCGGAAATCCAGGCCTATCTATCCTGCCTTAGTTTCGAATTCAAGGGTTATGGAAGATATCAGAAGGGCTTGCAATCTTCTCTGGAACAGCTCCTGGTTAATGATGCCTCTGTGCTTCCTTCCCAGGAATATGCACATTATTATCTGGTTCCCTCCTTCCGCGTCGATGTCAGTCGCGAAGCAGACATCCTGGAAGAACTGGCGCGTCTATCCGGCTATGATAAAGTTCCCCAAAAGCTGGTTAATCAACAGATTATGGATCGGCACGCCTATCGCATCCGTAATAAAATCATGGACTGGATGGTCAACTGGGGTTGTTACGAAACCCTGAACTATAGCTTCTGCGATCCTCGTCAAATGGAGGATTTGGGTTATGAACCACAGAGCTTGCCTTTTATCAACCTGATCAATCCACAGAGCTCAAATCAATCAGTGATGAGAGTATCTTTGATACCGCAGTTGATTACCAATCTGGCTTATAACCTCAACCATGCTGAGCGTAACGTCAAGCTCTTTGAACAGGCAAAGGTTTATCATAAAACAGAAACCGGCCATCAGGAACCGATGCAGATGGCAGCAATTTTCAGTGGGATGCGAAGTGCTGAACATTGGCAAAGCAAAGCTCAGACCATTGACTTCAGCTGGGTCAAGGGATGTCTGGAATCCATGTTGGGGAGTTTTCATTTGCCGCATACGAGCCGCAGTTGCGAACGTCCATATCTTGTTACCGCTGAATCCCGGGCTTACTTCAGTGAAGATACCGAATTGGGTGTTTTCGGGAGGTTAAAGCCTGAACTTCTGGCAAAATGGGGTATTGATCTAAGTATCCTCAAGCAGGATGTGTGGATCATCGAGTGCAACGTGGATGCAATAGTAGCTAAAACCCGCTCCGTCAGCATTACCTACCAGCCCATATCCCGCTTTCCTGCGGTGCTGCGCGATCTATCTTTCCTGGCCCCCCTGCAGGTTCAATATCAGGATATCCGGGAGCAGATCCTGGCTATCGATCCTGCTTTGGTACAGGAAATTGAAGTCTTTGACGAGTATCGCTCCAAGCAAATTCCGGAAGGTTTCCGCAGTTTGAGTATGCATATTATTCTGCAGGATCAAGAAAAAACATTGACAGATGAACGAGTTGATCAGCTGATGGATTTAGTTCAAAAAACATTGACAGATAAATACGATATCAGAATGAGGTGAGAATGGAAAGTCCCATTATGAATCTGCAGGAACGCCTGCAGAAACTAATTGATCAATACACTGCCGATAAAAAGGAAATGGATGAGCTCAAGAAACAATGCGCTCAGCTTGGTGAAGAGAACATGCAGCTTTTTGCACAGGTGGAGGAATACTCCAAGCTCTGCAGTGATTCGGACGCAAGCTTGAAAGCTTTGCAGCAGGAACACGAGACCTTGAAGACTCAGCACGAAGCGCTGCAAAAGATGCTCTTCGGCATTGAGAGTTTTGCCGATGACGCAATCAAGAAAATCGATAACATCTTTCCCCTCCTAGAGGATGGAGAATAGTATATGCAATCCGTTGAGGTGGAGATTTTTGGGCGGCGTTTTCGTCTGCGCAGCGATGATCCCACCCGTACCGAAAAGATAGCTGCCGATCTTTCTCGACAGCTAAATGAGATATACGAGGCCAATGAACATCTGGATTTTGCGCGCTTGCTGCTGCTGGCCTGCTTTAAGCAACAGGAAGACCTCCAACTGGTACTGGAGGATAACGAAAGGATTCGCTCAGAGCTGGAGCGCATGAACCAGATGATCGAAAAGATAGTCTCTGTTTAGATTTTGGCCTGCGGAATTCGTGATATGATTTGCAAAAAGCCATAAGAATATTGGGGAGTCGGGCCGTGAGTGGCGTGCGTGCCGGCTAGTTCCGGATACACAAAGCTCATCAGGTAGATTCCCACTCTGCATACTTGGCTTTGTAAGGTCAAGCATACACGGTTCACGTGGGCATTTAATTCTGCCTTTCCTAATCCGGAAGGCGTAAATAGATTTAAGGAAGAAACAATGAACAACCCATACATCTTGGGAGTCCTGGGTCTTGTGCTGGGCTTTGTAATTGCGTTGGTGATTTACTTCATTAGGCGCAACAGCTCATTCAAATTGATATCTCAGGCCAACGAAATTGCCGATAACATCAAGCGCGATGCCAAAACTGAGGCCGAAACCAGCAAAAAGGAAGCTTTGCTGGAAGCGCGTGAAGAATGGTTCAAACAAAAACGTATTCTGGATGAGGAAGTCAAGGAGCGTCAACGCGAATTGAGATCTCAAGAAAAGAAATACAATGAACGGCTGGGCAGTCTGGATAAGCGTCTGGATTCTTTGGACAAAAAGGAAAACAGCCTTTCGGAACAGGAGCGCAAACTTAAATCCAAGGAAGATGAACTGCAGGAAAAGACCAAGGAATACGAGCACATCCTTAGTGAGCAGAAGAACAAGCTGGCAGAAGTGGCAGGTCTTACCCGTGAAGAAGCCCTTGAGCGTCTGCGCACAGAGTTGATCAATACTGCCCGTCAGGTGGCTGCCAATGATGCCAAAATCAGCATTGAACAGATCAAGCTGGATACCAGCAAGAAGGTGTCCGAAATCCTCTCCACAGCTATCCAAAGAATGGCTGTAGATCACGTTTCCGAAACAACGGTATCTGTAGTATCCCTGCCCTCAGACGAAATGAAGGGTCGCATCATTGGTCGTGAAGGGCGCAATATCCGCACCTTTGAAAAGGCTTCCGGGGTTGATCTGATAATTGATGATACTCCAGAGGCAGTTGTGCTTTCCTGCTTTGATCCCGTACGTCGGGAGATTGCCAGACTTTCTTTGGAAAAGCTCATTTCTGATGGCAGGATTCACCCTGGGCGCATCGAGGAAGTGATTGCCAAAACCACCAAGGAGATGGAAGAGAACCTGATCAAGATTGGCGAGAAAGCAGTTTTGGAAACCAATATCCACAATATCTCGCCTAATCTGATTAAAGTATTGGGTCGCCTGCACTATCGCACCTCCTACGGGCAGAATGTATTGCAGCATTCGATTGAGGCCGCCTGGATCTGTGGAATCCTGGCAGCAGAGATCAATCTGGATCAGGAAGTAGCCCGCAGGGCTGGTTTGTTGCACGATATCGGGAAAGCGGTGGATCACGAGTTTGATGGCACACACGCGATCATTGGTGCAAATCTAGCCCGCAAGAATGGCGAAGGCAAGATCATAGTAAACGCTATTGAAGCTCACCATGAAGAAGTGGAAGCTACATCGGTTTATGCAGCTCTGGTTCAGGCTTCTGATGCCATATCCGGAGCCCGGCCTGGCGCTAGAAGAGAAATGCTGGAAACCTATATGCAGCGTTTGGCAAAACTGGAAGAAATCGCCAATAATGTGGATGGCGTCAATAAATCCTATGCAATTCAAGCTGGACGCGAGCTAAGGATTATCGTTGAACCCAGCATGATTGAAGAAAACCAGACCCCGCTTCTGGCCACTGAAATTGCCGCTAGTATTGAGAAGCAAGTGCAGTATCCGGGGCAGATCAAAGTTACTGTAATTCGCGAAACCAGACAGATAGCCATGGCCAAATAGATGAAAATCCTCTTCTTTGGTGATGTTTTTGGAAAACCCGGGCGGGAATTGTTATTGCAGGAGCTTAGTAAACTGCGATGGGAATTCGAGGCAGATTTTGTGATCATCAACGCCGAGAATCTGGCAGATGGCCGGGGTATCACCGAGAAGGTTGCCAAATCCCTCTGGTCTGCCGGAGTGGACGCTATGACCAGCGGGAATCACCTCTGGGATAGAGAAGAGGCAATTGAGTATATCATCAAGGAAAAGAGGTTGGTTCGCCCCTTGAATTACCCATTCAACACACCCGGCAATATGTTGTGCAGATTGGAGAAGAATCAACATCGCCTGGATCTGATCTGCTTGACGGGTCAAATCTTTATGCCTCCTTGCGATTCGGCCTTTCATGCCTTCGACGAGTTCATGACAAGACGCAGTGAACGAGAAGTATCCCTGTTGGTGGATTTTCATGCTGAATCAACTGCCGAAAAGCGTGCTCTGGCCTGGCATCTGGATGGCAAGGTGGCTGCGTTGGTGGGAACTCATACCCATATTCAAACAGCGGATGCTGAGATAATGCCTCAGGGCACAGCTTATATCACCGATGTCGGGATGACAGGAGCTCATGATAGTGTGATCGGAGTAAAAAAGCACATAGTGTTGGAGAGATTCCACACCAATGTTCCTCATCGCTTTGAAACCTCGGATCGGGGCTTGATGATCAATGCAGTATGGATTGAACTTGATGATCAAACCGGCAAAGCCATCAAGATCAAAAACATACGGCGCAAGCAGGAGCTGATTTAAATGCAAAAAGAATTGAGTGGCAAACCCATATCTCTGGCGATAAACAAAGTCTCAAAAAGCTTGATTGCGGAGTTTGAGCTGAAGCCAAAAATGCTGTTGGTTCAGGTCGGGGCAGATCCAGCAAGTTCATATTACGTGCAAAGCATCGTTAATACAGCCGGCAAGCTTGGCTGTGCAGCGGAGTTACTCTCACTGGACTCGGATTGTAGCGAACAGGATCTCCTTCAGGTGATTGGCAAGGCCAATCTTGATCCTCAAATCCACGGAATCATGATCCAGAAACCCCTGCCCAAAAGGATCAACGATACCAGCATCAATTTAAGTATCAATCCAGCCAAAGATCTTGATGCTCTGCATCCCGTAAATCTGGGGAAAATCCTGATGGAAACTGATGGTTTTGTTCCCTGTACTCCCCTGGCAGTGTATTATACGATGAAGTATTATGGCATTGAAGCCACAGGTAAGAAGCTGGTGATTCTGGGACGTTCAAACGTTGTGGGCAAACCTTTGGCGAATATGATGCTGTGGAAGAAAGTGAACGCTACCGTAACTGTATGTCACAGCCGAACTGCAAATCTAGCCCAAATCTGTCGGGATGCAGATATTCTGATATCCGCAATTGGCATTGCCAACTTTGTTAGCGAAGATATGGTTAAAGAAAAGTCCATCCTGCTGGATGTGGGAATAAATGAGATAACTGATGCCGAAGGTAACAGCATTTATGTGGGGGACATTGACTACAATGCCTGTTATGAAAAGGCGTTGGCCATCACTCCAGTGCCTGGAGGGATAGGCCGGATAACCACATCACTGCTGTTTTTAAACCTCGTGAAAGCTGCCATGATGGCTGCGGATATAAATAAAAGTGTTGACGAATATATCGACATCATATTTAGTGAAAACCATAAGAAATTATAACCTGATGTTTGGGAGGACCGATGAACATTAAGAGTTCTAAACTCTTGGCAGTCATCTTAATACTCGTTGTTAGTGCTTTAGCACTCACCGGATGCGGAAAATCTGGTAACCGTTTTGATAACAAACTACCTGAAATCAAGATCACATCCTATGAAGGGTGGAGCGATGATTTTTTGCCCTCTAACGTGGATCCCGATTCTGTGCAATACGTCTTTCAACAAAGGATTTATTGGCATGCCACTGATACCGATGGTGTGATCGCTGGATATGCCTTCAGAATCCTGGATGAAAATCGCGAACCCATAGCTGTTCCAGGCTATGAATATATCAGTGATGGTGAAGACGGATTGATTCCTGATGATATGCTGAGTGAGTATGGAAAGGGCTGGGTGATACATTATCTTCCCGGCGCTGATCAAAGCGTCCCTTTGGATAGTCTTGATGCCAGACGCTCGATTTGGACTTCTCAAAAGTATGCTGTGATCAATTTCCCGGCAGCAAACGAGTTGGGTGAGCCAATGCCCACTATTTCTTACTTTGAAGTAGTTGCCATCGATAACCGCGGAGGCATTACCCCTGAAGTTGCCTGGCGTAAATTCCGGGCTACCTCTGAAGTTCCTACTTGTACTGTGAGTACCACCAAGGGTAATCCAGACGGCAAGGAAGTAGGCAGCGGACTCAATCTGCTTTTCAACATGCACGATACTGATCCATTTATCTCTCCCCTTCCCTTCAAATATGAGTTCAAGATGGTTAAAGTGGATAATCAAGGAGCCATCATTCAAGGCTCTGAGACTGAGTGGTTTGACACTTCAGGCCAGGATTATATCAATGAATACCGTCTTACCCGCTATACAAATCCCCCCCTTACCTATGATTTTGACGAAAACGGAGTATCTAATACATCAACCAAGATTATTGCCCGGGCTACTGATATGGCTGGAGTGGTATCTGATGTTGAGACTTCTCTGCCCCTTACTTTCAAAGTAAAACCCGGATTCCGTCCTCACACTCAGATGTATTCCACCAAAACTCTTGCTTTGGGTGATTATCATTATGAAGACTGGGGAGACGACACTACCGAAGAGACCCTGCCGTTCACCATTATTAACGGCACTCAGCGCTTTGCTACCTGCTTCTTCCAGGATATGAATAGAAGGAACACTGTTGTTTTCAGTGACAACCTCAAATCCTACATGCGTTGGGGCTGGGTAGGCGAATATGGCATTGTGTCCCCAGAAGGTGAAACATACAATGAAGACGATCCCTATGGCAAGAAAGTTGACGTGGTATTGGACAGGGCTTCAAAGAAAAACTATTTCAGTGAGATTACTCACTTTGATATTCGTTTTGACGGCGATCCTTACAACTATCCTCCTTTTTCTCATTCCATCAAAACCGACGATGATGGCACGAGATGGCTGAGATTGCCTGTTAACACACCACTGATCATGCAATCAATCGTTCTTACCGGGGCCCAGATGGAGGTTGGACCACACACCTTTGAAGTACGCTGTGTAGACCTTCAGGATGAGGTTGATCCCGAACCTGCTGTTTTCGCATTTGATGTGTTACCGTATGTGGAACCAGCAAATCGTAGCGGTGTGCTTGTCATTGATGACGATAACGACAATACTAATTACTCACCAGAATCCATAGTTAATGATAAATATGCCAACATGCTTTCTGATGTCAGCAATGTAGTCACCCTCAAGCGTAGCGTTGCTCCGGCAGTGTATGATTCTCTGGATGATACTCGCAACCGCATTCTTGCTTTTAGTGATATGATGCAATACAAAGCTGTGCTTTATCACAGTGACAACCCTCAGGACAACGGTACGATTGATGTTGAGTATGATGGATTGAACCTATATCTTATGTATGGTGGGAATCTGATTATCTCTCACACTCAGGCTCTGGCCTCCAAGCTGGATGATATCAGACATTCTGGTTTACGCAGAACCTTGATTCGCCAGATGGGCTTCCAGGAAACTCCTGGCGCCAAGTTCCTGGGCGCATCTCTTACCCAGAATCCATTCTTCCAGGGAGCTTCGGGCTTGGAGGGATTCCCCGATGTGAATTTGAATTATACTGACAGCTTCAACCCCATAATTAATGGCAGACATGGATTGGCAGCCATCACCTATTTCCCGATTCTGGGAACAGGTTTCCCAATCTATACGATGAACTGTAAACCGGTTGATTATCAACCCTTCCCCCCCAATCAAACTCAGTATGATCAATATAATGGTCAGACTGTTGGGGTGAAGCATGTTACCAACTCTGGCGGCAAGGTTTATACCTTTGGTTTCCCGTTCTCTTATATGCAGGATGCTGATGCCAAAGCTTTGATCAACAAGGTGATGAGCGAGCTGTAAATTATCCCAAACTAAGAAATAAAGAGACCGGTCATCATACCGGTCTCTTGCTATATCCAGCGCATTATTTACCGTCACGATGCGGTTACCTTGCGGTTACTTTTGTGACCACAAGGTAACCGCATCGTGAGGACAATAAATGGGATCCAAAGCGTGATCCCGAAACTCCAGACCACATGTGCCAATCAGGAGGGAAAAGAGATTCACCACAGATATGTTCAGGTAACAGAGGAAAAATATCCACACAATATATATCATGCTAACCTGTTGCAAAATAAGGTGATGAATTGATATGCAAGGTTATCAGGTATCCAGTAGCTTATATCCAGGCAGGATTGTCCTCTGTAAAAACATGAAAGATCATTGACAGAATGCGGCTGCGCAGCAAATTAGCGCAATAGGTAAAAAAACTATGGAGAATAGATGAGCAAACAGAAACGGACAGCTATAGAACCCACTCGGGAACAGAATTATGCCGAATGGTATCAACAGGTAATCAAAGCTGCGGATTTAGCTGAGAATAGTGATGTGCGTGGTTGCATGGTGATAAAGCCCTGGGGCTATGCGATTTGGGAAAACATTCAGAAAGTACTGGATGGCATGTTTCGAGAAACGGGACATCGCAATGCCTATTTCCCGATTTTCATCCCCAAAAGCTATTTTGAAAAGGAAGCAGAGCACGTTGAAGGTTTTGCCAAGGAATGCGCAGTGGTTACTCACTCCCGCTTGGAAGATGATGGCAATGGAGGTCTCAAAGTTGCCGGGGAGCTTACAGAGCCTTATATTGTGCGTCCTACCAGCGAGACCATTATCGGTGCTTCCTTTGCCAAATGGGTGAATAGCTATCGTGATTTGCCCCTATTGATCAATCAATGGGCAAACATTGTTCGTTGGGAAATGCGCACCCGGCTTTTTTTGCGGACGGCGGAGTTTTTGTGGCAGGAAGGCCACACGGTTCACGAAACTGAGGCGGATGCCATGGACGAAACCAGAAAAATGCTTGAGGTTTATGCCAGGTTTGCATCAGAGTATTTGGCTATCCCAGTGATCACTGGTGAAAAAACTGAAAGTGAGAAGTTTCCCGGAGCTGTAAATACCTATTGTATTGAAGCTATGATGCAGGATAAAAAGGCCTTGCAATCTGGAACCTCACACTTTTTGGGGCAAAACTTTGCCAAGGCATCCGGGATCAAGTTTCAGGGTAGAAATGGCGATTTTGATTTTGCCTGGACAACATCCTGGGGAGTATCTACCAGGCTGATCGGAGCTTTGATTATGGCGCATAGTGACGATAATGGGCTTGCTTTGCCTCCCAAGATTGCACCTTCACATATTGCCATCATTCCAATCTACCGCGATGCTGCCGAACAAGAACAGGTAATGGGGATGTGTAAAGAGATCGAAGGCTTGTTTCATAAGGAATATTTTGAAGATATCCGGCTTTATACAGAATTGGATGACCGGGATCTTACGGGTAGCGAGCGGAACTGGTATTGGATCAAGAAGGGGATACCCTTGCGCATCGAAGTGGGACCCCGGGATGTGGCTTCGGGATCGGTGATGCTTGCCCGAAGAGATCAGGATGCCCGAGATAAGATCAGCGTAACTATGGCTGAACTCAAGGACAGGGTTCTAACCAGTCTTAGCGATATGCAGCAGGGATACTATCAGAGAGCGTTGCAATTCCGCATTGAAAACACAATCAAGATAGACGATAACAAAGAGTTTTATCGTTATTTCACTCCCAAAAATCAGAATCAACCGGAGATTCACGGTGGCTTCGCCAATTCGCATTGGTGTGGAGATTCCGCATGTGAAGAGAAGATAAAGAATGATCTCAAGGTTACCATCCGCTGCATACCCTTTGATGCTCCAACCGAGCAAGGTAAATGTATCTGCTGTGGAAAACCATCTACGCAGCGTGTGATTTTCGCCAAATCATATTAACACATGAACATAAACAGCATTGTAATCAGCATTGGGAACGAGATTCTGCTAGGCAGAACCTTAAACAGCAATCTCAGCTTTTTGGGAAGAGAGCTTTCGCGGTTGGGAATACCAATCTTGCGCTGTCTCTGTATCCAGGATGAAGATCAGGAGATCCAGCAAGCTTTACTGCAGGCATGGCAGGAAGCTGACGTTGTAATCAGCACAGGTGGTCTGGGGCCTACTCTGGATGATCTCACCAGACAGAGCATTGCGGATTTCTTTGGCAAAGAACTCCGTTTTGATGAAGATGTCTGGGATTATATCCAGGCGATGTTCCAGCGCCGTAACATGATGATTCCGGAATCAAACCGGGCACAGGCAATGGTTCCAGAAGGCTTTGAAGTGCTGCAGAACCATCGGGGAACTGCTCCTGGGCTTTATTATAAAGCATCCGGCAAGCATTTTTTTGCCCTTCAGGGAGTACCGGGGGAGATGCGTGAGATATTCTCGCAGCAAATTGCCCCAATTTTGAAACAGGCTTTTCCGATGGCTAAAGAGATCGTACAGCGCGATCTGCATACTTTCAATATCGGCGAATCAGCTCTGGCGGAAATCGTGCATGAGGATGAGCTTCCCAGACAAGTGAATCTGGCCTGGTTGCCCCAAACCGGAAGAGTGGATCTCAGGATTTATGGCAATGATGTCGGAGCTTTGCACGAAGCTGAACAGATTATCAGAGCCAAAGCTGGCGAATATGTGTGGGGAGTAGATGATGAAGATCCTTCACAAAGCCTGATCAGAGCTCTTAAACATCTGGGATACAGCATATCTGTCGCAGAATCCTGTACGGGAGGTCTTCTGCAGAAACTTCTCAGCGACGTTGCGGGATGTTCAGAAGTTTTTTGGGGCGGTGTAATCAGCTACCATAACGATGTCAAAACAAAACTCTTGGAAGTTCCTGAAGTGCTTCTGGAAAAGTGGGGCGCAGTATCCCCGGAATGTGCTGAAAGCATGGCTCTGGGCGTGCAGCGGCTGCTGGCTACTGATGTGGCTATATCGATAACCGGAATTGCCGGACCTGATGGTGGATCTCCAGAAAAGCCAGTGGGAACTGTGTATTTTGGTTTCCGCATTGGGGAGCAGGGAATTATTGAACACAGGTTGCTGTTTGGGGATCGGGAAAGCATCAGGCACAAAGCTGCTGAGACAGCGATACTGCTCCTTCATAATGAACTCAGGAAGCTTTTGAAATGAGAGTATTGATCCTGGGTAGCGGAGGTCGTGAACATGCTATTGCCGATGCCTTTGGGCGCAGTGCCAACTGTGAAGCAATCTTTGTTAGCCCCGGGAATGCCGGCATAGCGTTGGATTTTGAGTGTGTTGAGCTACAGGACAGGATTGTTGAGTTTTGTCGTAGCCAGGCAATAGATATGGTGTTTATTGGCCCAGAGCAACCTATTGAAGCGGGTTTGTCCGATTTCCTGCGAGACAAAGGAATCAAAGTGTTTGCTCCGTCACGGGCAGCTGCCAGATTGGAAACTTCCAAGGCCTTTGCCAAGGAGCTAATGATTCGGCACAGTGTGCCCACATCCAGATATCAGATGATTCATAGCAGTGAAGAAGCTGCTTCTGTGTTGCGCAAGTTTCCCCTTCCAGTAGTGCTAAAAGCTGATGGTTTAGCGGCTGGGAAAGGTGTGGTGATTGCGCATAGCTACGAGGAAGCCACGAAGATATGCCAGGACATGTTGCAGCAAGTATGTGGCGCTAAAGGTGTTTTGGCAGAAGAATTTTTGAAAGGTTGGGAAGTATCGTTATTTGCTATTACCGATGGAAGAGATTATCAGACAACGCTTTTTGCCCAGGATCACAAGCAGTTATATGACAATGATCATGGCCCCAATACAGGTGGGATGGGAGCGTTTTGTCCAGTATGGGAAGCAGAACCTTATCGCAAACAGATAGAACGGGATATTCTGGAGCCGGTTTTATCTGCCATGAGAGAACAGGGCTGTCCCTACACAGGGGTACTATATCTGGGTTTGATGATAACCAGAGAAGGACCCAAAGTAATCGAATTCAATTGCCGTTTCGGTGATCCGGAAACTCAAGTTTTGCTGCCACTTTTACGATCGGATTTTGTGGAGGTATGCAAGGCAGTTACGGATCAGGAAGTAGCCAACTTAAAACTTGAGTGGGAAGAAAACTCGTGTGTTGCAGTAGTTCTTGCCGCTGAAGGATATCCCGGACCATATCAGAAAGGCATCAGGCTTGATACAGAAAAAGCACTTACAAAAGTATATTACGCTGGAGTCTCCAGGCAGGACAACCGTCTTGTAAGCAGCGGAGGCCGGGTACTCAGTATTGTGGGTAAGGCCACAGATCTGCAATCTGCCAGAGAACTGGTGTATCGGCAGATTAGTAGCATGGCTCATAACGGCTTGATCTATCGCCAGGATATTGGTCTGAGGAAAAACACTCTGGAATAATGGAGTATAGATGAAATCATACATTGCGATCATAATGCTGTTCCTGCCTCTATTGGTCATGGGCAGCGCCATCACAATTGTCAGTGAAAGTAGCGATAACCTGACCCTAAGTTTTAAACTACCTGATTACTCGGTGGAGGAAATCAGTGTTTCTGGCAAAAAGTATCACCGGATTGTGTGTGATGAAGGCTTAACTCATGCCGAAGAAGGCCGTCCTCAGCTAAGAGTATTTTCCAGCGCTGTGGGGTTGCCTCTGGATGGTTCTGCAGCAGTGAATGTGTTATCCAGGAAAAGCATCACAATTCCCGATGTGGATGTAGTCCCGGCTGCAACCATGGTGCTTGATGAAGGTGAAGTAAACTATAAGTACGAAGCAGATTTTCAAAGCTATAATAGTAACCAACTCTATCCCCTTAATATCGTCCAATTGGGCGAAGCTGCTTTCATCGGAGATCGCCGCTTTATCGCTCTGGAGATCTACCCTTTCCAATATGATGCCCAAAACCACAGCCTGCTAGTGCATACGGAAATGCAGATAGCCGTGAACTTGAGCGGCACAAAGGTGGCCTCTCGCAATTGGCAGCTAAGTGAAAACCCAATTGATAAAGCAGCAGACAGCTTCTTCATCAATAATGCAAGTTCCCGGATGTGGCGGCTACCCAAAAACCAGGCTCAGAATTATCAAGCTCCCAAAGGCTCGCTAAGTGAAATCTCAGAAATCCAGTTTGTGATCGATAGCGAAGGTATCTACAAGGTTGGATATTCGGAATTGAAGCAATTTATTGCCGAAATGGCTGATTCCCTTGGCATGGACATGGCCTGGACAGTTGATAATGTGGATCCACGCTATCTGGAGCTCAGTGATGAAAATGGTCAGGTACCAATTCACTTTAGTGGAGAAGAAGATGGCGAGTTCAATTCCGGTGATTATTTCGAGTTCTTTGGGGATCGGCATTACGGAGATATCAGTTACTCGGACGACTTTACGGCCGAGAACGTCTATACTCTGAAGCTGAGGGATGCCTTTGGAGCACGGATGGTGGTTGAAAACGGAGGTTTGATCAACAATAATCCGCTAGAGTATATGCTTGCCGATCATTATGAGGAGACTGTCCATCTTGAGGAGCAATTGGTAAGCGATAAACTGGGTAGGGGCTGGACGACAAGCAGTCCCACTTTTTACCGTGAAGATGTGTGGTTTTGGAAGAAAATCAGCGCTCCCAACCTGGAGATAGTGCCAATCGAGCTGGAATATCCTTTTGATAGCACAATTCGTACAGCTTCCGCTAAAATCGCACTCCATGGACTCACTTACAAGGAAAACCTGCTTTCTGGGCAGTATGACCATGAGGCAACAATTCGCTTGAATTCCGCCATGATCAATACTCAGAACTGGATCGGACAAACTGAGAAGATATTCTACAATCAAGCCCCCATTTCCAACTCGTTCTTGAGACACGGAACAAACAACGTGTACATCAGTTTATCCGGCAATACAGAAATGGGTGATCGCGAACAGATTTTGCTGGATTATATCGAGCTCAAGTATTGGCGGGAGTACAAAACCAGCCGGGACTACATTAAGTTTGAAAAACCTTCCTATCGTCCCAATGGTCTTTTTCAGTTCGATCTTCAGGGTTTCTCCACACCCAATGTGTCAGTATATAAGATCGGATCCAGCATCTTCAGTAATATGCAAATTGAGCCCTTTAACATTGATGGTGCTGCCCCCTGGACCGTTAGTATTCAAGACAGCGTGAGTTCACAGTCTATTCGATATTATGCGGTGGAAGAGAACTCCAAAAAACGCCCCAAATCCATGCGCCTGAATATTCCTTCGGATCTGAAGAATCCCATGAATAGCGCTAATGTAATTGTGATTAGTCCTTATGAGTTTATCGGTTCCGAAGGTACGCTGCAGCTTAAATCCCTCTGGGAAAGCGAAGGTAACATTGTCTCACTTGTTGATCTACAGGATATATATGACGAATTCAATTGGGGTATCGTTTCTGCTGAGGCGATCAAGGCTTTCTTGGACTATGCTTATCAAAACTGGCGCAGTCCGCAGCTATCGCACGTGATGCTTCTGGGTGAAGGTGTGGATGATACACGTGATAACAGTCCCAGCCGCAAATACAACCTGGTACCTGTAAAGAAAACCTGGACTTATAAACATGGAGCTACTGCCAGTGATACCTGGTATGGGTGCCTGGTGGGAAATGATGTGGTTCCGGATATCACAATATCCCGGTTGAACATCTGGACTCATCAGCAGATTCTGGATTATGCATCCAAGGCACTTCAGTATCGGAACGATCCTCAGACCAACCGCTTGTGGAATAGCCATATAACGCTCACTGCTGGTGGCAAGATAACAGATACGGAAGATACCTTTTCTCAGCAGTCTGAGAGCATCCGGCGTCGTGTGATACCAAAAGACTATCGGGTTAGCAGGGTCTATACCTCCACTCAATCTGTGAGTACTGAATATTTTGGTGGTACCTTTAATCTCAAGGATGCCATCAATAGTGGAACTCAATTTGTGCAATTTATGGGACACGGAGGTGGACGGGTTTGGGCAGACTATAACCTGTTCAATTTCAATGATGTAGCCACATTGAACAACCAGACCTATCCGGTGTTTTTATCTCTGGCATGTTATGCCTCGGCTTTTGATACCAATGGTGCTTCATCAATCTCAGAAGCTCTGGTGTTACAAGCTGGTAAAGGCGCTATAGCTGCTTTGGGATTTTCTGGCCTGGGTTATCTTGATCATGATGAAGGCTGGGGACTTGCTTATAACGAAGCTGCCTTTATGCATGATTTTGACACCTTGGGTGAAGCCTATATCTTTGCCTTGGCCAGGTTCTTTACTACCACTGCATCACCAGCAGCAAGATATGCCCTAACCAATGCCTCGGCTTACCTGGGTGACCCCCTGATTAAGCTGAACAAGCCCATAGCTAATGTCTCAGTTACTCCTCTGAATCCGAATCCCAACGCTGGTGAGCAGGTAACCATCCAGGCAGAGTTTCCAAGTTCGGTCAACTCAGCCAGACTCTATGTCATGAATAACAACGAAACCGTGATCAATGTGCCTTATGATCTTCCTGTGCTCGAAGGTGTTTTCAACGCCAGCTACACTATTCCGGCATCCGATGATAACAGCACACGCATGATGTATGTTGCCGGTTACTCATCCGATAAAGAATATGTTGGCCACAGCGGGATTGGCATCGGTCGTCCCATGGTAATGCATCATGCATTGACCCCTGCTCAACCTACATATGCAGATTCGGTTGATTTCTCAGCCAGGTTGTTTAGTCCGGTTGAAATTGTGCAAATGGAATGCTCCGTGCGTGTGGACAGTGTTTATGTGAACAATCAATGGGTAGGGGTTTGGGAAAACCTGCCAATGCAGCCCAGCAACGAAGACAACACGATTTGGCAGACGACTCAAAGACTCCGTAAGTTCAACACAGGTAAGGACATCTTCTTTAAATACAAATATACTGATGTAGATAACGTCAGTTATGAGTCTGTTCCCAGTTCATATCAGGTTGCCGGCCCGGACTTGTTCCTCCGGGATTTAATCTTCGATGCCTCTGATGGTGTGCCCAAATTGAAAGTCAAATCCACAAATGTGGGTAACTGTGCTTCAGTAAATACGGATCTTCGTCTGTATTATACTCCTGAAGGGGGAGATCTCACTCTGGCCACAACCCAGGATTTTGCACCCTTGGAGGTTGATGCAGAGCGTTGGGATACGATCCTGCTGGAAGCCATTCCCAATGGTAATGTTCGATTTGATGTTCGGGTAAATAGCAGTAATGCCTTTTCTGAGTGGCATCTCTTCGTAAACACCAACAACTATATCACACTGGACATTCCCTTCAATTATTTCACTGTGGGCAACAGTGGTGGAGAGTATCACAGTGTGGACAACAATCTTAGCTGTGTTGTGCCTCCTGCTTTTGTGAGTGCTGGCAACGTTACCATGGCAATCAACTCTCTGCAAGCTCTGGCTCCTCTTAATCAACCTGATGTGAGCAGCATAATGATGCAATATGTGAGTGGCATTCCGGGTATCCAAATGTCGATCCCCTATGAGATCAGGATCTTTGATCCCACGATGGTGGATTCATTGGGCATTTTCACCAATGGTAAACGCCTTGATCTTACTTTCAAATATAATGATAGTGATCCGGATACCCAGAATTATGAGGGCGAAAACAGCTATAAGATCTATCGTTACAATCCCGAGTTTGAAAAATGGATTCTGATCGGAGGTCATGTCTCAGTTAATACCAATACTGTGAACTTTGAAGTAAACCGGGAAGGTATATACAGTATCTTCCGCAATCAGGATCATCAAGTGCCTGCAGTTGATGTGAACGTCCAGGATCAGGAGTTCACAGTGGGTGGATATGTGGCTGGTGATGGTGTGATCTCTCTGCTGTTGAGTGATGCCAATGGTATTGATGTCATTGACGATTCGATCCGTCTGTTTATGAACGGAGAGGAAGTTCCCTCGAGCGATTACGTGATCAGCATCAATAAGGAAAACATCAATCGTGTACCGATCAAATATCAGTTGGCTTTGTCGCGTGGGAATCACGAGTTGAAAGCAGACTGCCGTGATCTAAACGGAAACTTCAGCTCCCGGGAAGTCCAATTTGTGGTAAATGACAAGTTCAGCATCACAAACATCGCAAACTACCCCAATCCCATTCTGGGACAAGCCCAAGACCCTAAGAATGATGGACGCACAAGATTTACCTATGTGCTTACAGATACTGCGGATGAGGTGTATATCAAAGTCTATACGATCAGTGGTCGCCTGGTGAAGACATTCCGGAACCTTCCTGTTGGAGTGGGTTACCACGAGTATCCTCGCACCGTGTATGCCTGGGATTGTAAGGATGAACAGGGATTTCCGCTAGCTAATGGGACGTATTTTTACCGTGTGGTTGCCCGTAAAGGCAGCAAGAAGATCGAGAAAACCATGAAAATGGCCATTTTGAAGTAGGGAGGTTCAGCATGAAGAAGATAATAATAGCCACGATAGTCCTGTTCCTGGCGACTGTGCCACTACTTGCCGGCAGATATGCCGGAGATTTTATGATGATTGGAGCTGGGGTTCGGGCTCTGGGAATGGGCGGAGCTTTTGCCGCACTGGCAAATGATGGTTCTGCGATCTATTGGAACAGCGCAGGCTTAGCTCAGATCACTAGTTCTGAAGTGTCTGCAATGCATGCTTTCCTATATAACAATCTGGCCAGCTATGACCATCTCAGCTATGTGCAACCGCTGCCCAATGATCTTTCCATTGCCGTCAACATAACCCGTCTATCAGTCAATGATATTCCTTACTTTGATGAACGTCATCTGATTGGGACCAATGTTGATCAACGGATAAACGATAGCGCATATCATCTTCCAGGTGTTCCCGACGGGCACTTTCGATCAACTGATGACCTCTATCAAATCGCTTTTGCCAAAAATATCAAATTTGGGGCCAACATGGGTTGGCAATTCTTTGAAGTGCCATTTGAAATGGGATTGGGCGGCAACTTCAAGTTCATCAAAAGACAGATCAAGGATACTCTGGGTTCAGGCGTTGGCTTGGATTTGGGAATGAAGGTGCGCACTGATATGGCAGTTATCTTTGATCAGGATGAATTGGGAGATCTGCATTTTGGCTTGAACTTCCAGAATGTTTCTGGTACCAGAGTCACCTGGGACACACCAAGCTCAATGGAGGATGAAGTGCTGTTTAACACCAAGTTTGGTTTGGCAGCAGTTCAACCCATTCCCAAATTGAACAGCACCCTTACTCTTGCTTATGACTATGACTATGTGTATAATGGCACAAGCCATTATGGAGTGGATTGGGATTATGATTCCAAAGCCAATCTCCGCGTGGGATACTATGACACAAACTTCAGTTGCGGTGCCAGTGTGAAGCTTTATGGCGTGTATCTTGATTACGCTCTAATAAACAACCCCATCGGAATCAGTAACCGGGTGGGTTTAAGAATCTCGTTTTAGGAGATGTTATGAAGTATCTTATTTACCTGCTTCTGGGCATGAGCCTTGTAGGATTGGGCTCTTGTTCCGGTGAAGATAATCCGGGGAATGACACTACCCCACCTGCCCCACCTGTCCTAATACCTCATCGGGGTGATGTCGGTGATCCCCCCATTGAGATTGATGAGCATAATGTTGTGCTGACAGATGACAACAATGGGATTGATACCGTGCCAGATGGTAATTGGATCAAGCTAAGCTGGGACCCCTTTATCGATAATGATCTTAGCCACCTGAAGATCTACAGATACTCGGATATTGATACATTAGCGCAGGAGATTGCCAATATCCCTGCTAACTCATACTCGTATCTGGATCAGGGGCCCTTGAATGAAAGAAGCTGGTATTCATACTATGCTGAACTCTTTGATGCCAGTGGGAATAGTTCGGTCTCTGATACTGTATCCTATGCCATCCTTGCTAAAAGTAACCTCCTGAGCCCAGCCAATGGAGCTGTCATGCCCAACAGCGGTTGGAGATTTGAATGGGAAATTGCCGATGATCGAACCGGATTCTATCGGGTGCTGGTGTGGAATGAAGATAACGAACTGCTCTGGAGTAACGATCTGCATCTGGGGGTGGAGGATAATCCACTGTGGATGACATTTCCTGTCCTGACTCCTCCTATTGATCCGGGAACAACTCTGCGGTGGCGGGTGGATTATTTTGACTGGGATGAAGAACACCAGATTTACATGGGTTCGGAATCCAATGAACGTATCTTACACATAAACTAATTTGTAAGCAGATTGGAAGCCGTTTTAGTCCGTGATCATGCCCAGAGCTGATGCTATCCCGGGCTAAATACGGCTTCCAGTGATTACTATAAAGTGAGTATGAGATGTTCAACAAGAAAATGCTTGACGCGAACGGCAAGCTGGAGATTTTTACATAAAATGCAAAAGAGGAAGTTGTGAAGAAGATTCTGTTTGCGATCTTATTGATCTGTATAAGCTTATCTTTGTTTGGCCAGACTGCGGTATCTTTTACTCCTACGAGTAATATATCTGCCTATACCTATGATGGTATCCGTAGCGGCGTGGAAAAACTGAAAATGAACACATATATTCTGGGGCAAGTGGCTAAACCGGGATTGTATGTTGTTCCGGATGACACCGATTTTTTAACCCTTATTGCCCTTGCTGGTGGTCCCAAGGAGGATGCCAAGCTCTCCAAGATTCGCATTGTGCGTCCTTCTGAAGAGGGTGATAAAGTGATTTGGGTGAACTTCAAACAGTATCTGGAAACAGGTGATGCATCCCTGATCCCAGAGATGAAGCCCGGGGATACTGTGGTGGTATCCGGTACAATTTTCTATGCCTTCTCACGCGTGGCAGATTTCCTCTCCAAAGCAGCAATCACACTCAGTGTATACAACCTTGTCACAAACTTATAGTTAAGGAAGGCAGCAGTGGATAATCAAAACATCAATCAAGTTGTTCAAGATGAGATAAAGCTTTCAGATTACCTGCGGATTATTCTGCAATTCAGATACCTGATCGTGCTGGTATTTTTCCTCGTGATGGTGGCAACAGTTTTTTACACAGCAAGGCAGCCCAAGATCTATTCAGCTGCCAGCAGGATACTTCTTGAAGATCAAAAGAGCAGCACCGAAATGCTATTTATGGCTACTCCAGGAATGGGAAAGAACTCCATCAATAACCAGATCGAGCTGATCAAGAGTAAACCAACTCTGGCTCTTGCCTGGGAGATTATGAAGAAGTATCCGGATTGGGATCTTTTCCCGATTGCTTCCAAAGCTAACCCAGCCGGAGCCCTGGGGGGTGTGAAGGTCGAATCCAAACGTGAGACAGATCTGCTAAACATTTCTATGGAATCCACCAGTCCAGCCGAAGCAGCAGCGGCAGTGAATGCCATTGCAGAGGCTATTCAACAGCAGAACACTCAGTTTGCACGCCTGGAATACACAACGATCCGGGAGTTTTTGGAAACTCAACTGGACGCTATCAGCAGAAGGTTACAATCCTCTGAAAACGATCTCCGGGAGTTTAAAAACTTGAACCGCCTGACTGAGTTAAGTGCCGAAACTACTAAGCTCATTGAGCAATCTTCGGATCTGGAAGCTGAACTAGAAGCAGCGCTTACTGAGCAATCTGTGAGGGCAAAATCACTTGATCTGCTCACACGGCAACTACGGGAGCAAGATTCCCTGGTTGTGAATATCGACAATGTTGTTAAAGCTCCATATATTGCAGAATTACGCAAGCAAGTGGTGGAAACTCAAGCTCTGATAACCAAGCTGATAACCAAGAATGAATATCCGCTTGATCATCCCCAAATCCTGCTACTGAACCGGGAAATGGAAAACACCAAAGCTACTCTGGACCGTGAGGTTCGCCGTCTTGTTTCAGTATCCGTAGTTGATGATCCGCTTGCTAAACGCAGTGATCTCTTGACCCGAATCATTCAGGCCAATCTTGATCTTGAGCTTGCCCGAACCAGGGTCAGCGGACTGGAACAGACCAAAGAAATGTATGATCAGCGAATTATATCCCTGCCCAATACAGAGCTGGAACTGGCGAGGCTTTCTCGTAATATGATGCTGGATAGCAAGATCCACGGCATTATGATGGAAAAATATGAGGATGCCAAGATCGCGGAACAAGCCAAGGTGGGTAATATCCGCATCATTGACTATGCTGATCAACCCACTGTCCCAATCAAGCCACGAGTATCGATGAACATCCTGGTAGGTATCATATTGGGTATGGGTTTGGGTATTGGTGCAGCCTTCCTGGTACATTCCCTGGATACAAAACTCCGTACTCTTGAAGATATGGAAAGCTATGTACAGTTGCCAATCATGGGCACTATTCCCTTGATCCGTGAAGCGGAAGGCAAACTATCAGAGTTTAACTCCATGATTGAACGAGCAGAGGGCGAGAATCGGGAGCAGCTTACCCGATCAATGCACTTTGTGCTTCAGCAACTGGTTTCTCACTATGCGCCCAAATCCCCAATCGCAGAAGCATATCGCACTCTGAGAACCAATATTCTGGCACGTAAAGCTGAGGGAAGCACCACTTTACTAATAACTTCTTCAGGTCCCAAAGAGGGTAAATCCACAACAATTGCGAACCTGGCCATCACCCTTGCTCAAATGAATGCCAGAGTCGTGTTGGTTGATATGGATATGAGGCGCCCTACCATACATTCCAAGTTTGCATTGGATAAAGAGAACGGCTCCAGCGATTACTTGATCGATCCAGACGTAAAAGTGGAACAAGTGATCAAGGACTCCGGGATTCCCAATCTGAGCATAATCACCAGTGGTTTTGTGCCACCCAATCCCTCCGAATTGATTGCTTCTCCCAGGCTGGATGCAATGATCTATGAGTTGAGAAAGCAATATGATTACATCCTTTTTGACACTCCTCCCGTTATCGCTGTTACTGATGCTTTGATTCTGACCAAGAAAGTAGATATGACCTTCATCGTGGTGCGCTGTGGCTTTACCGAGAAGAACATCATCAAGCGCACTAAAGAATTGATGGACAACGTGGATGCCAGGATCGACGGCATCATCGTAAACAGTATCTATGTTCAGAAGTACTATAGCAAGCAGAACTACTACTATTACTACTACTACTATTACTACTACTATGGTGATGAGGTGCCCAAAAAGCAGAAGAAGAATGTTAGCCGCTTCTTACGCAAAAATAAATCTATTTCTTGAGGTGCTTGGTCACCTGCCGAATGGCTATCATCAGGTCAATACTGTCTTATGCAGTATTGACCTTTTTGATAGCGTAAAATATGCTTTGACAAAAAGGAGCACCTTGAAATTGTTGTGCTCAATGCCTGAGCTGAATGGTGCAGACAATCTTGTTTGCCGCATAGCCAGTTATCTGAAGGAGATGTATCAGATCCCCTCGGGACTTGATATTGAGCTTCAGAAGCGGATTCCTGTGGCTGCTGGATTGGGTGGTGGCAGTTCAAACGCCGCCACTACTGTGATCGCATTAAACAAGCTCTGGCACTTAGACCTCTCAGAGGATAAGATGCATGAAATTGCAGCCAGTTTTGGCAGTGATATCAATTTCTTTCTGGTGGGAGGCACTGCCCTTGGTGAAAACCGGGGGGAGAGGATCAGTTCCATGAGCGATATTCTGATCAAGAATATCTTGCTTGTGAATCCCGGAATAGCGATAGCTGCCGGAAAAGCCTATGGCGCCACTGAGCTCCCGGCTCCTGGCGAGACAAGGCAATTTGATCCGCAAAATCCTCTGGCCACGATGTTTAACAGACTTGAGCCCGCAGTGCGCAGATTGTATCCTCAAGTGGATAGATTACTGCAGGAAATTGTTGCTTATGGCGCTGTGGTCAGTATGCTTAGTGGCAGTGGATCCACATGTTTTGGAATATTTGATGATGAACGTGGCATGACCGAGTGTCAGAGCCACTTTGAGAAGATGGGATACTACACCCATATAACCCGAACAATATCACGAAGTGAGTATCAAGCATGTTTTCCAAGTTAAAACTGATCACAGGAAACGCAAATCTTCCTCTGGCCGAGGAGGTTGCCCGTCATGCCGGAATCCCTTTAGGGGATATCGACCTGTTCAAGTTTTCAAACGATGAATCGTTTGTGAAGATAAACGATAATGTTCGTGGGGCAGATGTGTTTGTAATCCAACCGACCAGTTATCCGGTGAATGACAGTCTGATGGATCTTTTGATTATCATAGATGCTTTGAAACGAGCTTCAGCGCAGCGGATCAACTGTGTGATTCCATATTATGCCTATGCCCGCAGCGACAAAAAAGATCAACCCCGGGTGCCTATCACAGCCAAATTGGTTGCGGATCTCATCACAGTCGCTGGTGCAGACCGGGTGATTACCGTTGATCTTCATGCTGATCAGATTCAGGGCTTCTTTAATATTCCAGTGGATCATCTATATGCCATTCCTTCTTTTGCCAGATATTTCAAAAGCATCATGCAGATGGAGGAAATCGTAGTAGTATCTCCGGATTCAGGAGGAGCCAACCGCGCCCGGGCTTTGGCAAAACGCTTGAATTGTTCCTTGGCTATTGGTGATAAACGACGCAGCGGAAACAACGATCAAACTGAGCTTTTGAATATAATCGGCGATGTAGCCGGTAAAACAGCAATCCTCTTTGATGACATCATTGATACAGGGGGTAGCCTGATCAAGGTGGCCAGAGCCTTGCAGGAGCAGGGGACTAAGAAGATCTTTGCAGCATGTACGCATGGAGTTCTTTCCGGAAATGCGATTACAGCTCTTGAAGCCTCCCCGATTGAAAAACTCTTTATCACAAACACCATCCAGCTCAGCGAGCGGAAAAGAAACTGCAGCAAGATAGTTCAACTCTCGATAGCAGAGATGCTTGCCATTGCCATCAAGAAGATCCACATCGAAGAATCTATTAGTATTTTGTTTAGATAGTAAATAAATGGAGGAATAAATGATATTTACTCTTAAAGCTGAACCCAGAAATACCGTGAAAAAGAGCGATCTGACGACGCTTAGAAATTCCGGAATGATACCATGTGTGGTTTATGGAGCCGAGATGGAAGCAACCAAGCTTTCAGTAGCCAGCAACGAATTCCACAAGTGTTACAAAAAGAGCTTCACTGAGCTTGCTTTTTATGAATTGGAAGCTGGTGGTAAAAAGTATCACACAGTGCTCAAAGACAAACAGGTACATCCAGTATCCCGCAATTTCCTGCACCTGGATTTTATGGTGGTGGGCAAGGATACTGTTATTGAGCTTGAAATCCCGTTAAATATGGTGGGCGAGCCCATTGGTCTTAAAGAAGGCGGGTTCATGGATGTGATTCAGCGCACAGTAAAAGTATCTGGCAAAGCCAGTGACATTCCTGAAGGACTGGAGCTTGACGTTAGCGATATGAAGGTTGGCGACAGCAAGCATATCCGTGATCTAAAACAAGGTGTCTGGAACTACAAGGATGCCGACGATGTCACTCTGGTTGTTATTCATGCCAAAGCTGTAGCAACGGAAACTCCCGTAGCGGAAGCCAAGCCCGAAGATAATCCCGAAGAATAACACTTGCATAATGAACTTGGTTTTAGCCTTGGGCAATCCCACAGAAAAATACAGCCGAACCCGGCATAACATCGGGTTCATCTGCGTGGATCTTTGGGCTCAGGTACACAAACAAAGTTTTGGCAAAACCGATCTGTATGATTATCTCGTCTATCGCAATATGGTTGTGATCAAGCCAAATACCTATATGAACCTTTCGGGCAAAGCGCTTAGAGCTGCGATGCTGAAATGGTCAATTGACGAAGTTCTGGTAGTGCATGATGATATTGAGCTGGAAGCTACTCAGTTACGGATTCGTAATGGAGGAGGAGATGGTGGGCATAATGGCTTGAAATCTCTGTTTGAAGTGCTTCCACCCAGTGAGCTAAGGCGTATCCGGATTGGTATTGGTCGATCATCTGATTTTGCGGCCGATGAGTATGTGCTCAGCGATTTTACTGAGACAGAATTGGAATCTTACAAAGAAAGCTTAACTTTGGTGTCCAGGTTTCTGGATACCTTTAGCAGGTATGACTTCAATCAAGTATTGAATGATTACAGTAAATGGAAAAAATCCTATTCCGGTGGCAAAGCTGCCGGAATCAAAAGTCCAAAGGAGGAAAAGGATGATCAAGGATTACGAACTGATGGTGATGTTCACTCCGAAGCTGAATGCAGATGAATCTACTGCAGCGAATGAAGCTGTATTGAATCAACTGCGTGATAGCGGTGCGGAAATCATCAAGACCGATCCCTGGGGAAAGCGCATGCTTGCCTACCCCATCGATAAGGTGCAGGAAGCCTATTATTTCGTGAACTATTTCAAGATGGACAGCCTTGCTGTTAAAGCTTTGAAACAGCAGTTCAACATCAACGAAGCCATAATCCGTCACATGTTCGTTGCACGTGGCGAATAAAAGGAGGATCACATGGCAGATCTCAGGTTACCAAATCTCAACAAGTGCATTATTAGTGGCAGAATTGCCAATGACCTTGAATTGAAGTATACTCCAAAGGGTACTCCAGTACTCCGGTTCACCCTGGCAGTTGATCGCAATTACAAAGATGAAAGCGACCAATGGCAAAAAATAACCAGTTGGATTGATTGCGTAGCTTGGAACAGATGGGCTGAGAACCTGGCAAATTATTCCCACAAAGGATCTGCTCTGATCGTTGAAGGCCGGATTGAAACCCGTAGCTGGACAGATCAGAACAATGTTAATCGCAAATCAACGGAGCTGGTTACCGAAGCCATTCACAACTTGGAATGGAAGCCTCGTGATGGTCAAAACACCGGCAGTGAGGATGCTCCTCTTCCTGATGAGATTACTGCTCCCCCAAAAACTACTAATGATGACTTACCCTTTTAGGAGAAGAAATGAATTTCAGCGATAGAAAGAAAAAGTTCACCCGTAAGAAATACTGCAAGTTCTGCGCCAATAAAGACATCGTGATTGATTACAAGAACATTGATCTGATGCGCCAATACATCTCTGATGTGGGCAAAATCGAAGCAGCTCGTCTTACCGGAACTTGTGCCAAACACCAACGCAAGCTGACCACTGAGATCAAGCGTGCGCGGCAAATGGCTTTGATCGCATACGTGATAGAATAGCCCAATGTTCTGGTTTTCCCTGCTCAGTGGAGCGATAGCAAGCTTTAGTCCCTTTTTGGGAATAATATTGGTGATGATCTTCTGTGCCAAAACCCTTGGGATCTCGATTGTATCGCCTCAAAGACTTTTGATTGTCTTTGCTGTCTTACCCTTGAGTCTCCTGATTATGGATCGAAGTCTGGCCACTCAGTTGATGGTATTGGATGCCATTTTTGGAGTTGGCTTTATTGCCTATATTTTCCTGATTACTCTCCGTAACAACCAAGTACTCAGCGAAGCTCTGTTACTCTCGATTATCGGGATTATTGGCTATTCAATGCTGCGGATGTTTTTGTATGGAGATTTGCTTGCACAAAGCTTTGATCAGGGATACGAACTTTTACAGACGCAGATGCCGGCACTGGTGAACCGGGATTATATGGATCTGAGCATGAAGCTTTGGAAGATGATTCTGCCCGCTGTTTGGGGCTTGGGTCAGGTTCTGGCTTTATTGATTGGATATTTCCTGTTTCATCGTAGCATCAAGATTCCCTTTCGCTTCGAGGATTTGAGGTTTTCCTACGTGTACAACCTGCTAATCGTGGCGATTTTGCCTCTGTATTTGTTTGAAGCCAGCAGACACATCTTTGTGAATGCGCTCATTCTACTCAGTGTAGTTCCTTTGATTCAGGGCTTTGCCTCTGTTTCCCTGGGGCTATCCAGAGTGATTTCGAGTGCCGTGTTACGTGGCATCATCATGGTGCTGATCCTGTTGTATGCCTTTATTCCGCTCACCCTGATCGGTCTTGCCGATAGCTGGTTGGGCATCCGAAATAAAAACCGTGGAGGAAATACCGCATGAAAGTGATATTACTTGAACACATAGAAAATCTTGGCAAGAAAGGCGAAGTTGTAAACGTAAAACGTGGTTATGCGCGCAACTACCTTATCCCAAGAGAATATGCCATTTATGGCACCCCTGCAAACATGAAACGCCTTGGCTCAATTCAGGACGAATTGAAACTAGCAGAAGAAAAAAAGCTGGCAGAGCTGAAAAACCTTGCCGAAAAAATAGCTTCCATAAAACTGACATTTGTTCGCAAAGTTGATGAACAGGGATCGATGTTTGGCTCGGTTTCCGAAAATGATATCGTGTCTGCCCTCAAAGAACAGGGAGTGGAAATACAACGCTCCAGCGTTCAGATGGAACACCATGTTAAGGAACTGGGTGAACACAAGCTGCAACTTCGGTTGCACAAAGAAATCCAGGTTGATCTCAACTTTGACGTAACTGCTGAAGCCGAATAATTTACGGGAGGTTCCCATGCAAGATACGATCTTCAAGATCAAGCAAATAGCCTCATTGGTGATATTCATCTTTGTGATGTCATTGATGGGTATGATCACTGGCAGGCCGGTTATGATGCTGGCTTATGCCGGATTCTTTTTGCTGATGGGTGTGGTTGTCTTTCTCACCCTACGCAACAGGCAACGTCATTTTGAAGTAGTTCAAACCAAAAATAAGACCTTCAGGATGATCCTGGCAGCAATCTTGATGATTCTGGCGATCATCTCTCCCATGCTGATCGCGCTGCGTTCCAGTGTGATTAATCTGCCTGCTGACATGACCGTTCCCACTGTAGTGATGCTGATGTTAGGGATAACGATCCTGTTCATCGCATTAGTGCTGATTACTGTCTTTATGATCAATCGTCCAAACAGCACGGTGATGCACCGGGTGATCGGTTATGTTGTCTTCATTATTGCTGCAATCATTCCTGGCCTGTTGATGTCCAGAGTCGATAGTACTCCAATGGGTATCGGATCTGTATATTATGTGGCGATGGCTGTATTGATCCTGGCATATAATGCCATGGGACTTTATAAAAACCAAGAATAAATGCATAGTAAAAAGGGAGTTCGGGCTGATTTATTCAGCGTGACTCCCTTTGTCTTTTGTATGGGACTTAATCAAATCAACTCTCATATCCGCCATGTCATTGATCACTTGGCTGGTGAGAAGTTTAAACGCTTTGTCAAACTCTATTCTGCCTGGAAAGGAGTTGTAGGCGAGCTTCTGGCAGAACGATCGCATCCGATCAAAATCGAGCGGGATACCCTGTTTGTCGGAGTGGAAAACAGTGCCTGGATGCAGGAATTGATCCTTTTAAAACCACAAATTATTCAAAAATACCGGGCTCAGTTTGATGAAGAGCTGCGGGATATCGTACTAGTAATTAATAGCAAAGGGAAGAAGAAATGATCCCATTAATAGCGGCATCTGTGCTCTCAGCGGATTTTTCCCGGCTGGGAGAAGAACTACAAGCCCTTTCTGCGGCCGATATCATTCATCTGGATTTGATGGATGGGCATTATGTGCCCAATCTCAGCTTTGGTTACCCTTTGGTTCAGTGCATCCGCAAGCACACTGATAAAGCTCTGGATGCGCATCTGATGGTGACGAATCCGGAAGCTTATGTGGATCCTTTGACAGAGATCGGGGTGCAGTATCTTTCCTTTCATCAGGAGACTGTCTATCATCCCCATCGCTTGATACAGCGGATCAAAGCGAATGGAATCAAAGCTGGCCTGGCTCTGAATCCTGGAACACCTCTAGGTACCATTGAAGCCCTCCTGCCAGATCTGGATTTTGTGCTGATTATGAGCGTGAATCCGGGGTATTCTGCCCAAAGCTTCATCCCTAATGTAATCAGAAAAATCAGCGAACTTGATGCCATCCGGAAACAGTATTATCCCGAGCTTCAGATAGAAGTGGATGGCGGAGTAAACGATACAAACTCAAGTACTCTGATCAATTCAGGTGCAGATATCCTGGTCTCGGCATCCTTCATCTTCAAATCCGATAACTATAGTAATACAATCAACTCTCTGAAGGGGATCTAATGTTCAATAGCCTTTCCGACCGTTTGGATAAAATCTTTCGTGGACTCAAAGGTAGCGGCTACCTCACGGAACAAAACATCAAAGATAGCATGCGCGAGATCCGTCTGGCTCTCCTGGAAGCAGATGTCAATTTCAAGATTGTCAAAAACTTCATTGCCGAAGTAGAAAAACGCTCACTGGGTTCGGAAGTGATGAAATCCCTTACTCCCGGCCAGCAGATCGTAAAAATCGTCCATGAACAGCTCATCAGTTTAATGGATACCGAAGGCTTCGAGCTGAAGGTATATAACAACAAGCTGGTCAAGATCATGATGGTTGGTCTGCAGGGTTCAGGGAAGACTACCGCTTGTGCCAAACTTGCGGCAATGTATCGCAAAAAAGGCATCAAGCCGATGATGGTGGCTTGTGACGTCTATCGTCCTGCCGCAATCGAACAGCTCAAGGTGTTGGGACGTCAGATCGATATTCCGGTGGTCGCTGAAGATACCAAAGACGTGATCACGATTGCAGAAAGTGCCCTCAGGCAGGCGAATGCGGATTTTAGCAACCTCTTGATCTTTGATACTGCCGGACGCCTGCACATTGACACTCAAATGATGGATGAAGTAGCGCGTCTGAAGGCTCATATCAAACCAGATTATATCTTCTTCGTGGCTGATTCCATGACCGGTCAGGATGCAGTAACCGTTGCTCGGGAGTTCCATGACAAGCTGGCTTTTGATGCTGTGATTCTTACCAAGCTGGATGGTGATGCCAGAGGTGGAGCTGCGCTATCAATCAAGGCGGTTACCGGACGTCCGGTTGCCTTTGTGGGTATCGGTGAAAAGATACCGGATCTGGAAATCTTTTATCCGGATCGCATGGCATCCCGCATATTGGGTATGGGCGATGTGCTTACTCTGATCGAAAAGGCTCAGGCCAGCATTGAAGAAGAGGAAGAAGAAAAGCTGGCGCGAAAGATGCTGAAAAACCAGTTTACCCTGAATGACTTCCTCAAACAATTGCAGAGCATCAAAAAGATGGGACCTTTGGAATCCGTGATTCGCATGATTCCAGGCTTGGGCAGTAAATTACCCGCTGATTTGAAGATTGATGATAATGCCCTAAAGCACGTGGAAGCCATCATTCAATCCATGACTTATAAAGAGCGTGAAAAACCGGATATCCTCAATGGCAGCCGCCGCTTACGCATATCAAAGGGCTGCGGCCGTCCTGTGATGGAAGTAAATCGCCTCATGCGCCAATTTGAAGACATGAAAAAGATGATGAAGAAAATGAGCAGTCCAAAAGGCATGAAAGCCTTGGAAAACATGATGAAGGAACAGCAATAGCTGGTTAATCCCACTCAATCGCCAAGCTTATATCCTGGCTTCAGCAAGTTTTCTGTCTGCAGTTTATTGGGCTGCTGAAATCCATTCGGCAGCGGTGCTGCTGTTGGCTTCAAAGAAGCGAGCTCTGGTCGCTTGGGCAATTTGGAGATTGCTCAACTCCATTCTCAATATTTCACTTGACATGGAATCATATCCTGTTTCCGATGAAATTGTGTGTTAATTGATTAGGAATCATGTACTATTCATCCATGTTATTGATCACGAAACCAGAATCAGTACTTGCAAGATATGCTTCTTGCGTTTTCTGCCAAAGCCAAAACAACAAACATGAGGATCTCTTATGGATCACTTGATCTTTGTTCTGCAGATTATTGCCATTGTTTTTATAATAAACACTGGCTACTATCTACATAAACGCTTTCCTGGATGGTATGTCTCAGTCGGGATATTGGCAGCCCTTATCATCACAGGATCGGTGGCATATCGATACTTCTTCCCCAAACCTGAGGAAAACGAAGCATTGCGTTTGGTATTGGAGAAGTATATCTATGAGAACTTCAAAGAGCGTGATTTTCACATAACGGAGCCCATAACCAGCTTCATCATCAGCAATATCGTGCTATTACAGGATAGCTCTGATGACGAGAGAGGTTCGGTTCGTGCCAGGATCACCGGAATCTATCAATATTCAGTTGATGAGGGTGAAGTAGAAACTGCAAGCTTCAACATCGACCATCACTTCTCGTATTTGATTGTCAACCGTAAATACCGGGTATATTCTCATTTCCCCATTCCCAAATTCCTTAGATTCAAAATCAAGCCAGGCAACGAAGCTACGCAGGCCCAATGACTCTTATTGATTCTTGTCCCTTCCTCATGGGTTCAGCTCTGGTTCAGCTCTACTTCAGCCCATGTTCTACCCGTGGCACGGGGGAATCATGGGCTGAAGTAGAGCTGAACCAGAGCTAAAGCAAAGGGGAAGCAACAGGTTTGTCCATTGAAATTCTGCATCTTTGAGTTCGCCTGTGCCATAGTTTCCTTTGCTGGGCTCTCAAATGCAGCTGAAGATGGATATGTATCAATGTGCTAAAACTGATGTATGATGATGAAATAGCAAACGTTCACCTGGCGCAAGACCTCAATCCCATGAGGTTCTATAGCGTCAAAGCCATCCGATTTTAAAAGTTTGCTGCTTTGCAGTTGACAAAGATCGCACTTCAGATTTCTTGATATCTATTGAGGTGACGAAATTGAAGACAAAAATCATCATAAAGGGTGCTAACGAGCACAACCTGAAAAACATTGACCTGGAGATTCCAAGAGACAAATTGGTGGTTTTTACCGGCGTATCCGGTAGTGGGAAAAGTTCATTGGCATTCGATACGCTTTATGCAGAGGGACAGCGGCGCTATGTAGAATCCCTTTCCGCCTATGCCAGAATGTTCCTGGGGCAAATGGAAAAGCCTAAGGTGGATTATATCGAAGGACTTTCTCCTGCCATTTCCATCGAGCAGAAATCCGCCAGCAAGAATCCCCGATCCACAGTGGGTACCATTACAGAGATTTATGATTATCTGAGAGTGCTCTTTGCCAGGATCGGCAAGCAATATTGCTATCAATGCGGAGAACCAGTAGGTTCACAGACTGTAGACCAAATGGTGGAAAATCTGATGCAGAATCCTTCTGGAACCAAGATTCAGCTTTTGGCACCAATGGTACAAAACCGCAAAGGTGAGCATAAAGAAGAGCTGGAGCAATTGCGCAGTGAAGGTTTTGCCCGGGTGATGATCAATGGAGTGGTGCGAAATCTGGATGAAGATATAGTTCTGGATAAAAAGAGTAAGCACAACATAGATGTAGTGATTGATCGTCTG
>Ga0265295_1001994_pt1 | contig 33912 bp, 29 predicted proteins | sample Munlansysbiofilm_FD_192503 | JGI IMG/M metagenome (GOLD analysis project Ga0265295, IMG submission 192503) | Leachate microbial communities from a municipal landfill in Southern Ontario, Canada - Methane capture system biofilm | ecosystem: Engineered > Solid waste > Landfill > Unclassified ... | reverse complement strand
GTTGCACAGGTTGAGACGGCAGGTGGCGTCCCAGATCAGGGTCTCCGTATCCGATGCCTTGCGGATAATCGTCGGCTCGCTCATGACGGGAAGCGTTCCCTTTTTGAAGCCGATCACCACATCCACCTTCTCCGCATCCAGAAGACTCTTTGCAATTTCTCTTATTTTCAGGGCGACATCAGCCATCTACGCCACCTCCTGACTCATGGGCAGGGCCTTGCTCATGCCTTTGGATGCAGGCCCCAGGGCCTTTACCTCGGCAATCACGGTGCGGGCCACATCGGCAAATTTCACGCCTTCTGCGGAAGAAATCCAGGAAAACTGGATACGACCCGGCTCAAGCCCCGTATGCTCCAAAAGTTCCTTTAACAGGGTAAATTTACGACGGGCATAGTAGTTACCCGTGATGTAATGACAGTCTCCGGGATGACACCCGGAAATCCAGACCCCGTCCGCCCCGTTACGGAAGGCGGCAAGGATCATCTTGGGCGATACCCTCCCGGAACAGGGCAGACGGATGATGCGCATGTTGGCCGGATACTGAAAACGGCTCACGCCCGCAAGGTCTGCGGCTCCGTAGGTGCACCAGTTGCACAGAAAGGTAATGATTTTAGGTTCAAACTCCTGCATAGGAAGCCTCCCCACACCCTTTTTCAAGGGCGCATATGATTCTTGAAAAGACCGGCGATCCACCACCGGTCTTAATTTATTTCATCATCAGGCCGCATTGATCATGGCCAGAATCTGCCCTTCCTCAAAGCCTTTGAGATTCAAGGCCCCAGAGCGACAGGAGGCCACACAGGCACCGCAGCCCTTGCAGAGCACGGGATTGATTTCCGCCTTGCCCGCCCTCGGCCCTTCCAGAATCATACCCGGAGAGTTGTAGGGGCAAACCGCCACACAGACACTGCACCCGGAGCAGAGTTCGGAATTCACATAGGCCACCTGACCGGAAGTGTTGATGGTCTTTCTGGCAAGAAGGCCTGTCGCCCGTGCTGCAGCCGCCTGGGCCTGGGCGATGGATTCGTCAATGGGCTTGGGATAATGGGCAAGACCCGCAAGGAAGACCCCGTCCGTTGCAAAATCACTGGGGGCCAGCTTCACATGGGCTTCCACAAAGAAGCCGTCATCGTTGAGGGGCACCTTAAAGAACTGGGCCAGACGCTCATCCTTAAAGGGTTTCACCGCAGAGGCCAGTACCAGAAGATCCGCTGCAATCTCAAGGGGCCGCTGGATGATGGGATCGTTTACCCGGATAAGCAGCTTGCCTTCGGCTTCTTTCACAAGCGGCTTGGCATCCAGGGAGTAACGCACAAAAATCACGCCCTTTTCTCTGGCCTTTTTGTAAAGCGCTTCCTTTTCCCCATAGGTGCGGATATCCCGGTACAGGACAAAGACATCCATGTCCGGCTTCTTCTCCTTCAGGTGCAGGGCACTCACCATGGTATGGGTGCAGCAGATGCGGGAACAGTAGGTTCGGCCCGGTTCACGGGAACCCACGCACTGGATGAAGACCGCAGACTCTGCCTTGTCCACCCTGGCATCATGGGCTTTCATCAGAATATCCAGCTCCTGACCTGTCACCACCTTATCGGAGCTGCCGTAGAGGTATTCCGTGGGCTTGTATTCTTCAGCCCCTGTGGCAATGATGGCCACCCCATGGCGGATTTCCCTTTCACTGCCCTTTGTCTCAATGGTGCTGACAAAGTTACCCACAAAGCCTTCCACATTTTTAAGGCTCGATTCCAGCAGCACATCAATCTTTTCATCCACAGCCACGCTGTTGACCATGTCGGCAAGGCCTTCTTCAATGGACTCGCCCTTTGCCGTGACATAGAGATTTCTTGCCTGACCGCCCAGGGCCTTGTCCCGCTCCACAAGGGTCACATGGTAGCCCTGAGTGGAAAGGGCCTTGGCAGCCGCCATACCGGAAATCCCGCCGCCAATGACCAGCACGTTCTGGTCAATCTCAAGGGTGGCTTCGGAAAGGGGCTCGAACAGGGCCACCTTGGCCACGGCCATGCGAACCTGTTCTTTCGCCTTCAGGGTGGCTTCCGCAGGCTGGTCCTTATGTACCCAGGAACCGTGATTGCGGATGTTCACCATCTCAAAGAGGTACTTGTTCAGCCCTGCATTGATGAGGGTTTCCTGGAACAGGGGATCATGGGTTCTGGGGCTGCATGCCGCCACAACAATGCGGTTTAAGCCCTTTTCCTTGATCACCTTGGTCATGCCGTCCTGGGTATCCTGGGAGCAGGAGTACATGTTGTTGGTCACATATTCCACATAGGGAAGACTTGCGGCATAATCCCGCACCGCTTCCACATCAATGACTCCTGCAATGTTGATCCCGCAGTGGCAGACAAAGACACCGATGCGGGGACGATCGCCCCGGATATCGTTTTCCTTCACCTTTTCCACGGTACGGGTCAGGGTGTTGCGGGCCGCCACAAGGCCTGCTCCGGCGTTGAGGGCCGCAGCCCCTGCCTCCACAACGGACTGGGGAATATCTTTCGGGCCCTGGAAAGCCCCGCAGACATAAACCCCCTCGCGGGTGGTGGCCACGGGCCTGAAGGTGGAGGTTTTGACAAAACCGCCTTCGGTCAGCTCAATACCCATTTGGGCGGCATTGGCCCGGACTTCCTCATTGATTTCCATCCCAACGGAAAGGACAACAATGTCATAAACTTCCGTCACCCGCTGGTTGTTCTCATCAATGTATTCCAAGACCTGTCCCGGACCATCGGGGTTATCATATACCGTATGCACCCGACAGCGCTGGAACTTCACCCCATAGGTATTTTTGGCCTGATTGTAGCAGTCCTCAAACCCCTTGCCATGGGTACGCATGTCCATATAGAAAATCTTGGTTTCCAGCTCCGGATCATGCTCTTTGGCAATGATGGCCTGCTTGATGGCGTACATGCAGCATACGGAAGAGCAGTGGCCGTTCTTGCAGGTGTTCACATCCCTTGATCCCACGCACTGCAGCCAGGCGATCTTGTGGGGATGTTCATGATCAGAAAGGCGCACCACATGGCCCTGGAAGGGGCCGGATGCGGAAAGAAGCCGCTCGAATTCCAGAGAGGTGACCACATCCTTGCTGCGATCATAGTTGAGGAAATCCTTGCCCGAAGGATTGTAGGCGGAAAAGCCCGTGGCCAGAATCACGGAACCCACATTCAGGGTGAGGGTCTTATCCGTGTCCTTGTAATTGATGGCATCCGCAGGGCAGACCTTCTCGCAGTTACCGCATTTATCCTTGGTAAGCTTGATACAGTTGGCCGCATCAATGGTGTATTTCAGGGGCACGGCCTGGGGATAGGGCACATAGATGGCTTTGCGTTTGGCAAGGCCCATGTTGTACTCATCCGCCACCTTTTTGGGACATTTTTCAGCGCAGGCTCCGCAGCCGATACACTTATCAATGTCCACATACCGGGCCTTCTGGAAGACCTCCACCTCAAAATTGCCCGCCTCACCCCGGATATCCCGGATTTCCGCCAGGGTCACCAGCTCGATATTGATATGCCGCCCCACTTCCACAAGCTTGGGGCTCATGATGCACATGGAGCAGTCGTTGGTGGGAAAGGTCTTGTCCAGCTGGGCCATGACCCCGCCGATGGACGGTGATTTTTCCACCATATAGACATAGTAGCCGGAATCGGCCAGATCCAGCGCCGCCTGGATGGCGGCAATCCCGCCGCCAGCGATGAGAACGGATCCTATGGTTTTTTCTGACATCTTGTTTAACTCCTCCTCACGCCTGACAGTTCCCCTGCCTACAGGCCAAAATCCGCAAGATCCGGCCCCAGGTAGGTACGCTCGTTTTCACCCAGAATCCCCATGGAAAGGCAGAGAATGGTCCACAGATGCACGGTGTGATACTCCCCGCCAAAATGATGACCAATGTCTTCCACCTGGGCATGGCAGTTGTGGCAGGGGGTAATGACATAGGCCGCACCGGTTTTATCAATCTGATCAAACTTGATTTTACCGTAAGCCCGACGCTGCTCCGTGAATCCCGCCTGAAGGGCCCCGCCCCCACCGCCGCAGCAATAGTTGTTGGAACGGTTGGGCACCATGTCGATGAAATTTTCTTCACCCACGGCGGTTTTCACCACAAAACGCAGGTCTTCGGCCATTTCATCACCGAGAGACTTCCGGATGATGTTGCAGGGATCCTGCACCGTGAACTTGATGCCCAGCTCCTTGTTCCAGTCTGAATTCACGGGGAGTTTTCCTTCCCGTATCCATTTGGCATAAAGCTGGATGATGGAAATGAACTCAAAATTGGCCTGAATGTTAAAGCGCCGCAAAGCCCCATAAATGGCATAGAAGGAGTGACCGCATTCGGTGTTCACAAAATACTTCACACCCAGCTTGTTCAGGTGTTCCACCTGGGCCCGGACGATATACTCCCAGGACTTGTCATCGGCAAGGAACATGCAGTAGTTCTCACCGGCCCACATCTCGGAATAATAGGTCCAGTCCGCACCAACGGTGTGGAGGATCTTCCAGAGGGGCAGAAGCTCATCGGGCTCCACCACGGGCTCCCTTGAGTTCTGGTTCAGGGCATACATGGCTCCGGGCTTGTCAATGGGGGCCTGAAGCTCTTCAAAACCCGGCTGCTCCCGACATTCTTCTGCCAGATCCTCCACCGTGAACTTGAAATCCTCAAAGGGAACCCCCATGGCACCACCACGGGATTTCACGTGCAGCCTGCAGGACTCCAGAACGCCTTTGGGTTTTTCTTCCTCGGGCCAGCGGGCGCGGATCTCAAAGATGAGTGCCGGAATATTAATCTTCATGGGGCAGACATCATAGCAACGCCTGCACATGGTGCAGACCCAGGCCCAGGGATGCTTTTCCAGGGTCTCATCCATCCCCAACACGGCCATGCGGAGAAATTTCCGCGGGTCCATGTCAAACTGTCCTGTGGCGGGACAGCCACTGGAACAGGTACCACAGGTAAGGCAGGCGTTGAGATTCCCGTCAGGAACCATTTCCCGGGCCATCTTGCAGATGGTTCCGGCAGCACCGCCGACGCGTACCGCTTCAGCTGTCATGTATCCTCCCTTTACTTCCGAATAAGACTTTGGCGATCCCTGCCCTTCTCCGTAAAATTTCGAGTGGGCTCAGGCTTTATCCTTATTAAGATAGAATTTTTAAATGGAGCGGATTGGTAAAATTCGGTTATGTCTTATAGAAAGGCAAGGGAGGGGAGTCAAACAGATAATCTGGATGAAATTGATGACAGGAATAGATTTTTACTATTTAAAAGAGGCTTGTTTTTTACGCTTAGGCTAAAAAAGTCTACAGATAAACTCTGAGACTCCCTTGACGAATAAAGTCTCCACCTTTAAAAACAGGAATCAGGATCTACGATCCGAAAAAAACGCCACATCCCCAACATACAACCGGGCCCCTCGAAAAAGGGCCCGGTTTTTCAAAAAATCACGGGGGAAAACTTATTTTTCCATTTTCAGAGACTCAAGGGTTCCTTCAACCACAAGCTCCATCATATCCATTTTCATCGCCATATTCTGCTGGCAGGCCGCCATTGTCTTCATATCCATGCCACCTTTATCGTCCCCGGCCTTTTCCATTTTACACCCTGGCATGGTCTTCATCATTTCCATACATTTTTTCATATCCGCCGCGTGCTCCTTCATGAGCCGCCTGCGCTCTTCCGGATCCTCAGAGGCTTTTATCTTTTCCATCCGTTCCTTCATTTTCCCCATGTGCCCATGCATCATTTTCATCCGCTCATCCCCCCCATGATCCCCAGCATGGGCAGCATCCGCACCCTGGGGCGAGGACAGCGCAACGCCATGTCCGGCATGGGCGTCAGCACCTGTGGCATCTGAAACGGAAGATCCTCCGGAATGAATTGCTGAGCAGCCCGTCAGAAACAGAAATAAAACGCCTGTAAAAACGTATAAACATCCATGCGCTCTTTTCATTTTTCACCCTCCCGCAAAATGGCTCGTTTTTCGTTCACAGCAAAACTGACACCCAATCAGGATTCTGTGCGGATCACCTCACACAATTCTGTGTCTATGCCCCTCACAGCCTCATGTCCAGAGGGCATAAACCCATGGGATTTTTTCTGTTCAATGTTTTGTGATCTCCGTAATGACATACTCCGTGGCGGAAAGCTGTTTAAGTTTAAACGCCACCTTGTCGCCAACCTTAAGACCTTTGGCGAGGTCGGGACTTTCCAGAGCCAGCGCCATGGTCATGGCGGGCCAGTTCAGCTCCCGGATGGGCTCATGCTTCAGGGTGATGCTCTTTGCCGCAGGATTCAGGGCTGTCACAAGGCCCATGCCCGTAACAACTTTACCCTCACGGGCTTCTGCCGCCCCGTGATGATCCCCATGGCTGTGACTGCTGGCCATGGGAGCTGTGCAGAAGACAAAGGGAAAAATCAGGGCGAGGATGAGAATCATCTTTTTCATACCGTACTCCTTTTAAGGGTGATGGATATTCTGCCACCTAAAAACAGGGTCTCAGCACCTCCTGCTCACACACAGAATCAAGACACCGCATCATCTTGTTTTTTTTGTATTTTTTCTCCGGACAAAGGCCAGGATCAAAGCGAGTATTCCTGTCGCCAGCAGAAGGACATTCATCCACGTCGGAAAATACAGAGTCTTCCTTGTCTGGAACCCCAGGGTTGCGGCAAGGGCTTCATAACCACTGGGCCGTCCTGCGATATCCCCGCCAATGCTGTTCACCGCAACAAGGGACATGGTGCCTGCAACAAGCATCAGGTAAGCGTAATGGCCCACATATCCCCGCAAGCTCCAAAGTTGTCGGCCGCTTCGATAACGCAAAACCAGCCAGGTACACCAGAAAACCATGGCAAAAGCGGACAATGTGATTTTATTTTTCGTAATAGGACTGTTGAGAACAGCTTCTGCCGGAATCAGCAGAAAACCCGTGACAAAGGCCAACCCCATCATCATAGCGCCAAAAAGAACGGAATACAGAACCACAGAATCGCTGGCCTGCCGAAACTTTGCCAGAATACCGTCCCCTCTGACAGGAAACCAGACATAAAAGGTGGCAACCACAAAAGCCATCACCAGAGGTCCGGTCGCCAGATGCACCAGTATGGAATGATAAGCCGCTTTCATCGTTCTTCCTCCCTTGGTTTCAGGCCATTCGAGCGAGGTGCCACAAGGATGGTTGCCACGCTGAACAGAATAAGGGTAAACACGAGGGCAGACAGGGTCTCTACCCATTGCCGCCGAATCTCTTGACGGAACTGATTCTGCACCGCATACCGGGCAAGACTCTGTTCATCATGCCCCTCCCACAGAGGCTTTCCCGCTGCAATCTGTTTTGCCCCTGCATGGGCGGGACTGATCAGATAAGACCAGTTTATCTGGCCGGGATAAAACAGGGTCAGAGTCGTCCACGGAATCTGTTCCCATGGAGGTACACTTCCCTCAAAATGCACGGCCACAATATCTGCATGACGGCTGAGTCCCAGGGTTTTGGGAAAGGAGACATAATGCCAACGACTTCCCGTGGATAAAATATGCGCTGCAAAGGCAACCTGGTACATTCCCTGATGTCTGAGTGTCTTATCATCAAGCTCCGCCCCTGTATCCAGGGCACGCCACAGATCCACTTCCCAGTTCCCATTTTTATAAATCCCATTGGCATGGATGCTTCCGCGTGATCCGGAAGGAACACGCAACAAGCGTCTGGGAATTACATCTCCAACCTGCCAGTCATGGTTCACATCAAAGGCAAGGGTATTGCCTTCTATCCGCTCATTCCCCAGAATGAGCGCATAACGCAGCATATCCTGCTGACCATATCCCTGCTGCTGCACCTTTTCCCAACGCATGGCGTACTGACCGGTTTTTTCAGGATCAAACATGAAACGGGGCTGGCCCTTCTCCTCATCCCAGTTTGTGGTGTACATTCCTGTTCCTTCGTCACTCCAGCGGTAGTCCAGAATATACTGGTCATCTGACCACCCAATGGGATTGCTCCGGTGCGAACGCCACTGCCACAGATCCAGAAAATAGCCCGCCCTGCGAAGATCCATCAGTTCTTCTTCCGGCTTTATCGTACGCCAGTCATGCGGATCTGTCCGGGTTTCCGGCAGCCATTTGCGGAGATCCGACTGCCCTTTGGCACCCAGATAGGGATGTTCACGAACCTCCTGGGAGGCGGCATGGGTAAAAAAACGCATTTCCCGTCCGGAAGCGGTTATGAATCCCCCCCATTTGCTAAATTCCGGCACACCTCCATCATCCAGAAAAAAAGAAATCCGATCTTCGTAAAGCCGCTCCGGCTCTCTGCCTACAGGAGACCGCCCCTGTCGATGCCATTGTCCGTTTCCCTGGTAAATCCAGTAATCATGATACCAGGAAGGTTCTGGGGTAGGCAGTTCAAAACGAAAAAAAGCCGTATCTTCATTGTAGGCAACCTTCACCCTCATCTCGTGCAGAAGCTTTTCCGGGATTTCGATATTGCGGTTATGATCATTCCGGATCACAGGCTCAAAGGTATTCGGCACCCAGATCAGAAGAAACAAAAAAATACAGAATCCAAGATAAGGAACCCCGGAAGCCAGAGGCGATCTCTTTTGTCCCATGTTTTTCTCCTTTCTACCCTCTACGGAAAATAACATTCCGGATGCAAACCTATGTCCGGGGTGACTGAGCCCGCAGGGCATGCCTTTTCCACAAGAAAAAAGCAGACGGCAGAACCACGAGGGTCAAAAGTGTGGCACTGACCATCCCGCCCACCATGGGCGCTGCAATGCGACGCATCACTTCTGCGCCTGTTCCCGTACTGAGCATAATCGGTAAAAGACCAATGATAATGGTGGCAACGGTCATAATTTTGGGCCTTACCCGCATGAGGGAACCTTCGGTAACGGCCTCCCGCAGTTCTGCAACATGGACCCCCCTCTTCTCCTGAGCGGCCTTTTCCTCACACCTGCGCAGGGCCTGATCCAGGTAAACCAGCATCACCACACCGGTCTCCGCAGCCACACCGGCCAAGGCAATGAACCCCACTCCAACGGCGATGGAGAGATTATAATCCAGAAGATAAAGAAGCCAGAATCCCCCCACCAGGGACAAGGGCAGGGTCGCCATGATGAGCAGGGCTTCGCCGACACGACCAAAGCTCAAATATAAAAAAAGGAGAATGATGGCCAGGGTCAGGGGAATAACCAGCTTGAGTCGGGCATTGGCCCGCTCCATATATTCATACTGGCCTGACCAGCTGATGGAATAGCCCGGAGGAAGCGCCACATAGCGCGCCACCGCATCCCTGGCCTCGCTGACATAGGATCCGAGATCCCTTCCCTGAATATCCACATAGACCCAGCCGCTGAGCCGGGCATTTTCACTGCGAATCATGGGAGGCCCGTCGGTGATCTTCACTTCTGCCACCTGCTCCAGACTGACCCATACCCCGCTCGGCGTTGCCAGGGGAAGTTTCTGCAGTTTTTCCAGGGAATCCCGCACATCCCTCGGGTAGCGCAGGTTGATGGGATAGCGCTCCAGTCCTTCCACGGTAGTACTGATGTTCATGCCACCCACCGCCGTGCGGATCACCCCATGAATATCCGCCACATGGAGCCCATAACGCGCCGCAGCAGGCCGGTCGATTTCCACCTCAATGTAGCGACCGCCCGTGACCCTCTCCGAATACACGGACGTGGTTCCCGGAACACCGCGGATCACCTCTTCAATCTGACTTCCGATTTTCTGGATCACTCCGAGATCCGTTCCCGCCACCTTGACCCCCACAGGAGTCCGGATCCCTGTCGCCAGCATATCAATGCGGGTGCGGATAGGCATGACCCAGGCATTGGTGACACCGGGCAGCTGCACCAGACTGTCCAGCTCCTGAATAAGCTTTGCCGTGGTCATGCCGGGCCGCCATTCTTCCCGGGGTTTCAGCTGTATGGTGGTTTCCAGCATGGTGAGGGGAGCCGGGTCCGTGGCGGTTTCCGCCCGTCCTGTTTTACCAAAAACGCTTTTCACCTCGGGCAGGGTTTTAATGAGCCTGTCCGTCTGCTGCAGAAGTTCGCTGGCCTTTCCCACGGAAATCCCCGGCAGGGTGGTGGGCATGTACATGAGGTCCCCCTCATCCAGGGTGGGCATGAATTCCGAACCCAGACGCAGCACAGGGTAAACCATGCTGAGACTGACCACCAGGGTCAGCACCAGAACCGTAGCCGGATAATCCAGAGAAACGCGAATGACCGGCCGATAGATCCCAATGAGCATACGATTCAAGGGGTTTTTCTGCTCCGGCGTAATATGGCCGCGAATGAAATACCCCATCAGCACGGGGACCAGGGTAATGGCAAGACCAGCCGACACGGCCATGGCATAGGTCTTGGTGAAGGCCAGGGGAGCAAAAAGACGGCCCTCCTGGGCTTCCAGGGTGAATACGGGTAAAAAACTGATGGTGATGATCAAAAGGGCAAAAAAGATGGGAGGCCCCACTTCCTCGGAAGCTTCCCGGATCAAAGCCCAGTGCTCAAGAGCCTCCCTTTCTTTTCCATGCTCCATATGCTTATGAACATTTTCGATCATGACAATGGCGGCATCCACCATGGCACCGATGGCAATGGCAATCCCACCAAGGGACATGATGTTGGCATTGATCCCCTGGAGCTTCATGATGACAAAGGCACCGAGAACGCCTAAGGGCAGGCTGATGGCAATCACAAGGGAAGAGCGGAAGTGAAAGAGAAAGAGCATGCAGACCAGCACAACAACAAGAAGTTCCTTGATCAGGGTATCCCGCAGGTTCTCCACTGCCCGCTCAATGATGCTGGATCGGTCATAGGTCGTGACAATTTCCACACCCGCAGGCAGGCCCGGACGAAGCTGATCCAGCTTTTCCTTCACCCGTTCAATCACAAGCCGGGCGTTTTCTCCGGAACGCATCACCACAATGCCCCCCACCACCTCGCCTTCGCCATTGAGCTCGGCAATCCCCCGACGCATCTGGGGTCCTGTGGTGATTTCCGCCACATCCCCCAGCAGAAGGGGGGTGCCTTCAGGGCTTCGGCTCAGAAGAACCTGCCGCAGATCCTCCAGATTCTGGATATAGCCCCTGGCGCGGATCATGTACTCCGCCTCGGCCATCTCGATGGCAGAACCGCCGCTCTCAAGGTTTGCGGCCCTCACGGCATCGGCCACCTGCGCCGGAGTCAGGCCATAGGAACGCAGGCGATGGGGATCCAGCACAATCTGATACTGGCGTACCATGCCACCGATGGTGGCCACTTCGGAAACCCCTTCCACGGTCTGGAGTTCATATTTAAGAAACCAGTCCTGAAGGCTGCGCAGCTGCGCAAGGTCGTGTCTGCCACTGCGGTCTGTCAGGGCATACTGGAAAACCCAGCCCACCCCTGTGGCATCGGGCCCTAAAGAAGGCCTTGCCCCTTCGGGCAGATTGCCCGCAACCTGGCTGAGATATTCCAGCACCCTTGCCCTGGCCCAGTAGAGATCCGTGCCGTCCTCAAAAATCACATAGATATACGAGTCTCCGAACATGGAGTATCCCCGCACCGCCGTTGCCTTGGGCACAGCCAAAAGGGCGCTGGAAAGGGGATAGGTCACCTGCTGCTCCACCACCTGAGGGGCCTGCCCGGGATAGCTTGTCTTGATGATGACCTGCACATCGGAAAGATCGGGTATGGCATCCATGGGTGTTTTATAAAGGGAATACACCCCCCAGACAGCCAGAAAGATACTGGCAAGGAGAACCAGCAGACGGTTACGCAGCGACCATCGGATTATGGCGTTAATCACGGGGCCACCTCCAGACTTCGCAGATCCACAATGCGGAAGGTCACCTCATCCACCTGCTCCAAAGCAAATTCCATCTCCATGCCTTCATGGAAATCTGCTGGAAGCTGAAGCCCTTCTTTAAGATCCAGATCCATGGCCATGGCAGGCCAGCCCAGCGCCACAATGGGTTCATGGCTGACATGGATGGATCCCGGACTGGCTCCTGCCCCCTTATAAACACCTCTGGCCCACACCGCCCTGTCCGATGCCAACGGCGGCTCTTCCAGAGGCTGCATGCGCATAAAGGAGGCCCGAAGGCTGCTTTCCGAATCAATCAGGAACTGACCTGACACCACCACTCTGTCGCCAAGAGAAAGACCGGCAAAAATTTCCACCTCATCATCGGTGATCAGGCCGACTTCCACATCAAGGGCTTCAAAGCGCCCCTCCCCACGATCCACAATCACCCGCTGGCTGTTGCCGCTTCGGATCAGACTGGCCACCGGAATCAGGAGAATGTTCTCTGAGGGTTCTCCCAGAATGCGCGCCCTTGTAAACATGCCAGGCTTCAGCCGCCCCTCAGGGTTGGGAAAACTCAAACGCACCCGCAAAGCCCGTGTCCTGGGATCCAGGGCCGGATAAATGAAAGCCACCTCACCTTGAAGGCGGCCCCCATGCACAGGATGCATATCCAGAATCGCCCTCTGTCCCCTTGCAATCTGAGACGCCTGATGTTCAAAAACCTCCACCTGTATCCAGATTCTCGAAAGATCGGCCAGGGTCATAATGTCCATGGCCGGAGTCACAAACATGCCTTCGCGGATACCCAGCTCGCTGACCACCCCGTCCTGACGGGCAAACACCGGAATCAGGGTCCGTATTCTGCGATCTTTTTCCAGCGCTTCAAGGGTCGGTCTGCCCATCCCCAGAGCCAGCAGACGATCGCGGGCCGCCTGCCGTACTGCTGGCTGCCCGAGGTTCAGGATCCGCAGATATTCTTCCTGGGCATTCACCAGCTGAGGCGAGTAAAATTCAAAGAGCAGCGCTCCCCTTTTCACCCTCTCCCCAGCCGTGCGCACGACAAGGCGCTCCACCCAGCCTTCGGTACGCACATGCACATGGGAAAGCAGATTTTCATCATAGTCCACATAGCCCACGGCCTCCACAAGGGGAGAGAGGCTTCCCCTGCGAACCTTCGCCGTGCGGACCCCGAGGTTCTGTCGGGTTTCAGGAGCAATCCGGACACCGGAGCCGGAAGCATCCCCTGCGCTATCGGCATAGACAGGAATATAGTCCATCCCCATCTCATCTTTACGCGGAGTTTCCGATGTCACCTGGGGATTGTGGGGATGGCGATAATAAAGGATGATTCTTTCTTCTGCACCCAAAGATGAATCTCCATGGGTGCTGTGATCCTCCTCCCCATAGGGCCACAGGAAAAAAGCCGCTGTCAGGAGAACACCGAGAATAAAGGCAAGGCCCAGCTTGAACAGGGATGAAAATTTCATGGGTTATTTCTCCGTATAGTAGAGGAGTTCCGCCTGCACACTGGCCTGCTCCGTTAAAAGACGCAGATAGGAAAGCTCATTTTCAAAGGCCGCCACAGACGCGCGCAGCCAGCCCGCATACTCTCCAACCCTGTGCTGATACCCCGAAGCGGCAAGGTCGCTGGCCATGTGGCTCTGGGGCAGAATCCGGGCCTGGTACAGATCCATGCGTTGCCCCAGTCTTTCCCAGCGTGCATATCCGGCTTCCACCTCCCCTTCCATCTGACGCAGACGCTCCAGCCGGTCATAGCCAGTGGCGCGCACCTGGTGCCGGGCTGCGGCGGCGTTGCGCTGTTGCCTCCCGGAGGGCGCAAGGGGAATTTCAATGGAAAGCATGAGGTTGAATTTCTGCTGGTTCTCATCCGTTCGGGTATAAAGACCATCCACCATAAAACCCGTATAATACTGTTCCGCCAGTGCCACCTCCATTTCACCGGCCTGAATACCCGCCTGATCCACTGCCAGAAGCGGATGCTCCACAAGCCCCGCCTTCAACGCTTCAAGGGAAGGAAGGGAGGGCAACGGAGGATTTTTTTCATCCAGCTGAAGGGTTTTCGGGATGCTGCCGATCCAGCGGGCCAGTCTCGCCCGGGACGCTTCTTCATCGCCAAGGTTGCGGGCCAGGCGATCCTTTTGATTATCTTCCTCGAGCTCCAGCATAATAAGCTGCTGCTGGCTGAGCCTGCCCACGGCATATTGCTGAGCCGCCGCACCTGTCAGCTCCGAAAGAAGACTCAGGTGATGGCGTACAATCTTTAAGGCCTGCTGCTGATACCAAAGATCCAGATAGGCCATGCGCACGTTTCTCGTTAATTGCCGGTCCCAGACCTCGGCCTGCCTTTTCTGGGCAGAAGCCAGTACGCCGAACTGATCCTCTTTAAGACGCAGACGGCTGCTGCGGGGAATTTCCTGACGTACCCCCAGCATGAACTCCTCCATGCTTTCCGCTTTTTCATATCCCAAAAGCAGACGGGGATCCGGAAGCCGGGAAGCCACAGCAGCACGCTCATGGAGACTTGCGGCCCTTGCCTTGAAGGTTTCCTGGGTGGTATCCCGCTCAAAGGCAAGTTCCAGGGTGCGTGGCAAGGATAAAGGCATCGACTCCGACGCCCGGAGAGAAAGGGGCAGAATTAAAAGAAAAAAGATGAAGGGAACACACAGCATGGGGGGAAAATGGCCCATAGGGTTTTCCTTTCTTCAGATTGGGGATGGCACAAAACAGAAAGGGCAGTACACCTGCAAAAGGGGATGAGACAGATGCGTAAGGTGGGAAAAACTGTGTTTAAAAAACTAACACAACCATCCTTGTCGAACAAGTTTTTTTCGCCGATTCGCTTTTCAGCAAATCAGGCAGAACCCGGACAAAAAAGGAGTGAAAACCAGGGGCTTTTGGGGCAGGAAAAGGCTTACAATTCCTCGCGCATCCATCCGTGGTAAAGATCCGGCCTCCGGCCACGATGAAAGGCCGTCATGGAATGGGACCTAATGGCAGACACCCGCTCCGGATTCAGGGAGAGGAAAAGAAGACCCGGGCCAGTTGCAAAAAGCTCTGCGCAGGCACGGCCATCGGGGCCAAGGGCCAGGGCAAGGCCCGGAAAAAACTTGCCCGTGCCATCCCCGGAACAGGGATTCACGGCCAGCACATAGCTTCCCGTATCAAAGGCGCGGGCAGGCAGGTGACGCAGCCAGGAGGCTTTTTTCTCTTCAGGGGTCGTGCGGGGAGAGGCGTGGGGAATGAGAAAGACTTCTGCCCCCATATGGGCAAGACAGGAAAAGAGCTCGGGAAAGTGGGCATCATAGCAGAGGGCCAGACCAAAGGTGAGGCCCATGAAAGAAAAAACCACCGGCCTGTCTCCTTCAAGGTAAAGCCCGCGTTCAGGAGAACCAAGGTGAATCTTGCGGTAATGGGCCAAAAGCCCCTCCGGCCCAAGGGCAAGGGCGCTTACATAAAAACCCGCATCCGTCCTTTCCGCAAAACCGCAGACCAGACAGAGATCAAATTTTCTGGCAAGGGGAGAAAGAAGAAAAAGGGCCTCTTCAAGGGTGAGGGCTTTTTGATGCAGGGCATCCGCCCCCAAAAGATATCCCGTAAGCTGCATTTCCGGAAATACCACCATGCAGGCCGAAGAGGTTGCGGCCTTTTCGCAGGCAGCTGTAATACCCAGAAGATTGGCGGCCACATCACCGGCTGCCTGGGGAAGAACGGCAAGGACAAGGGGAAGAGGATGGGAAGCCTTCATGGTCATTTCCCCCCTCATGGACTCACACCGAAAACTTCGCCCGGATTTTAAACACATGGGTGGCGGGCAGGTTGAGGATGTCGGCAACGCCTGTTTCCTCTGCGATCTCCTCCAGGTTACGGGCGATGATTTCCCGTGAAGGTTCAATGAAGGTGAACCACACATTCCAGTCATTTTCACGGATATAATTGTGGGTCACGCCGGGATAACGGTTCACCACCTCTGCAAAAAAATCCACCTTGTCCTCGGGTACACGGGCCGCGCAAAGGGTGGAAAAATACCCGAGATTCTCAGGCCCGAAATTACCGCCGATGCGACGGATAATCCCCGTATCCTTGAGACGCTGCAAGCGGCTCAGCACCTCCGCTTCTTCCATGCCCAGTCTTTCTCCAATGACCGCATAGGGCCGGGCACAGACAGGAAAACCAGACTGAATACCATTCAAAAGCTTTTTATCCAGGGCATCCATCATTAAAAACCCCTTTCCTGCTGGGGAAGCAGTAAAATACGCACTTCCCGTTTTCGGGGGCCGTCAAATTCCCAGAAATAAATGGCCTGCCAGCGCCCGAGATCCAGCCTTCCGTCCCGCACGGCCAGCACTTCCGAAGCGCCGATGAGGGAAGCCTTCATGTGGGCATCGGAATTACCCTCCATGTGTCGGTAATCAGGATCCACGGGAATCAGGCGGGAAAGGGTGCGGTTCATGTCTTCCTGGACATCGGGATCCGCATTCTCATTGAGGGTGATGGCTGCTGTGGTATGGGGCACAAAAATATGGCAAAGACCTGAGCGCATGCCCGAGGCTGTCACCACTTCCTGGACCCGCGCCGTAATATCCACCATCTCCTTACGCGTGGTAGACTGAATTTTAATATGCATCGCCTCTCTCCCTCAACAAACACGGGTCGGACAAAACAGCGTTTTCCCATTCACGATAAAACAGCCCTGGGTATCAGAATAAGGGCCCGCATTGGCAGGATAGCAAAAGGCCCTGCCATGGCAGGGCCTTCCATTTTCAAGACAAGATCAGATTTCCGGCAAGGATTAAACGCAACCGGTGGGCTTGGGAAGGCCAGCCATTTTGCAGGCTCCTTTGCCGGGTCCGGAGGGGAAAAGCTCATAGATGTGCTTGAGTTTGAACCCGGTAAGTTTGGAAAGAACGCGTACCATGGGAGCAATACCGTTCTTCTTGTAGTAATCCTGAAGGATATTGATCACACCCCAATGTTCATCGGTGAGGGTTTCAATGCCTTCTTCCTTCATGCAGTACTCAACCCATTCTTCGGAATAGGTGTTGAAGTCTTCCAGAAATCCGTCTTCGTCGATTACAAACTTTTTGCCTTTGAATTCAATTTCAGCCATTTTTCAAAAACCTCCTGTAATAGAATAGATATCATCCTGTGGGGGGTCCCCGTTATATCCTTAACTTTTTCTTAGCGTATCTACCTAACCAAACAAGCGTGGCTTGTCAATAAGCAAGATGTTTTTACATCATTCCTGCGGAGGTGTCAAATCTTTGAAAGCCCATCTGGCTTCGGAAAAAGAGTGCTCCTTTCCCTGGAGCCTTTTCAAAAAAGCGACCGCTCCGCCATGTGCCAAGGAGAAGCGGTCGCTTTGTTTAGCCTGCCTTATCAGGGGCCGGTGCATATACCCTGCCTGACATGGAAACCCGCCCTTCCGGGGTCTGAAAATATCCTGAGCCGATATTTTCAGACCTTTGCCAGACGCTCAGGCGAAAAAAACCATCTTGTTTTTTACAAAAGATCAGTATTCCTTGGGCATCTGATTGAGCTGATCCAGGGTGAAGACGGGACCATCCTTGCACACCAGCTCTTTACCGATGTTGCAGCGGCCGCACATGCCAATGCCGCACTTCATCCGGTTTTCAAGGCTCATGATGATGTGATCATGCTTGTACCCCAGCTTATCGAGAACAGGCTGGGTGAACTTGATCATCACAGGAGGCCCGCACACGATGGCGTAGGTATCGTCGTCCGCAGGGGGAGCCACCTTCTCCGTGATGGCCGGTACAAATCCCTGATGGTACTTCCAGTTGGGATCGTCCGTTCTGTCCACGGTGATGTGCATGTTGATCTTACCCTGGGCTTCCCACTCCCGGAGGTCATCCATGTAGAGAAGCATACCGGGGGAACGGGCACCGTACACCACATCGATCTTGCCGAACTTTTCCCGGTTGTCCAGCATCATCTTGATGGAGGACCGTAAGGTCGTAAAGGCAAACCCCCCGCCGATGATGAGGATGTTCTTGCCCTCAAGAATCTCCCAGGGATACCAGTTCCCTAAGGGGCCGCGAAGGCCCATGATGTCGCCCACCTGCATGGAATGCAGATAGCTCGTTACTTTACCGGTTTTAAATACCGTGAACTTCACAAAGCCCTTTTCCGTGGGGCTGGACGCAATCCCGATGGGAATCTCGCCCTGACCGGGAATGGAGAGCTCTGCAAACTGACCCGACTTATAGGCAAACATCTCTTCGTGCTCAGGATTCAGAAAGACGAACTTGAAGGTCTTCAGGCTCTTGTCTTCCGTCTCCACCGTGATGTCGTCTATGCGGACGGGATACGGCTCATATGGATTCGGATTTCTCACGTTTTTCTCTCCTTATGCCGCTCTCACTGCGGGCTACTTTCCCGGTTCAAAGGCGTTCATGGTGTTGCAGACCGTACGGATGTCGATGTTGGCAGGGCACTGCTCCACGCAGCGACCGCAGCCCACACACATCAGCCCCGCATCGTACTTGTCCAGGAAGTATTTCAGCTTATGCATGAAACGTTGACGGGTACGCTCCCACTCGTGCTCACGGGGGTTATGCCCGGATGCATGGTGGGTGAAAAGGGCCGTCATGCAGGAATCCCAGTTCCGCACACGCACGCCGTCCGTACCCTTCACCTCATCCTGAATGTCAAAGCACCAGCAGGTAGGGCAGGCATAGGTGCAGGTACCGCAGTTGATGCAGCCGAAAAGAACATCCTTCCAGAAAGGCGCATCATAAAGATCCATGATGGTCTTGCCCTGGATCTTGTTGTAGCTCACCTTGGAAGTAATGGCCGCTTCGGCTTTTGCCTTCAGGTCTTCCACGGTTTTGGCCGCATCCGCACCCGCATCTTCACCAAAGCCTGCCGCATCAAGGAATTTCTTGCCTTTTTCCGTCAGCACCTTGGCGATATAAACTTCCCCTGCATCCACCAAAAGCACGTCAAGGCCCTCTTCTGCAAAGGGACCGGTGCCGCAGGAGGTGGAAAAATCCGTGGCGGACGGCGCATTGATGGCAAGACCCACAAAGGTGCAGCGCTCGTAATTGCGCAGCCAAAAAGGGTCTTTGTAGTCCTTGTTGTCAAAGTTCATTTTCGTGAGCTGGATGGCCTTGGCATCATAAGGACGGATGCCGATCACAGCCCGTGCCCCCGGTGCTGCGGGCACTTCCTGCAAAATGTGGTGATTTTCCTTTGTGCCATCCAGGGTGTAGGTGAACATGGCCTCGGACTGGGGAAACACCACCCACTTGGGAGAAAGCTTTGTGTTTTTAAATCCCATGTCCGGAAGCTGACCTTCGGCCAGCACCGCATATTTATGGCTGTCCTTCTCAGGCACAGGTCCGATGAGTTCGTAGGCTTTACGCGCCTTCTCAAGCCCACCGTCCCAGGATGCCTTGGCAATTCGGATCAACGTCATCTTTTCCTCCGATCATGCTTGGGGTCGTGAGGGCCTAGCGGATAAAGGCCTCGGGGTCATCGGTTTTAAAGGTATCCAGCGGCGGCCGTACACCCTCCTTCATGCCCGTTTCCCAACCGTACTTCTCCACACAATCCTTGACACCCTTGCGGGTGAAGGCCCGCATCTTGATATCCATGGGACAGGCCGCCTCGCAGGCCCCGCAGTCCGTGCAACGGCCTGCACAGTGGAAGGCCCGCAGGAAGTGGTAGGTACGGATGTCGATGGGATCCGTTCCCTTGCCCACCCACTGGGGACGGGATTCATCCACAAAACAGGTGGGACAATAGCATAAGGGGCAGGCGTTCTTGCAGGCATAGCAGCGGGTGCAGCCGGAAAGAAGCTCCTCAAAATACCCCCACTTGGCACCTGCATCCATGGCTTCGATCTTTTCCACGTCCGCAAAGCGGTTTTCAAGGACAAGTTCTTCCACGGGCTCCCCTGCCATCTCATCAAAGATCACAGGATTGCGCTTGATGCAGCTCCGGCAGTTGGACTGAAGCACCTCCGACCTGCTGACGGTCTTTTCTCCCGCAGGACCCTTCACCGTGATCTGATCCCCGGCTTCGGCGTAAGCGGTCACCTCACCGCCCACAAGGTCGGAAAGGGCTTTTTTATCCGCCATGCCCGTGCAGGGAACACCGATGATCACCAGCTGATCCCGCTTGATCTTGTTTTCCACAATGTGGCCCACAATGTTTCTCGCATCACAGCCCTTGGCAATGATACCGATGCGGTCCTTGCGACCTGTGAGGTAGTTGCACAGGTTGAGACGGCAGGTGGCGTCCCAGATCAGGGTCTCCGTATCCGATGCCTTGCGGATAATCGTCGGCTCGCTCATGACGGGAAGCGTTCCCTTTTTGAAGCCGATCACGACATCCACCTTCTCGGTTTCGAGAAGGCCCCGGGCAATCTCTTTTATTCTGTCGATGTTTCCGCTCATTATTCCGCTTCCTTCATGTAGCGCTTCACAAAATTGGTATTGGGACCTGCGGCTTTCGCAGCATCCGTTACTTCCTTCACCACCTCCACAAACTTGGTGGATTCGGCGGAAGAGATCCAGGAGTAATGGAGACGGCCCTTTTCGATGCCCATGTGTTCCATCAGGTCATTGAACAGCTGAAACTTGCGGCGTGCATAGTAATTACCTTCCAGGTAATGGCAGTCACCGGGGTGTCAGCCGGATACCCATACGGCATCGGCACCTTCCCGCAGGGCGGAAAGGAAAAACTTAGGGCTCATACGGCCTGTGCAGGGGATACGGATCACCCGGATGTTGGGCGGATACTGGAAACGGCTGACACCAGCAAGGTCGGCCGCACCGTAGCTGCACCAGTTGCACAGGAAACTCACAATCTTGGGTTCCCAGCTCATGGCTGTCTTCTCCTTATTCTGATCCTTCCGCAGCCGCCTTGAATAAGAACAGCTGCGGAAGGAAAATGGTTTATGCGCTTACGGTGAAGATCTGGGCAAAAATCTGGCTGTTGTCAAAGCCGCCATGGTGAATGGCGCCGCTGCGGCAGGATGCCACGCAGAGACCGCAGCCCTTGCAGAGTACAGGGTTGATCTCCGCCTTGCCCGCATAATAGCCCGCATCCATGAACCGGGGAGCGGAATAGGGACATACGCTCACGCAGATCCCGCAGGAGGAGCAGAGGGAAGCATCCACCCGCGCCACCTGACCGGAGGTGAAGATTTTTTCCTTGGCCAGAAGCGTGACCGCCCTGGAAGCCGCTGCCCGTCCCTGGGCCACCGTCTCATCCAGGGGCTTGGGATAATGGGCCGTACCGGCAAGGAAGACACCGTCTGTGGCAAACTCACTGGGTCCGAGCTTGGCGTGGCGTTCCACAAAGAAGCCATCATCGTTCATGGGCAGCTTGAAGAACTGGGCCAGGGCCTCGCTCTTGTTGGGCACCACAGCGGAAGCCAGGGTGAGAATATCCGCCGTCAGTTCCAAAGGCCGCATGAGGACATGGTCTGTGACTTTCACCACAAGCTTGTCGCCCACCTTTTCGATCTTGGGTTTGTTCTCAAGGTCGTAGCGGATAAAGATAACGCCCGCATCCCGGGCTTCCCGGTAGAGGTATTCCTTTTCTCCGTAGGTGCGGATATCCCGGTACAGGATGAAGACATCCATATCGGGCTTGTGTTTTTTCAGCTCCAGAGCGTTGTCAATGGAGTGGGTGCAGCACACGCGGGAGCAGTAGGGACGACCCGGTTCACGGGAACCCACACACTGGATGAAGACCGCACTTTCCGCCTTGTCCAGCATGGGATCCTTGGCCTTGAACTTAAGATCCAGCTCCAGACTGGTAAGAATCCTCGGATCTTCACCATAGAGGTATTCCGTGGGCTTCAGGGGAGAAGCACCTGTGGCCATCACGGTAATGCCATGCTCCAGAAGAGAATCGGAGCCCCCTTTAAGCTGGGTTTTGAAGTTACCCACAAACCCGTCCACACTGGCGATTTCCGTTTTCAGATGTACGGTGATGCGCTCGTCCACCTTGATGGCGTTTTCAAGCTCCGCCACCTTCTCGCCCACGTCCTCGCCCTTGATGGTCTTAAAGAGGTTCAGGGCCTGGCCGCCGAGGCGATCCGCCTTTTCAATGATATGGGTAGCGTATCCCTGATTGGAAAGAGCCTTGGCTGCGGTCATGCCCGCAACACCGCCGCCCACCACCAGGGCAACCTGGTTGACGTTCAGCTCCCCTTCCCGCAGAGGCTCAAAGAGGGAAACCTTGGCAACCCCCATGCGTACCAGATCTTTGGCTTTTTCTGTTGCCAGATCCGGAGTTTCCTTATGTACCCAGGAATCATGGTTGCGGATGTTCACCATCTCAAAGAGGTACTTGTTCAGCCCTGCATTGATGAGGGTTTCCTGGAACAGCGGTTCGTGGGTTTTGGGCGTACAGGCCGCCACCACCACGCGGTTCAGGTTCTTTTCTTTTATAATCTCCGCCATCTTGTCCTGGGTATCCTGGGAGCAGGCGAAGAGATTGTTGGTCACATACTCCACATAGGGAAGGGAGGATGAATACTCGGCCAGGGCCTTCACATCCACCGTACCTGCGATGTTGGAGCCGCAGGAGCAGACAAAAACCCCCACGCGGGGACGATCCCCCGCCACGTTCAGCTCCTTGACGGCTTCTGCGGTTTTGGTGAGGGTATTCCTTGCAGAAGACAGAAGCTCACCCGCTGCGGAAGCTGCGGCAGAGGCATCGATCATGGCCTGGGGAATATCTTTGGGACCTGCAAAGGCACCGGCCACAAAAATCCCCTCACGGGAGGTGGCCACAGGCTTGAAGGTCTCGTATTCGCAGAAGTTGCCCTTGGTGAGCTTGATGCCCAGCTGGTTGGCAAGCTTCACCGTGGAGGGATCCGTCTCAAGGCCAATGGACAGCACGATCATGTCGAAGATTTCCGTCTCCAGACGACCGTCTTCCGTCACATAGCGCACCTCAAGGGAATCATTTTCCGGGATGGGATTGATGGTATGCACCCGGCTGCGAACAAAACGCACGCCCTTTTTCTTGGCGTTTTCGTAGTAGCGTTCAAAGTCCTTGCCGTGGGTCCGCATGTCCATGAAGAAAATGGCGCAGTCCAGGTCATCGCCATTGTGTTCCTTGGCAATGGCCGCTTCCTTGATGGCGTACATGCAGCAGACCGAAGAGCAGTAGGCATTGTCGCAACGGTTCATGTCACGGGAGCCGATGCACTGGAACCAGGCGATCTTCTTCGGCTCTTCATGATCCTTGCTCATGCGGGTAAGGTGCCCCATGGTGGGACCGGAGGCGGAAAGAATCCTTTCAAACTCCATGGAGGTCACAACATTGGGGAATTTGGCATACTGATAGGTGTCGAAAATGCTGGGATTAAAGGGCTTGAAGCCAGGGGCGAGAACAATGGAACCCACCTTGAGCTTCAGGGTTTCGGGCTTGTCATCATAATTGATGGCGCCCGCAGGGCAGACCTTCTCACAATTACCGCATTTACCCTTGGTGAGCTTGATGCAGTTTGCAGGGTCAATGACGTACTTCAAGGGTACGGCCTGATCGTACTCCACATAGATGGCTTTACGTTTCTTCAGGGATGCGTTGTAGAAATCATCAATTTTCTTAGGACATTTTTCCGTACACGCACCGCAGGCAATACACTTGTCCATGTCCACGTAACGGGGTTTCTTGAAAACTTCGACCTCGAAATTTCCGGCTTCACCGCTGATGGACGTCACTTCACTTAAAGTCAATAATTCAATGTTCAGATGCCGGCCGACCTCGACCAGTTTGGGTGAGATAATTCACATGGCGCAATCGTTGGTCGGAAAGGTCTTGTCCAGCTGCGACATCACGCCGCCAATGGAAGACCCCTTTTCCACCAGGTACACATAGTACCCGGCATCGGCCAGATCAAGCGCCGACTGCATCCCGGTGATACCACCACCCACGACGACAGCGGATCCTATTACTTCCTTCGACATGGTCTATTCTCCTGTAGCGATTCTGCAAAATCCCTTTTCTGCCTCCCATGATCCGGCATTTTCAAGGAATCCCGCAACGTTACAAATCCCCATATTGCCCGACGCTTTCCGCCTTCCCCATTGGGAAAGAGCGCCAAAATCCGTACAAGCATTTATGAATTCTATTAGCACGCCAATCCATATCGACTAACACCAATGTTGTCAATACATTTGTCCTGCGCGGCTTTCCGGACTTCACGGGCATTTCCCGCTGTTTTTTTTCCTCAAAATCCGCTTTAATGACCCCGGATCGAGTCCCCAACCCATGAGGAGAAACCATGCCCCATAAAAAACCCGGTGTTCTGATCATCTGCGGCCCCACGGCCAGCGGTAAAACCGATGCGGCCATCCGCCTTTGTGAACACTTCCGGGCCCGCATTCTCAGTGCGGACTCCATGCAGGTCTACCGTTACATGGACATCGGAACCGCCAAGCCCTGCGCAGAAGAGCTTCAGAAAGCCCCCCATGCGGGCATCAGCATTCTCAATCCGGACATGCCCTTTGATGCGGCAGCCTTTGCCGCCATGGGAAGGGCCTTCATTGAAGCCAATGCGGAAAAAGAATTTCTCACCATTGTGGCGGGCGGCACAGGCCTTTATATTAAAGCACTTCTCCAGGGACTTTTCCGCGCACACCCCGCAGATCCCCAAAGGCTGGCGCTACTGGAAGAGGAAGCCCGGAAAAAGGGACTCTCCCATCTTCACGCCCGCCTCCGGGAAAAAGACCCGGAAGCCGCAGCCAGGATTCACCCCAATGACGGCTTCCGCATCATCCGGGCCTTAGAGTTCTTTGAAGCCACAGGCAGCTCCATTTCCTCGCGCCAGCAGCAACACGGATTCTCCGATGCTCCGGATTATGCTGTGGTGAAAATCGGACTCCTCACAGACCGGGCCGTGCTTTACGAGCGCATCAACCAGCGGGTGGACCGCATGCTCAAAGATGGACTTGAAAAAGAGGTGAAAAACCTTCTTGCCATGGGCTATGGCCCGGAACTGAAAAGCATGCAGGCCATCGGCTACCGTCACATGGTGGACATCCTTTCAGGACGCCTTTCCAGGGAAGAGGGCATCCGTCTCCTGAAACGGGACACCCGGCGCTATGCCAAACGCCAGCTTACCTGGTTCCATGCGGATCCAGAAATTCTCTGGATGCCTCCGGGCAAACTTGAGGAACATGTCCCAACAATCCGAAAAGCCCTCAGAAATCAGGGCTGTGATTCCTTCTGATCCGCACCCTGACCATCTTGCCCTTCCCTCTCCTTTTCCAGGATACGGGCATTAAAGGCTTCCACATCCGTATTGTACCGGGCCCGCCTCTGGTCATAGGCTTTTTTAGCCGCATCAAAAGCCTCCACCTCCTGGTTATGGGCCTCTATGGCCTGGACGTCCGACCGCAAAAGGCTGGCCGCCCTTTCCGACAACACAGCCTGCAGGGCCTGCAGACGAGCCAACTCCTCCCCTAGGGCCTTACGCTCGGCTTCAAGCTGCATCGCCTGATCCGCCACCCCAGGCTCTGTCTTCGCTTCTTCTCCTTCTTCCGGAGTCTCCCCTTCCACAGTCTCCGCATTCATGCTCTGAAAACGCAAAACCCTTTCCCGCTCCTTTTCCGGAAGCCGGGAAAGGTCATCGGTGAAAACAATTTTACCGCTTTCATCCCTGTACTGGTAGAACTCGGCTCCCGCAGAACCGCAGAACACCAGAACACACAACACGGCAATGCACGCCTTCTGCAGCCTCATCATGGGATCTCCCTTTCGAAAAATACACTGTAAACGCACAAATTCCTTTTTGCCTCCCACCATGGTCTTAGTGTATAAAGCCTTCCAGTTTCTGTGGCAAGTATACGGACCCCAGAATACCCCCCAAAGGCTTTGCAACAAAGAGCCCACTTCGGGTCCGACACGCATCCCCCGCAAACCAGGTGAACCTTTGTCATGAAATGCCATGCACTGCCCGCCAGAGACCTCTGGATGCTTTTTTTCCTTTTGCTGCTTTTCACGGCGGGATGCGCCAAAGCCCCCCAGCCCAGCCTCATCGACTCCAAAAGTCCTGCGGATCAGGCTTTTCTTCTAGCGGAAAAAGCCTATGCGGAAGGCCGAACCCAGGAGGCTTCGGAAGCCTATACGCGCTTCATTCAACATCACCCGGACCATGAGAATACCCCCACAGCCCTTTTCAAACTGAGTACGCTCCACATAGCCCAGGGCAATGTCAGCCAGGCACAGGGGCTCCTCGATACCCTTATTCGCAGCTTTCCCCAGAGCAAGCCCTACCAAGAGGCCCTGCTTGCCCGCTGTAACCTCTGGTATACGGATCAGCAGGCCAGCCGCGCCCTTTCCTGCATACGGGAAAGCGAAGCCCGGATTGTACAACCGGATCTGCGCATCCGCCTGGGCCTGCTGCGGGCGGATACCCTCGCCGCCCTGAATCATCCCGTGCAGGCCACCGAAAGTCTGATCCAGATTCTGCAAGAGGCTCCAAGATCCCTGCACAGTCTGATTCTTGAAAAGATTCTCACGCTCACGGAAAGTCTCGGCCCCGACGCCCTGACCTCCCTTGTCCCTTCAGCCCGAAAACCCGAACCCGCCGCTACCCTGAATCTGGCCCTCGGCCTGCGCCTTGCCGAATCCGGCCGCTACAGATCTGCGGAAAAAGTCCTCAAAGAATTCCTCTCCGCCCACCCCTTTCACACCAAGGCTCCTCTGGCAAAGGACATGATCGCCACCATCGCCCACAAAGAGGAGGTGGATCCCCTTGCCATCGGCTGTCTTCTGCCCCTTTCCGGCCGATTCGAACCCTTTGGTCTGCAGGCCCTCAGGGGCGTGGAAATGGCCATGGCGCTCTATGCCCAGGCACCGGGGGCACTTCCTGTGCGCATCCTCATCGAAGACACGCACTCCGATGAAACCGCCACGGCCCAGGCCATCAGAACCCTGAACGAAAAACAGGTGATTGCCGCCATCGGCCCTCTGGCTGCCAACCCTGAATCCTTCCAGCTGGCTTCAGACCTCCATATCCCCCTGATCACCCTTACCCAGCAGGAAGGCGTAACCCGCATCGGACCCGGAATTTTCCGCAACTTCATGACACCCGCCATGCAGGTTCAGGGTCTTGTCTCCCATGCCATGACCAAACAGAACCTCTTTCGCTTCGCCATCCTCCATCCCGACGATACCTATGGCCAGAATTTCCGGGATCTCTTCTGGGATGCCGTGGAAAACATGGGCGGCCGCATCACAGGCGTGGAATCCTACCCCGCACGCAGCACGGATTTTTCAGAGCCCATCCGCAGGCTCACAGGGCTGCACCATCCCCCCCCCAAAGACAGACAGCCCCCTCCCACCCATGGACAGGAAAGGGAATCCGGCCCTCCCAAACCCATCATCCAGTTTGACGCCCTCTTCATTCCAGACAGCGCTGAGCGGGCAGGGCTCATCCTTCCCCAGCTGGCTTACAACGACGTGGAGGGCGTCCGCCTCCTGGGTACCAACCTCTGGCACAGTCCAAGGCTCATGCAGATGGCCGGTGCCCATGCACGCGGTGCCCTGATTCCCACAGGCTTTTTTGTGGAAAGCACCCTTCCCCAGACCCGGGAATTTGTCCAGCATTTCAGGGAAACCTACGGGGAAGATCCGGGCTACCTGGAAGCGGTGGTCTTTGACAGCCTGATGCTGCTCTTCCATGCCCTGGAGCAAAAACCCTTCAGCCGTACAGAGCTCAGGGAAATTCTCCAGAAAGGCGCCCCCCATGAGGGCGTCACAGGCGTCATCCTGTTTTCCGAAACCCGGGAGGCCCTCACCCCTCCCTTCCTCCTTGAAATCAGAGGATCCGCCTTCCGTGAAATCACCCCTTAAAAAAACAGCCCCAGGCCCTCTCTTTTCCTATGGAAACTACCGGATGGCAACGGGCGTCCTGAAGGGAATCATCCAGCCCCTGCAGCGACTGGGCCTTCACCTGCCAGCCCTCAGAACCCGCTTACAGCATATGGCAGGCGACATCCCTCCGCTTCAACCCTCCCAGAATCCCCACATATGGATCCACGGCGCAAGCCTGGGAGAAGCCGGGGTCACGGAATCTCTGGTCTACAGTCTCCATGCCCAGCTCAGGGGACAGTGCCGCTTCACCCTGTCCGCCTGTACGGAAACCGGCCTTGCCCTGCTCCGCAAACGCCTTGAAGGCAAAGCCGCCTTTGTCTTTGCGCCTCTGGATCTGCCCGGATGGCCTGAAGCCGCCCTGGAAGCCCGGCCCCCCGATGTCATGGTTTTTGTTGAAACGGAAATCTGGCCCAACTGGATCCAGGGCTGCACCGCAAGGAACATCCCCACCCTCATGGTCAACGGCCGTATTTCTCCCAGATCCTTTCCCCGTTATCTCAGAATCCGCCCCCTGCTGCGGGATATTTTCCGCGAGGTCCGGGCCTTCAGCATGATCAGCCAGACCGACGCCCACCGCATCCTGGCCCTTGGCGCACCCGAAGACAGAATCCAGGTATGTGGCAACGCCAAAAGGGATCCCGCCTCCTTTGCCCCAGCCGCGAGGCTCTCCCTTTCCTTGCACAGAAAAAATCTGGGGATCGGAGAAAAAGATCTCATCTGGATCTGCGGCAGTATCCGTAAAGGAGAAGACATTCCCATCCTTGCTGCCTTCTCCGAGGTGAAAAAGGCCTTTCCCCATCTGCGCATGATTCTGGCTCCACGCCATCTCAAGCGCTTGCGCGCCATGGAAAGGACGGCTTCGGAAAAAGGCCTCACCCACCAGCGCCGCAGCCGGGAAGCAAGGTTCAAAAGCGATATTCTTTTTCTTGATACCATGGGCGAACTGCGCACCCTCTATGCCCTGGCAGATGTGGTTTTCTGCGGCGGAAGCCTGGTTCCCGCAGGAGGTCAGAATCTTCTGGAAGCCGCAGCCTGGGCCAAACCCATACTCTTTGGGCCTTCCATGGAAGATTTTGCCGAAGAAAAGGAGCTTCTCCTTGCAGCGGGCGCAGCCTTTGAAGTGAAGGACGCCACAGAGCTTGCCGCCCAGCTGGCTTGGCTGCTGGGTTTTCCGGAAAAAGCCAGGGCGGCGGGCAGTGCAGGACTTAAAGCCCTGCAACAAAACCAGGGCGCCGTATCCTGCCACACCAGGGCCATCCTCCAGGCCCTGGCCTCGCATTCTGGCCGCTCTGGTCATGGACATCCTTTCTGAAAAAAAATCCCCCTCGCGCAGACTTCGCTGCACACAAGGGGGAAATGGGCGGGTTTTCCTCTGCGGCCCCAGAGCCTGGGAAAACCCCTTTTATCTTTCCGTCTCCATCCGTTTTTCCGCAAGACGCAGCCCCTGATTTTTCAGGGATCCCTGCCCCGTTGTCTCCAGAACCGCCTGCCACAGATCCCCTGCAGGGTCCACATACCGCCGTTTTCCGGCACAAAGGGCAAGGGGAAGATGGACAAAGGCTCCGTGGATGTACCCCACCAGCATATCCGTTTTTCCCGCCATGGCCGCATGCACCGCATTCCGGGCAAGAAAACCGCAGAACACGGAGTCATTGGCATTGGCGGGCAGGCTGCGGATCATGTAGCCGGGATCAATATATTTCATGGCAATGCCAGGCCCCTTTTTTCTGAAATGGGTTTCAATGGCATCCTTGAGAAAAAGACCGATATCCTTCAAAAGCGCATTGCCCGAAGCATCCCGCCTCTTTTCCCTGTCCTGGAAAAGATCCTGGCCCGCACCCTCCGCCACCACCAGCACAGCATGCCCCCTCTGGGCCAGTCGCCGCTCCAGGGCCGCCAGAAGGCCCGCCTCCCCCTCCAGATCAAAGGGAACTTCAGGAATCAGCACAAAATTGGCATCCTGCTGAGCAAGGGAGGCTGTGGCTGCAATAAAACCTGAATGTCTTCCCATCAGACGGATAAGACCAATTCCATGGGGGTAGGCCACAGCCTCTGTGTGTGCACTGCGGATGGCCCGCGTGGATTCTTCTACTGCCGTATCAAAGCCAAAGCTTCGATCAATGAAGGCGATGTCATTGTCTATGGTTTTGGGAATGCCCACCACAGCCAGGTCCAGACCGCGCTCTGCAATCACCTGGGCCAGCAGATGGGCTGCCGTCAGCGTCCCATCGCCTCCCACCATGAAAAGAAGCTGAATGTCCATGGCTTCCAGCCACTGGCAGATACGATCGAAATCCTGGGGCCCCCTGGAAGATCCCAGAATGGTGCCGCCCATATCCAGAATACGCTCCACCACAGAGGGGGTCAGCTTCAGAACCTCATGGCCGAATTCGGGGAAAAAACCCCGGAGTCCGTGGGGAATCCCATAAATATCCCGCACGCCGTACCGATGGTGCAATTCAATCACCAGGGAACGGATGATGTCATTGAGACCCGGACAAAGTCCGCCACAGGTCACAAGAGCGCAGCGCGTGCGTGCAGGATCAAAATGAATATGCGCCCGCGGCCCCGCCATCTCAAAACGCACAGGCTCGCGCCCCGCTTTCAGCGCTTCCAGCACACGACCCGCATCCAGATCCTGCAGCACATGGCTGGTATCCGTCACAAAACTGCCGCCATGCCCACACCCCCCTGCAAAACACAAAGGGGAAGGAATTTTTTGGGCTCCTAAGTTCCTGATTTTCGTATCCACGTCCAGCAATCCTTCCCAAAACGATCACACCCCTCAAATCCGGAGCCCTTTATCCGTTTTTTCAGAATCCGGTTCATTCCGCCTTGCGGTTCTGCTCTCTTAAAAAAACACAAGAGTCAGGGCAGTCCATTGAATTTAAAAGCACCCTTTCCCAGAATGTCGTGCAGGTGCAGCATGCCCGTCAGTACGCCCGAAGCATCCACAACAGGCAAAACGGTGATCTGATACTCCTCCATGGTGTTCAGCGCGTCGTAAACCGGACTTTCCGGTCCCACACAGCGGGGATTCACCGTCATCACACTGTCCACCACTTCAGCGCTTAATTTTCCCGAAGCCACAAGATGGCGCACATCCCCATCCGTGAGAATACCCACCAGCCTCCCGTCTTCTCCCGTAACCAGCACAGCCCCCAGGGAGCTTTCATCCATCAGGGTAAGCACCTCGGAAAGGGGAGCGCCGCTGGACACCCGGGGCAGCCCCTGGGTCAGCATGAGATCCCCCACACGGCTGGCCAGACGCTGCCCCAGGGCTCCGCCCGGATGAAAACGCCTGAAGTCCGACTGTTTGAACTGCCTTTTATGAATCAGAGCCACGGCCAGGGCATCGCCTGCGGCCAGAAGCGTTGTTGTGGACGTGGTGGGCGCCAGCCCCAGGGGGCAGGCCTCTTTTCTGACGCCTACATCCACCACAATGTCCGCCTGGCGGGCCAGAGTGGACTTCGGATTTCCCGTCATGGCCACAATGGGGCAACCCATGCGGCGGATGCTTGGCAAAAGCACATTCAGCTCTTCGGTTTCTCCGGAATTGGATAGGGCCAGAAAAACATCATCCCCTCCCACAAGACCCAGATCTCCATGCATGGCTTCCACAGGATGCAGAAAAATGGCGTGGGTTCCCGTGGAAATCAGGGTGGCAACGATTTTGCGTCCCACAAGTCCTGACTTACCAATCCCTGCGATCACAAGACGCCCCTTGCATGCAAAAACACATTCCACCATCTTCTCAAAGGAAGCGTCCACCTTGGCGGCCAGATCCAGAATCCCCTGGGCCTCGGTGATAAGAACTTCTTTAATCTGTTCAATCATAATGGATGCTTTCCCATTGGTGACTTTAAAAAATCCAAGGTTGTTTTTAAAAGACTCCGGCGCAATGACCATCGACTGGCGGAGACTACAGGAAAAGGACTATAAACCCAAGCGGAAGGGGAATCAATTTTATCCCGAAGACCAGAGGCTAAAAATATAGAAAAATCTCCGCGTCGTTTTCAAATTGACAAGCCCTCTTCCTTTTTTTATTGTTGCAGGGTTTTTCCATTGGGACGCAAGTCTATGGTTGGTTTTTGCCGTCGTATTTATTTTAAGAAATCTTAGGAGTTCATCATATGATCTGCACCACCACACGTAAAGGCCACGATTGTGTTTTCATGAAAGCCAGCGGCTGCTCCTATACGGGCGGCACCTGCCTCTCCGCCATTGAAGCCTGCATGGGCTGCGCCCGCATCACCGAACAGGAAAGCGGTATCTACTGCGCCATTTTTCCCGAGCCTGCTGTAAAATGGAAGCTTGGCAACTGCAACATGGCAACCCACATCAAAACCGAAAGCACGGATCCCAAAAAGAAAGTCAACCCGCTCAAGGCATCCAAACGCAAGTAGCCCTTTCTGCAAGAAGGCCTGGGGCCACCACCATATCCTGGCTTTGTTTCAAGACAAAGACAGGCATTTTCATCCGACACCGGAAAAGCCCTGCCTTAATTTTTTTAAGGATCCGGGCTTTCCTGGTTTGCCCCCAAAGAAAGACTTTTTTCGGAATGCTGCAACCCGCCTCTCACATGGGGCGCATCCATACGCATCTTCTGCCAAGGAAAGACATGAATCCCTTAGCCGAGCAGCTCAACGCAGCCCTTGCCCATGGAAATCCCCACATCCTTGACCTCCTCTCCCGTGTAGGCAAAAATCTGTTTTTCCCCAAAGGCATCCTCAGCCAAAGTGCGGAAGCCAAGGAAAAGGCCCACAGAATCAACGCCACCATCGGCATCGCCAAGGAAGAAGGCGGCATCATGTGCTTTCCCTCGGTCATGGAGGGCCTGGAGTACAGCCCCGAGGAGGCCCTGACCTATGCGCCCTCCTTTGGTATTCCCGAACTGCGGAAAGCCTGGCAGGCCTCCCTCATGGAAAAAAATCCTTCCCTCGGGGGGAAAACCCTTTCCCTGCCTGTGGTCACCTGCGGCATCACCCATGCCATCAGCGTATTTGCCGAGGTCTGGTGCAATGCCGGGGATACGGTCATCCTGCCGGACATGATGTGGGGCAACTACAACCTTATCATGAACGTGCGCCTGGGCGTGCAGCTGAAACACTACCCTATCTTTAACGCTTCCGGCGGCTTCAACGTAGAAGCCCTGGGAACGCTTATCCGGGAAGAGGCCGAAAAAACGGGAAAGGCCATTGTGATCCTGAATTTCCCCCAGAATCCCACAGGCTACGCCATCTCCAAAAGAGAGGCCAAAGAGCTTGTGGCTGTGATCCGGGAAGTGGCCGAAGCCGGAAAAAAGGTGCTGGTGGTCACGGATGACGCCTACTTCGGACTTTTTTACGAGGAAGAAACTTTAAAGGAATCCCTGTTCGCCCATTTTGCGGATCTGCACGAGAATATCCTGGCTCTCAAGCTGGATGGAGCCACCAAGGAAAATTATGTCTGGGGCCTGCGCGTGGGCTTCATGACCTACAGCACCCGTATCCAGGGTGATCCTGCACCCTTTTATGAGGCGCTGGAAAGAAAAACCGCAGGCTGCATCCGCGGCACCATCTCCAACGCCTCCCACATCGGCCAGCGCATTGTCCTCAGATCCATGAAAGATCCAAGGAATGGGGAAGAGCACGCCCAGAAATACGCCATCCTGAAATCAAGGGCGGCCAGGGTAAAAGAAGTGCTGAAGGATCCCAAGTATGCCGATGCCTTCACGCCCTATCCCTTCAATGCGGGCTACTTCATGTGTGTGCGCTTGAAAACCGTGGAGGCGGAAAAACTGCGGCTTCACCTTCTGGAAAAATACGGAGTGGGCCTCATTGCCTTAGGTAAATATGACATCCGCGTGGCCTTCAGCTGCATTGAAGAAACGGAAGTCGCCCCCCTCTTTGATATTCTGCTCCAGGGCATTCAGGATCTTATGGCCTGAGCCTCCTTTTTCAGAACCCATGGATATGAAAATCCCGGCATCCTCTGCGATACCGGGATTTTTTCATGTCAGAAAAGAAGCTGACAAAAAGGCATTCCATCAATCAAGGGGGCGTGCTTCTCCGATCTTCTCAAAACACACCCGCTCGAATCCAAGGGCTGTTACCACAAACTTCTGAAGTCGCAGATTTTTATATTTTCCTTCAAGCCTTGCTCCATAGTCTTTGACCTGTACTATGCCCTCTTCCATTTTTGCCCGGACAGGAGGAAGGGCTTTGAGTTCATC
>Ga0265295_1001993_pt1 | contig 33916 bp, 28 predicted proteins | sample Munlansysbiofilm_FD_192503 | JGI IMG/M metagenome (GOLD analysis project Ga0265295, IMG submission 192503) | Leachate microbial communities from a municipal landfill in Southern Ontario, Canada - Methane capture system biofilm | ecosystem: Engineered > Solid waste > Landfill > Unclassified ... | reverse complement strand
ATAGAGTGACAAAATATGAGCCTATCTATTTTGTCAAGAATTATTTGCAGATTTCAAAAACTACTTTTTGATCCTAAATGCTCTTACTTTTTAACCAGACCCTGAGGATTATGTGCAAAGGTCTTATTATGATATTGATGCATTATTTTTACCACTGCCATCCTGATCGCCTCATGCAAATCAGGATCGAATGACTTGCTGATAGGGTCGGTTGCTTGATTCTTCGTAAATTTCCAAAAATCAGATCGTTGCCAGTATGATTCCTTAACAGTTTCGTCGGTAACTAAAACTGGACGAGGTCTGATCTCAGATGCGTTCACCAGCATATTGAACCCTTCATAAGGTATTATGTTTATGTAACCTTTTCCATCTACTTTAAGCACTCCATTGAGATAGGGAGTGTAGAAATGGTATCGGTCATGCCGGCAGGGATACCCATCAATTTCGGGATCATATCCGGCTATGTGCTTCAACGCGGTTTGGTTCGTCAGGGTTCCAATTCTACCAAAGAACGCGGCTTTCAGCTGTGGTAGCTGTCCCGAGAAACAGTATCGGAAGCTTTGTATGAGTTCTTGTTGGTTTACTTCGTATACGACATTCTTCTTAACAAAGGATATCTTGCCATTGTTGTTGCGAAATCCCAGAGAATATAGAATTTCCCCAAGATTGTCTGGATTGGGGTTCTGGGTTAGTTGGTTGCAAATTTCTGTTTTTTGTTCAAGTGTTAAATCCAGCAGATCGGGAGTGAACCCGACCGCGATCATATTATCTTCTGACGTTTGGGATTTAGATTTAGACGCAACATCTACTTGCATCTCTTGGGTAGCTTCTGGCATATTTTCTCCTAAGATGGGATTATGTGCTGCTATCGCAGCGGTTGTAGTTCTCGTGGGTCCCGGAATGGTTGTTGGCATCGGAACACCGTTGATACTCTGTTCAGTATCCACGTTGGGCACTGAACTTTGACTATTGGGCATCTTGTCTCCTTTCGCTCCACTTGGGAGCCTGTTTTTTCTGATGTTTGATAAACACCTGTTTTGGATCTGTTTATGTTTTTTTGCTTTTGCTTTTTTAGTTTTATTGTTTATGTTCATATATGTGCTCGAAGTGTTTGGTGCCGATATTGCCAAGTTATATGGGCATGGCATCGGTTTCTCCGGTGCCCGCCAAAAAATTCTAAAATTTCCCATTATATATAATATAATGCAAATTCCGGAAAAAGCAAATTATTTTTTTGTTTGGAATGAAAATAGCACGCGCGCGAGACTGCAGAGCCTTCCTGATATGCCGTTTAATCGAGCTTAGAATAGCCTTGAAGGCCCGATCTATTTTTTTTAGTACCTTTGCAGCAGTTGACGATCACGCTGCTGTAAACTGCGTGTTTTAGCCAATGTTCCCTGGCTCCAACTGCCCAAGCTTGTTTATTGGTGCGCCTTTCAGATACTTACTGGTGCTCCTCGAACCATTTCGTCGCCCGGGCCTGGACCTTGCTTTGCTGCTTAGGCGACAGCTTTTGTTCGATTATGTCAATGTTACTTTGGGATACTTCGCTGCCATCGGTTGCGGTCAGCAAATACCAGAAATGTGCCCTTCCACATTCTTGAACACGCCCGGGCTATGGTTATAACAGAGCCCAAGGTTGTTTTGGGCACGGGTAGACTAATCTAACTCATTCAATAATGCTCGTACATCAGTTTCTGTCATACCAGGAGTTACATTCCTCCTAAGATATGCGTCCAATTCTGAAGGTGAAAGATCATCCCGATAGAATTTAACTGCAGTCACTCGATAGAACATGCGCTCAGCACCTAACCCTACATAAGAATGAGTGTAGTTGAGATTAGGTGTTAATGTCATCATAGTATATGACCCGAAGGGATCACTGGAGATGTATATGATGTAATAATCAGGTACAATCTCTTGATCGTGTGTATTCTGAGTAACTGCATCCCAGCTCAAATATGCATCGTTGCCACTAACGGTTATACTTAGATTTTGTGGAGCTTTAGGTAGAACGTGTAATCCAGTTCCATTAAGCGTTACACTTAGTATAGGAAGATTCGTGGAGTTGTTCACAATGAAAAGAGTATCCGTCATCGACCCCACTGCGTGAGGAGTGAAACGTACCATTATAGAATCCGTCTCACCAGGGCTGAGAACTATATCCCTAAAAGGATTAACAAACTCAAAATGCAGTGGTGTAGAGACAAAATGCGCATCACTGATATTGATATCCATTGTACCTGAATTGATTAACTCTACCTCTTGATAGGCTGATTGCTCTTCTACATATACTGAGCCGAAATTTACAGGTGAAGATGATATTAAATCTATGTAATAGATCTGGTCTAAAACTGATATGTAGTTTATCCTCACTTTTATTGAATTCAAATTCAATCCGTTTGTAACTGAAAGACTAATGCTGTAAGTACCTGCCACAAGATACGTGTGGATAGGATTTTGTGCAAAGGAAGTTCCTCCATCACCGAAATCCCAAAACCAATCAGTAATAGGTGCTCCGCCTGGTAAAGAAGAGTCTGTAAACTGAATGTCCAAGGGACTAATACCTTCGGTAACATCGGCAGTAAAGGAAGCTATAGGATCAGGGGGCGATAGCTTTGCGATGAATACATCTGCGTGTCCATTACTTACAAGGGATACCGTTCCGAAAGATGAACCAAACTCGAAAGAACCGACTAGGAAAACGCATCCATTTTCGTCAACAGTGATTCCTCTGCAATAATCCTGATTTATTCCTCCCGCTCGTATTGCCGTTAGCCAACTACCATTTGTATCCAGTTTCGCCACGAAGATATCATTAGATCCATTGCTCGATAGCGATGTGGTACCAAAGGTAGAACTTCCTTTAAAATTTCCGGTAAGATAAATGTTCGTATTTTCATCCACTGCTATGTCATAGCTAATATCACTATCTACTCCCCCTGCTTCTTGTGCCCAGACCCAGTTGCCGCTAGAATCAAGCTTGGCAATAAAGATATCATAATAACCAAAGGGTTGCAAAGTAATAGAGCCAAAGTAGGAATAAAAATCAAAGAGTCCTGTCAGATACACATTGCCATCAGCATCCAGGGCGATTCCGTAAGGGACATCAGTACTTGGTCCCCCAGCTCCTCTTACCATGAGCCAGTTACCATTTGTATCCAGTTTCGCCACGAAGATATCATTAGATCCATTGCTCGATAGCGATGTGGTACCAAAGTTAGCAGTTTCTAAAAAACCTCCTGTTATAAAGACATTTCCATCACTATCGACAGCCAAGTCACTAGGACTATCGTTTCCTACTCCTCCTGCTTTTTTTGCCCAAAGCCAATTACCGTTTGAATCCAATTTGGTTATGAAGATATCATAAGAGCCGTAGCTTGATAGGGATGTGGTTCCAAAGTTAGCATTTCCTTCAAAATACCCGGTTGAGTAGATATTTGCATTGATATCAACCGCGATACTCGCGCCATAATCGTTACCAGACCCCCCAGCCTTTTTTGCCCAGAGCCAATTGCCGCTTGCATCAAGTTTGGCTACAAATAAATCCTCATTTCCACTGGCAGTAATAGTATTTGAACCAAATGTTGCTGATCCACGAAAATATCCAGTCAGACATACATTGTCTTCTCCATCTACCGCAATCCCAATACCACCATCACCCAAAGAACCTCCAGCCTTTTTTGCCCAAAGCCAATTACCATTAGTATCTAGCTTTGCTACAAATATATCGGTATCACCACTACTGTTTAGCGTAGTAGGTCCAAAAGATGCAGTTCCTGAAAAAGTTCCAGATATATATAGATTGTCTTGGCTATCGCTTGCTATCGCATATCCATAATCACCGAAGCCATGACCTCCTCCAGCACTATTTGCCCATGACCATTCATACGCTTGTGCCGATAATCCAATAATGACTAAGAGCATTGCCGCACAGAGCATAAAACCTTTTAGACAAGTCATCCTTTCCTCCAGAATTTGTCTGAATTCTATGAAAAACAATAAATCGGATTTGATAAATGTGTCAAGCTAAATTTATCGAGGGAGAAATTCATCGAGACCTGAGTGACGCCCAGGCTTTCTCATATCATCAACTCAGACTGATTGCTAATAAATAATCCAACGCCAGCCTGCCCGAAAACAGCGTGTACGGACATCACCGCTTGGAATTGGCTCCCGCATCGGGAAAAGCCTCAGCGGAAAAAAGCGTTTGACAACTATGGCTGATGAAAAAATCTGACTTATTCTGGGCGGATGAAGTCCGCGAAAACGGCTAATAACTATTTTTATAAAGTAGATAGAATAGAGAAACGAGGACCAAATGAAAGAATACAAACTTTCCAAGCTGCGCAACCTCCTCCTGATGGGAGCGAGCGGCGCGGGCAAGACCACCCTGGCGGAACAGATCTTCCATCTGACCCACACCACCAGCCGCCTGGGCAAGATCGACGAAGGCAACACCGTGATGGACTTCGACGCCGAAGAAACGGCCAAAAAGATGTCCCTGAGCCTGAGCCTGGGCTGGCTGAACCACAAGGACCACAAGATCAACATCCTGGATACCCCGGGAACCCCCGATTTCATCGGTGACGCGATCGTGGCCATTCCGGCCGTGGAAAACGCGGTGTTGGTGGCGAACGCCGCCAGCGGCTTCGAAGTGGGCCTGGAACTGGCGATCGAGCAGCTCGAGCAGAGAAAGGTGGGCAAGATCGTGGTGGTGAACCGCATGGACAACGAACACGCGGATTTCTTCAAGACCCTGGAATCCATCCACGAAAATGCCGGCCTCAATCCGATCCCGGTGCATTTGCCCATCGGCAAGGAAAACACCTTTGAAGGCGTGGTGGACATCATCCGCCAGAAAGCCATCCGTCCCGCCGGCGAAGGCGAGATCCCGGCCGACATGCAGAGTGCCGTGGACGACGCCCGCCTGCACCTGATGGAAGCGGTGGCGGAGACCGACGAGGAACTGCTCAACACCTTTTTGGAAAACATGGAACTGAGCGACGCACAACTGCTCAAAGGCCTCAAACAGGCCGTGGCCAACGGCGACATCTGCCCGGCCTTCGCCTGTTCCGCCCACACCGGGGCCGGCGTTATGGCCTTGCTGGACGCGGTTTGCGACTACCTGCCCTCGCCCGAGGAAGCCAATCCCATCCAGGTGCTGAAAAACGGCGAGCCGGCCGAATTCACCGCCACCGCCGACGGCGAGCTGCTGGGCTATGTGTTCAAGCTCTACGCCGATCCGAACATGGGCGACTATGCCTATGTGCGCATTTTCTCCGGCACCCTCAAAGCCGGCATGGAATTTTACATCCCTGAAAAGGACGCCAAAGACAAAGCCGGCAACATGTATTACATGCTGGGCAAAAACCGCAGCGACACCCAGGAGATCAGAGCGGGCGAGATCGGAGCGATGGTGAAGCTGAAAAACGCCAAAGCCCTCAATACAATCGTGGCCCTGGGCAGCGATATGAGCCTGCCGGTGCCGGAACTTCCCACCGCCACCTACTGGCAGATGATCCGCGCCGCCAACCAGAGCGACGAAGACAAGATCGGCAGCAGCCTGCAGCGCGTGATCGCGGAAGACCCCACCATCAGGTTCGACCTGAACCTGGAAACCCACGAAAACGTGATCTCCGGCATGGGCGAACAGCAACTGCAGTTGGTGCTCAGAAAGCTGAAAAACCGCTACAAAGTGGATGCCATGATGAAGGAACCGCGCATTCCCTATAAAGAGACCATCACCGCGGGCGCGGAATCGCAATACCGCCACAAAAAGCAATCCGGCGGCCGCGGCCAGTACGGCGAAGTCTATTTCCGCATCAAACCCACCGAACGCGGCGAAGGCTTTCAATTCATCAACGCCATCGTGGGCGGCGTGATCCCCTCGAACTTCGTTCCCGCCATCGAAAAAGGCCTGGTGGAAACCATGGACAAAGGCGTGGTGGCCGGATATCAGGTGGTGGACGTGAGCGTGGAAGTCTATTACGGCAGCTATCACGATGTGGACAGCTCGGAAATGGCCTTCAAGATCGCCTCTTCGATGGCGCTGAAGGAAGGCTTCAAGAAATGCCGCCCCATCCTGCTGGAACCCATCCACGAGCTCACCATCATCGTTCCCAGCGAATACATGGGCGACGTGATGGGCGACATCAACACCCGGCGCGGACGCATCATGGGCATGGAACAGCGCGGCAAGAAACAGTATCTGAACGCGCAGATGCCCGTGGCCGAGATGTACTTTTACTATCCCGCCCTCAAGTCCTTCACCCAGGGCAGGGGACGCTTCACCCAAAAATTCTCGCACTACGAAAAGGTTCCTGACGACATAGCGGCCAAAGTGATCGCCGCCTGGCAGGATTCCGAAGCATAAAATCCCTGCTGTCACAGCAGGCTTCAGATTCCGGGGAAGGTTGATCACACAGCCTTCCCCTTTTTTACTGCTTGACATTTTTCTGCCCCGGCCTGAGACTGGTTTGGACGGATCAATTGATGTAATTCAATAAAGATAAAGAGGTTTGTATGTCCGGACACAACAAGTGGAGTTCGATCAAACACAAAAAAGGCGCGGCCGACGCCAAACGCGGCCAGCTTTTCACCCGCATCGTCAAAGAGATCATCCTGGCCGCCAAAAACGGCGGCGGTGACTCCGAAATGAATCCCCGCCTGCGCACGGCCATTCTCACCGCCAAAGCGGCCAACATGCCCCGGGAAAACATCGAACGCGCCATCAAGCGCGGCACGGGCGAGATCGAAGGCGCCGCCTACGAAGAGATCGTCTACGAAGGCTACGGGCACAACGGCATCGGCATTGTGGTGGAAGTGATGACCGACAACAAGAACCGCACCGTGGCCGATCTGCGCCACACTTTTTCCAAATACGGCGGCAACCTGGCGGAAAGCGGGGCCGTGGCCTGGAACTTTGACCAGAAAGGCTATTTCAACGTTCCCTCGGCCGGCCTCGATGAAGACGAATTTATGCTGCAGGCCCTGGAAGCCGGCGCGGAGGACATCGAGCTAAACGGGGAATATTTTGACATCTACACCGCCCCCGGCGAATTCCACACCGTGCTGGCGGAATTTGAGAAACTGGGCCTGCCGGTGGAAAACGCCGAACTGACCAGGGTTCCCAAAACCACCATCAACGCGGATGACATCGCGCCCAAGCTCTTCAAGCTGATCGAAATGCTGGAGGACCTGGACGACGTGCAGAAGGTCTATGCCAATTTTGAGGTTTCCGACTCCGTGATGGAAGCCCTCAGCCAGGAATAGTGATCATCCTTGGGATCGACCCCGGCAGCCGCTTTTGCGGCTATGGCCTGCTGGAGATCGAAGGCCGGCGGATCATCGGGGCCGGTTGCGACGTGGTGAACCTGATCAAGGAAAAAGACCTGCCCACCCGGCTGGACATGCTCTACACGGCCCTGGACAAGGTTCTGGCCGAATACAAGCCGGAGGTGGCGGCGGTGGAAAGCATGTTTTTCCACAAGCACATCCGCAGCGTGTTCACCCTCGGCCACGCCCGCGGGGTGATCCTGCTAACGCTGGCCCGCCACGGGGTGCAAATCTTCGAATACACCCCCCGCGAAGTGAAAAAAGCGGTGGTGGGAAATGGCAACGCCTCCAAACAGCAGGTGCGCTTCATGGTGAGCCAGCTGCTGAAACTGAAGGCACCGCCGGTCCAGGACGACGCCTACGACGCGCTGGGCCTGGCGCTCTGCCACCATCACAGGATCAAATATCAAACATGATCGACCACATTATCGGCACCCTCATCCACAAAAGCCCGGTGAACGCGGTGGTGGAAACCGCCATGGGCCTGGCTTTTGAACTGCTGATCCCCATCAGCACCTTTGAAACCCTGCCGGCCGCGGGGCAACCCTGCAAACTCTTCACCCATCTGCACGTGGCGCAGGACGACGTGCGCCTCTTCGGGTTCGCCACGCCCGCCGAACGCGAGCTCTACCAACAGCTGAACCGCATCTCCGGGGTGGGACCCAAAAGCGCGCTGTCGATCATCTCCACTTTACCCATACCCACTTTCGTGAAAGCCATCGAGCGTGAGGAAAGCGCCATGCTCACCAAGGTGCCAGGCATAGGCCTGAAAAGCGCGCAAAGGCTGATCATCGAGCTGAAGGGCAAGCTGCGGCACCTGATGGATTTCGCCGAACCCGGCCAGCTGGGCGTGGAGGAAAACAAGGTCACAGAGGTGGAAAACGCCTTGCAGACCCTGGGTTTCAGCCCCAAAGACGTGCGCCGCGAACTGAGCCTGATGGGCGAAGAAGCGCAGGCCCAGCCCACCGAACAGCTGATCAAGGAAGTGATCCGCCGCCTTTACCAGAGAAGCCGCTAAATGGTTCGCAAAGAAGCCTATCAGACCATCCTGAGAGTTTTCAAGGACAGGGAGTTCTCGGACACCCTGCTGCGTCAGCGCGCCAAGCGGCTGAAGAACGACCACGCGAACGTGGCCCTCTTTTACAGCATGGTGAAGGGCGTGATCAAGCTGCGCGGAAAGCTGGACTACATCCTGGCCCAGCACGCCGACGCGGCCAGATTCGCCGCCACCGACATCAAGATCAAGGCCTGGCTATATCTGGGCCTCTACCAGCTGATGTATCTGGATTCCATCCCCGCCCACGCGGCCATCAACGAGACCGTGGAACTGGCCAAGGAAAACCTGGGCGACAAGGTGGGGGATTTCGTGAACGCCATGCTGCGTGCCTGGCAGCGAAACCCGGAGGTGGTCTGGCCCACCGACCCCATCCCGCGCATCGCCAGCGAACACTCCTACCCGCCGGAGCTGATCGAACGCTGGATCACCCTTTGGGGCGAGGAAGACACCGAATACCTGGCCATCTGGTACAATGAGAATCCCAAGCTGCACCTGCGGGTGAACGGCACCGCCACCACCCGGGAGAAGCTGATCCAATACTTCGCCAAACGCGAGATCCGGGTGACCCCCTCCCCGGTGGGGAAGATGACCCTGCTCACCGATGAGGCGGACGCGGTGCTGGACGACGTGGCTTTTTCCGAAGGCTATTTTTCCATCCAGGACACCTCCTCCGCGCTGATCGTGGAACTGCTGGACCCCAAACCGGAGGAGAACATTCTGGACCTCTTCGCCGCGCCCGGCGGGAAATGCTCTTACATCGCCGAGATCCTGAACAACAGCGGCGAAGTGGTGGCCGTGGACAAGATCCCCAACAAGATGAAACTGCTGAAGCAGGCGGCGGACAGGCTGCAGCTGAACAACATCAAACTGATAGTTTCCGACGCCTTCCGCTACGGACCGGTGGCCCCGGCTTACGACCGGGTGCTGGTGGACGCCCCCTGTTCCGGCTGGGGAGTGTTCGGGCGCAAGGCGGACCTGCGCTGGCAGGCGCATCAGAACATCGAGGAACTGGTGAAGCTGCAGGAACGGGCTCTGGACCTGGGAGCCAGTTTTGTGCGCCCGGAAGGGATCATGGTCTATTCCACCTGCACCATGAATCCGGACGAAAACGAGCGCCAGATCGAGAAATTCCTTGCCAGGAATCCGCGCTTTACATTGATTGACGCCGTGGAAAAGCTTCCCCGGGACCTTTGCCCGGGAGGGATGTTCCGCAGCCTGCCGTTCCGCCATAACATGGACGGGGCTTTCGCCGCCAAAATGATCAAAACGAGGTAACACACCGTGGCCAGCGAGAAAAGCAAAAAGTTTTGGCTGACAGCTGGGATCGGGGCCGGGATAATCTTTCTCAGCGCCTTCATCACCAGCCAGATCATCTTTCCCATCATCTTCCGCGCTCCGCAGCAGATCGAGGTGCCAGACCTCGTGGGCAAGAGCTCGGCGGCCGCGAGGCAGACCCTTAGCGAACTGGGCCTGCACGCCGTGGTCAAGGATTCCATCTGGTCGGAAACCGAGCGGGTGGACACAGTTTTGGAACAAAACCCCATGGGAGGCGAGCTGATCACGCCGGAAGGGACCGTTTACCTGCGCGTGAGCCGCGGCTCCCGCAAGGTGGGGGTGCCCTCGGTGGTGGGGCTCAGCTACCAGGAAGCCTACTACACCCTGGTTAGCGCCGGGCTAAAGGGCCAGGTGGCGGATTCCCTCTATTCAGACAGCTATGCCCCCAACACGGTGATCCGCTGCACTCCGGGGGTGGGATCCAAGATCGAACAGGGTTCGGTGGTGCGCATGTACATGAGCCGGGGGCCGGAGCCGGTGGTTGCCGAAGAGGCCATCGCCGACACCACTCTGCTGGACAACACGCCTTTCGAAGACTGGTGACGCCCGTGAACGGTGAGCTGAGCGCGCCCACGTTCCTGCGGCTGGACATTCCGCCCAAGCGGCAGCAGCTGTTCGGCTTTCTGCTGGAAGCGGTGGAAGGGCTGGCCACGCACACCCGGGCGCGGGATTCCGAACAGCTGGAGATCTGGCTCACGCGAGGGCAGGAGCAGGATTTTCAAACCTTCATGCGGATCTGGGACGCTTTCCAGTCCGGGCTCCGCGCGGAGCCAAACATCAAAGCTCAGGAGTGTGGGAAGTGAAGCTTCAAACCCTGATCCTCAAACAGCCGGTGATGAACCGGGTGCTCTACTCGCTGGTCCCGCTGCTGCTCTTTTCCGTATTCATCTACGGCTGGCGGTGCGTTGCTGTTGTGCTGGTCTCGAACCTGGCCGCCTTCGGCACGGAATATCTGTTCATCCGCCATAAAAAAGGTGGAAAGGTCTCCATGGCCGTGTTTGTGACCGGCAGCCTGCTGGCCCTGACGCTGCCGCCCACCATCCCGCTCTGGATGGCCGCTTTGGGCAGCGTGGTGGCCGTGGCCTTCGGCAAGATGGTGTTTGGCGGCTTTGGCGCCAACCTCTTCAATCCGGCCATCCTGGGCCGCACCTTCGTCTATGTGTCCTTTCCCCAGCAGATGACGGTGGCTTGGGTGAAGCCGTTCCTGGCGGCGGATTGGCCCGGCGGATTCGCCCGCTGGAGCGCCGGCAGCGCCATGCAAACCGGCGCCACCATCCTGGGCCAGTCGCGCGCGGGGCAGGCGATCACCACCACCTGGCAGAATACTTGGCTGGGTTTCGAGGCCGGCTCGCTGGGGGAAACCTCCGCCCTGCTGATCATCCTGGCGGGGATATATCTGTTGGCCACGAAGAGCGCCAAATGGATCCCGATGCTGGCCACCCTCGGCGGCATCCTGCTGTTCAGCCTCATGTTCTATCCCGGGCAAAATCCCCTCTTCCTGCTGGGCGCCGGCGGAGCGCTGTTCGGCATCGTGTTCATGGTCACCGATCCCATCTCGCAGCCCAAAACGAACCCCGCCCTCTGGATCTATGGCGGCCTCACCGGCTTCCTCACCGTTTTCATCCGGCGCTACTCCCTGTTTGCCGAGGGCTTCATGTTCGCCCTGCTGATCACCAATTCCCTGATGCCGATCATCGAGCACGGGCTGAAAGCCCTGACCTCAAAGAAGGCGGTGGCCCATGGCAAATGAGACCAGCTTTCGGGACAGGCCGGTTTACCCGGTGCTGTTCATCCTGCTTCTGAGCGTTGTCTTCGTGGGCATCCTGGCCCTGATGTTCCGCAGCAACGAGCCCCGCATCGACAGGCAAAGGCGCGAGGCCTATGAAAAGGCCGTTCTGGCGCTCTGCGCGGACAGCCTGGCCAGCCTCAGCGGGTCCAGCGCGGCCCAGATCATGGCCGCCTATCCGGGCAGTTTCACGCAATATCTGGGCAGGGAAGAGGGCTTCGCCCGCCCCGCCTTCGCCGCGAAAGTGGACGGGAAGCTGATCGCCTATGTCTTCGACATCACGGGGAAAGGCCTCTGGGGAACCATGCGGGCCCTGGCGGCCACCACTCCGGACCTGCAGACCCTGCTGGGGATCAACGTTTACGAACAGGTGGAAACCCCGGGCCTGGGCGGACGCATCGAGGAAGAGTGGTTCACCTCCCAGTTTGAACGCAAGCGGGTGCTGGAAGCCGGCGGCGCGGTGGAGCTGGAACTGGTGCCGGAAGGCCAGGCGGAACTCGGGCCCGCGCAGATCCGCCAGATCACCGGGGCCACCATCACCAGCAAGGCCGTTACCGACATGCTGGGCAGTGAACTGTCCCGCGTGGCCGGATCCCTCAGGGAGGAAAGCAAATGACGCGCAAAGAGATATTTGTAACCAGCGCTTTCAGGGAAAACTCCGTCTGGAAGCAGATATTGGGCATCTGTTCGTCGCTGGCGGTAACCAATCTGATGCTGAACAGCCTGATCATGGGGATCGGGGTGATCTTCGCGCTGGCGCTTTCCAGCCTCACAGTTTCGCTGATCCGCGAATACACCCCCCGCAGCGTGCGCATGATCGCCCAGACCCTGATCATGGCAGCCTACGTGATCATGGTGGACATCCTCCTCAAAGCTTTTCTGCCTGAGATCAGCAAACAGCTGGGGCCCTACGTCGGCCTGATCATCACCAACTGCATCCTGATGGGGCGGTTGGAAGCCTTCGCCTCCAAAAACCCGCCCCTGGATTCGGTGGTGGACGGCATCGGGGCCGGCATCGGCTACACCCTGGTGCTGCTGGCGCTCTCGTTCGTGCGGGAGCTTTTCGGCTTCGGCACCCTGTTCGGGATGAGGATCTTTGGCTCCTGGTGGACGAACTGGAGCATCATGGTGATGGCTCCCAGCGCCTTCTTCCTGCTGGCGCTGCTGATCTGGATCGTGAACACCAAATACTACAAGGCGGGTTAAGATGGACATCTCTGCTTTTCTGCTGTTCTGGGCGGCGATCTTCACCAGCAACATCCTGCTCACCAACTTTCTGGGCATGTGTTCCTACCTCTCGGTTTCCAAAGAGGTGGAATCCTCTCTGGGACTGGGGATCGCGGTAACCTTCGTGCTGGTGTTCACCACCGGACTGAACTGGCTGGCCTACCGCTACCTGTTGGTGCCCTTCGGCATCGAATACCTGCAATACATCGTGTTCATCATCATCATCGCGGCTTTCGTGCAGCTGCTGGAACTACTGATCGAGCGCTACGTGCCCGCCCTCTATTACACTTTGGGCATCTTTCTGCCGCTGATCACGGTGAATTGCGCCATCTTCGGCGTCAGCCTCTTCATGGTGATCCGCGATTACAGCTTCATCCAGTCGCTGGCCTACGGCCTGGGCAGCGGCCTGGGCTGGCTGCTGGCCATTTTGATGCTGGCCGGCATCCGCGGCAGGCTGAGGGAGAAAATGGTGCCCCAGGGCCTGCAGGGGGCGGGGATCAGCCTCATCATCACCGGGATCATGGCCCTGGCCTTCATCGGTTTTTCCGGCATAGCGCCCATCCAATAAAGGTTTCAGCATGCTACAGACCATCCTGAAAGACATTGGCTTACTCACCGGGATCAGCGGGGTGCTGGCCATCCTGCTGGTGATCGCCGAACGCTGGCTGAACAACTATGGCGACTGCATGATCAGCATCAACGGCAAGCGCGACCTCACCGTGAAAGGCGGCAACACGCTGCTGAACTCCCTCAGCGAAAAACAGGTGTTCCTGCCCTCCGCCTGCGGGGGACGCGGAAGCTGCGGCGCCTGCAAATGCAAGGTGCTGGAAGGCGGCGGACTACTGCTGCCCACGGAGAAACCTTTCCTCAGCCAGGCTGAACTGGCCGACGGAATTCGCCTCAGCTGCCAGGTGAAAGTCAAAACCGACCTCGCCATCCAAATCCCGGAAAGTATCTTCAACATCCGCAAATTCTCCTCCGTGATCAGCGAGATAGTCGATTACACCTACGATATCAAGGGCGTCACCTTCAAACTGGACGAGGGCGAGAGCATCGATTTCAAGGCCGGGCAGTATGTCCAACTGCTCACCGAACCCTACGGCAAGGTGAAACAGCGCGTGTCCCGGGCCTATTCGATCTCGTCCAAACCCGAGCTCCAGCACAGCATCCAGCTGATCATCCGCCTGGTGCCGGAAGGGCTCTGCACCACCTGGGTGCACAACCACCTCCAGCTGGGCGACCGCGTTAACTTCACCGGGCCTTACGGGGATTTCTATCTGCGGGACACAGAAGCGGACATTCTCTTTGTGGCCGGCGGATCCGGCAAAGCGCCCATCAAATCGATGCTGGAGCATCTGCAGGTGGTGGGCACCAAGCGCAAAATGACCTATTTCTTCGGCGCCCGCACCCCCAGGGACCTCTATCTCACCGAGGAGATGAAGGCCTTCGAACAGGTCTTCCCGGATTTCCGCTACGAACCTGTGCTCTCCCATGCCGAGCCGGGCGACAACTGGCAGGGTAAAACCGGCTATGTGATGCCGTACTTCAAAGACGCCATCCGCGATACCGGGAACACCGAGGCCTATCTCTGCGGCAGCCCCGGCATGATCAACGCCGTCACCAAGGGTCTCACCGATCTGGGCGTGCCCGTGGAAAAAATCTACTATGACAGTTTTGGATGAGCCATGAAACCCACCCCCCATGAATTGAAAACCATGCAGCGCATGCAGCCCGGAGTGACCACCCTGAGTGGCTTTCTGGGTTCTGATACCCGCCCCCTGAACGAGATCATCGCCGACGACGGTGCCGTCCTGGCCACCCTGGATCACAGCCAGGAAGAGATCGCCGCGCGGATGGAAAGCTTCACCCAGGCCTCCTGGAACAGCTATCTGGAAGAAATATTGATCGAGGGCAAATATCTGGTGCAAACCGAAGTCTATCGCGGCAAAATGCCCTGTCCCTTCGGCCACCCCGGCGTTTTCCGCAAGGCGATCACCCGGCTCACCAATCAGGTCAACGGGATCAGCGTGGTTTGGACCTCGCTAAACATCCATCTGATCAAAGCGCACGGGTTTTTTGAAGGCAGGGGCAGCGCGTTCCGGCTGGATCCCCAGACCCTGGTCTCCGCCCTCTTCGATTAGGCCCGAACAGCTGTCAGATCAGCCCCACTGAGCGCATCAGGGGTTCGCCGGCCAGGGCCCAGATCACGGCCGCGAGGGCGATGAAGTTGCCGAAGGCGAAGGCTTGCTCCGGCTTGCGGATGAAGAGCAGGAAATAGAGGATGCCCATCAGGCAGGCCAGCAGGATCACGAAGGGGATGTGGATCGCGCCAAAAAAGGCCGCCACCGCGGGGATCAGGATCACGTCGCCGCCGCCCAGCCCCTCTTTGTGGAAAAACTTTTCCCAGGCCAGCGCCAGCAGATAGAGCAGCGCGAACAGCCCCAAAGCCGGCAGCAGATACACCCAAAAGAAGTTCATGAAGTCGTAGCCGCTCTGGATGAAACCAAGCACCAGACCCGCAACCACCATCGGCACCGAGAGCACCAGCGGAATGATCTTGTGGAAGGCGTCGATGAAAAAGATGGGGATCAAAAAGCCGAACATCACCGTGAATTTCCAGAAGCTGAGGCTTTCCACCCCGTAAACCAGGAATAAAGCCAGGAAAAGCAGCGGAGTGGCGATCTCCACCGCCAGGTGATGCCAGGGGATCTTCGCGCCGCAGGACCGGCATTTGCCCTTCTGGGCGAGATAGGTGTAGATGGGGATGTTTTGCCCCGGAGGCAGTTGCTTGCCGCAGGAAGTGCAGTGCGAAGGGGGATTCACCACGGATTCGCCGCGGGGGACGCGGTCGATCAGGACGTTAAAAAAACTGCCCAGGACAGCGCCCAGGACAGCAATGATGATCGCAATGAGCAGTGTCAAGAAACCTTACCACCTTTCAGGCCAGGGCCGCTGGTCGTTGTACCAGTTGGAAGACCCTGTGTACCAGGGCGCACCCTGCCGGAATTCCACGGAGAGGTTAACGCTGTCCGAGGGACGGTAACTGAGCCGGAACTCGGGGATCACCTTGGTGCTGTTGTCGGAATTGAACTCCAGCTTGGAGGTGGATCCAAAGTTCACCAAACTGAGGTCGAGCTCCAGGTCCAGCTTGGGATTGAAAGCGTAGCGGATGTGGTTGGTGTAGCGGGAGAGGTAATATCCTCGCCCGAGGCTGCTGGTGCCGGCCTCAAAGCCCAGGGAATGGCTCATGGACAGTTTGTTCAGGCCGAACAGCGGGGTTCCGCTTCCCCTGTAGGGATTGAGGTCCGGTTTGGGCATATCTATCTGGGCCAGCAAGGGCAAACTGAGCAGCAGGATCAGGATTCCGATCAGGGTGGTTTTCATTCGGATACTCCTTGGTTTTCTTCTTTTTGACAAGATAACTTACGCCCCCATATCTGTCAAGCGTCTTCAACGTTTCGGAAGCAACCGCCGCCCAAAGCCTCCACCTCCGCGACTTCTACTTCAACACCACCATCCCCTTCCTGGAGATCGTGAGCGAACACGACCGCCTCGCCGGGGAACGCAAACTGGTGGACCTGCTGGTAAACAAATACGGCGGGAAAGCCGGACACTCCAGCCTGCTCAACTCCTCCCACATGAGAAAGAGGGAGTTCAATGAATGCATCGCCGGATTGATCGACCGGGAGGCGATAAGAGTGGAAGCCTCAGATCGGGTTCATGGACCGGTGGGGAAAATGTATGTTCTATCACCTTTGATCATGGAATCGTGGAAAAAATGACCGAGCGGGGCAGGGGCAACCCTCCTAGCTTTTTAATACGGAACATCAGTTTCAACTGGTCGGACCGCCGGATTTATCCGGAAATCTTCTGCCGCGTACCAGGCCTGTCAGTCCATCGGCAAAAACCGGATGAATCCGGTGGACCGACCGGATAAATCCGGTGTTCCGGTTCCCACGGAATTCGCTGACTGTCCTCTCCTGACGGCTTCGAGAGTTTGATTGACATATTTACCGCCATCAGTTCGTCAGATTTCTGTTCCATGAACCATTCTTTCACAACCCTTCACAAATGGCTGTGAATAGTTCTAACCCTTTAAAGAAAAGGGTTTGGAGCCCACTATTCACAATAAATAGTTACTCCCCTCTCTCCGGGATAGAGTCCTTGTGCATTATGCTAATCTTTATATTATATATTAAACTGTAATACATATATTATCTATATCTATATATATGATATATGGTTATACATCTGCATCAGGGATTCCTGCATTATTGCTACGGCGGGAGGGGAGTAGCGAATTTTTGTGAAAGAATAGCCTGAAATGCTGATCAGTAAAGGGTAATATGGATTCACACCCATTTTTTCGGGTTTGTGAATTTGTGAATTTTCCCCCTGTGATTCTTGATCCCTTCCCGCCCCTGAAAGCCCCGCAGGGGCGACACATTTTAGCCCGGGGTGGCAACCCGAGTCAACGGGACGAATGAGGGAGATAAGCCCCGCAGGGGCGATACATCTTAGCCCGGGGTGGAAACCCCGGATCAACGGGACGAATGAGGGAGATCAGCCCCGCAGGGGCGACACACTAACCTAATCTGTTATTTTGCAATCATTTGTGCCGCCCCTCCGGGGCTTGCATTCATCCTATGCCTCCACACCCCAGGGTTCCGCTGCGCTTCACCCTGGGCTAAGTTGTTACGCCCTCCGGGCTCGCCCCTTCCCGCCCCTGAAAGCCCCGCAGGGGCGACACATTTTAGCCCGGGGTGGCAACCCGGGTCAACGGGACGAATGAGGGAGATAAGCCCCGCAGGGGCGACACACTAACCTAATCTGTTATTTTGCAATCATTTGTGCCGCCCCTCCGGGGCTTGCATTCATCCTATGCCTCCACACCCCCCCCAGGGTTCTGCTGCGCTTCACCCTGGGCTAAGTTGTTACGCCCTCCGGGCTCACCCCCTTCCCGTCCCTCGATCCCCCACCCATGTTCCAGTAACGTCCAAGCCATGCCCGAATCCGGAGATCGGCGGGAGGTCAGCAGTACGTGGGGAGGGCGGACGGGAGCGAGGGCGGCCATGCAGAGCCTCGCAGAGGCGATAGAATGATAGCGAGGGTGCGTAAGCCCCTCGAATGCGGAATAACCGGTGAATCGAGCCCCTTGTGGGCGACAGAATGATAGCGAGGGTGTGGAGGCGCGGCTTCAGCCGTGACGGAGCCCCTCGTACAAAGACCAAAACGAAGAATCGAGCCCCTTGTGGGTGACAGATCATCTGTTCATCCGCCCCTCGCCATCTTCCTGTCGTCCATGCTCGTTCCTCGCTGGACGCCAGGAAATCCTGCGCTACGCGAGACCTGGAAGCCAAGACTTTGGGGGTAATGCGGACAAAGGGCATCGGCCTGGACGCAGTCTGGATCGAACCCGCTTCCGTCCCGGACTGGCCATTCCGCCCCGTCTGGATTCCGGGCACTCCGGTTGAAGGCGTTCCACTTCGGAATGACGTACACACGAAGCTGGTTGGGGAGAGGCCCTGGAACCCTTGTTGCCGCCATTATGCACATTGCGGTTTCTCTGGCGGGTAAATTGCTTATTATGTCTTGGTATCAACAACACAGGACGTCCAATAATGAAACAGACCGATCTGACCAACGCCTACGGCTTGGTGCATCTGCCCGCGAAAGTCGCCCTCGCCGTAACGGAAAAGCCTGGCGGCGGCTACAATCTTATCACGCTGGAATGGTTCATGCGAACCTCGATCCAGCCGCCCATGTTCGCCATCTCGATCGGCCACAGCCGCTTTTCGCATGAATGCCTGCTGGAAAACAGGTTTTTCAACCTGGTCTTTCCCTCGGTGGAGATGAAGCCGCTCTGCGCCATGGCCGGTTCCACCTCCGGCCGGGACAACGACAAGTTTGCCCAAGGAGCGGTGGAAACCATGCCTGGAAAACTGCGCAAGCTGCCGGTTCTCAAAGACGCGGTGGCGGTGTTTGAATGCGAGGTTACGTCCCAGGTGCGCAGCGGAGACCACACCATCTTTGTGGGTGAGGTCCGCCACTGCTGGGCGAACGCGGGCAAAGAACTGCTCGTTTACTCCTGACGGCGCGTCCGGGCGGCTGAAAAGCCCCCGGGATCAGGGCGACAGGGCGCCGAAACTCATCTCGCCGGAGCAGGATCCCGTAACCCGCAGGTTTCCTTTGGGATCGAACTCCGCGCCCAGCAGGTCCAAGGCCAGCCTGGAATCGGTCTGGGCGGTCCAGAGCCAGTTGCCTTCTTCATCCAGGCCAGCCACGAAAAGCTTTCCTTCCTCTTGGTTCAGATAGAAGGGTTCTCCGCCAGCATCGATATAGGGCCTGTATTTGGCCACCAGATAGAGATTTCCGGTGGGATCCGTTTCCAGAAAGTGAAGTTCCGTTCCCAGCCATTTGCGGGCCCAAAGGCATTTGCCGTCGGCATCGAAGCGGGCGTAAAACTGGGCCCTCTGGCCTTCCGCGGAAAACTTCGAGCTGCCCAGGGTGAGGCTGCCGGAAAAAGTTCCGGCCACAAACACGTCCCTCTGGCGTCCGGCACTGATCCAATCGATGGAAACGTCCGTTCCCTCCACGGCGCGGGTCCAGAGTTTTTTCCCCTTGCTGTCCAGCAGGTTCAAGCTGGAAATCACGCTCATGGCGCCTTCGTAGATGGGGTTGGGCAGAGGGTTGCCGTAAAGGTTGTCCGCGAACCAGGTGTTGCCGTTGGCATCGGTGTCGAAACATTTTTTGCGGCATTCTGCGGAGAGCTGCTGCACCCGGCTGCCCCAATTCCAGGCCCCGTCGGCGCCGAGGCGCGAGATGAACAGGACGTTGCCGGCGGGATCGGGCTTGGAACCCACATTGCCCGAACCCAGGGTCAGGTTGCCGGTGCTGGAGCCGCCAATGATGAAGGCGCCGTCTTCCGTCAGGGTCAGTTTGCGCAGGGACTCGGTTTTGGCTCCGTCGGTCTTTTGCGCCCAAAGCCAGCTGCCGGCTGGATCGAGGCTGGACGCGAAGATATCGGTCTCGCCGCCGGAAGAGATGCTCAGGGTTCCCAGGCTGAGAGTGCCGCTGAATTCCCCGGCCAGGCAGAGGATGCCGCTGGCGTCCATCACCAGGGCGGGCTTGGAGGCGGTTCCCGAACAGGCTGCCTGCCTCTGCCAGAGTGGGTTGCCACCATTGTCGAATCTGGCCAGCCAGATGTCGCCGCCCCCCGCGGACTGGAATTTTTCTGTGTTGAGGTCGATCTCGCCCCTGAACGCTCCGGCCACGCATACCGAGCCCGAGAGTCCCACAGCCAGGGCCAGCCGCGGTTCCCAGTCCTCGGTGACGGGGGCCAGAAGCTTGGCCCAGAGCCATTTACCGGCGCTGTCCTGACAGGCCAGCCAGCTGTCCGTGAGGCCGCTTTGGGTGGTTCGCGCCTGTAGGTTGAACTGCCCGAAATCCATTTTACCAGAGAAAACGCCGGCGTAATAACGGTTGCCGGCAGCGTCTTCGGCGTGCAGGGCGTTGGCCGGCAGCCGGCGGATGTTCAGCCAGTTGCCCTCGGCATCGATGCCGGCGGAAAACAAGGGGGTGTCTTGATCCGCGGGAAGCTTTGCCCTGGCGGTGAATCCGCTCACAGGTTCCGGCTCTGTGACCACCGCGGCATAGGGATCCACATCCTTGATCTTGAGCACCTGGTTGAGGCTGATGGTGTTGTCGCGCAGGTTGTTCAGGTTCTTGATGTCTTCAATGCTCACGCCGTAGCGTTTGCTGATGTTGTAGAGCGTGTCGCCGGAAACCACCCGGTGGGTGATCATTTCCGCGCCCAGCAAGGCCGGCAGCAGAACCAGCAGCAGCGCCAGCAGCGGAAGCCAGCGGTTCAGGGGTTTGTCTGTAATGCGCATTAACTTTCCTTTCGCCATCAAACCATCAGTTCCGCCAGGCGCTGGATGCCTGTTTCGATCTGATCCGGAGTGGCGAAACTGAAATTGAGCCTCAGGGTGTTGAAGAGTTCCTGGCCCTCGGGATAGAACTTGGAGCCGGGAATGAAGGAAACCTTGTGCTGCGCGGCGCGGACGAACAGTTCATCCGCGTTAACGTTCTCCGGCAGGGTCATCCAGAGGAAAATGCCTCCCTGTGGCTTGGTCCAGTGAACGTTGGCGGGCATGAAGGCCTGAAGGTCGGAAAGCATCTTTTGCAGATAGGGGGCGTAGAAAGCGCGGATGGTCTCGATGTGCGGATCCATCAGGCCTTGCTCCAGAAAGCGGGCGACCGCCCTCTGGGCCACGCAATCCGGGGTGATGTTGATCTTCTGCTGCCAGGAAACCATTTTGGAGATCAGGTTCCTGTCACCCTTGGCGTAAGCCACCCTCATGCCGGGGCCGAGGATCTTCGAAAACGAGACGATCTCGGTGACGATGGGGGCGCCGCCAAATTCCTCGCGCGCCAGGCGGTAGAAGGTGGGAAGCGGCTCGCCGCTGTAGCGGAGGCGGGAATAGGGGTTGTCTTCCACGATGGGGATCTCGTGGTCCAGGCAGAAGCGGATCAGTTCCCGCCGCCGCTGAAGGCTGTAACTGATGCCGCCGGGATTGTGGAAATCGGGAATGATGTAGATAAACTTGATCTTTTTGCCTTGCTGGCGCAGGGCGCGCACTTTGTTTTCCAGCTGCTCCATGATGATGCCGTCCTCATCGAAGGCAACGCTCTGGCAATCTGCTTCCAGGGCGTCGAAGGCCACCAGCGAGCCCAGAAAGGTGGGCGCTTCGCAAAGCACCACGTCGCCGGGATCGACCAGCGTTTTGCCGTAGTAGTAGAGGGCGTTGGTGGCGCCCACGGTTATCACCATCTCATCCGGGCTGAGGTCGTATCCCTCCCACCGCAGCAGTTGTTGCTTCAGCAGGCTGTCGCCTTCGCTGGCGCCGTATTGCAGCACGTCGCGGCCTTCATTTAGCACCACGTCGCGGAAAATATCCGCCAGTTGGGCCGAAGGAAAGGTTTGGGGCGAGGGAAAGCCGCCGGCGAATGAGATCAGGCCCTCAATGTTCTTGGTGGAGGCCACCAGTTCGCGGATCAGCGAGGATTTCATCGCGCTCGTCACCCTGGAAAAGGAATTGGGGTAGTTCATCCTTTTACTCCATTTATCTGTTTATTTAATATATCTAATTCACTGCCGGCACCAGCGATCAGGTCCGTGGCGGCAGACATCCTCGTTCGCGAAGCTCCGCAGGAGCTTGTGCATATCTTTGAAACACCTGCTGGCTTTGACCGACGGCGGCGTCGGTAATTCCCATTTTCCGGCTCAGGGATAGATCCGATAGATCATCCTGGGGAAAGGTATGGTTTCACGGATGTGGTGGATGCCGCTCATCCAGGTTACCAGGCGCTCCAGGCCCACCCCGAAACCGCTGTGGGGCACACTGCCGTATTTGCGCAGGTCCAGAAACCACTGATAATCTTCGATGGGCATGTTTTCAGCCTGCATCCTCTGTAGCAGGAGGTCGTGGTCGTCTTCGCGCTGGGAGCCGCCGATGATCTCGCCGAAACCTTCAGGGGCGATGAGGTCGCTGCCAAGCACCAGATCAGGGTTTTGGGGATCGCGTTTCATATAAAAGGCTTTGATCTGCTTGGGCCATTTTTCGATGAAGACGGGCACGGGCGAACCGGCGGTGAGCAACACTTCGTCCGCCGCGCCCAGATCGCTGCCGTGGTCTATCGTGCTGCCCTGGGAGCGCAGATAATCGATGGCCTCGCGGTGGGTCATCTTCCTGAAAGGCGCGTCAGCCGCTTTGAGCGCTTCCTTGTCCCGTTCCAGGATGGTGAGTTCGGCGTCACAGTCCTGCAAAATGGTGCGGATCACGTGGCGGATCATTCCTTCCTGGATCTGCATGTTTTCCTCGTGTTCCACGAAGGCCGCCTCGGCATCCATCATCCAGAATTCCGTAAGGTGTTTGCGGGTTTTGGAGCGTTCGGCCCGGAAGACCGGACCGAAGTCGTAAACCCGGCCCAGGCTCATGATCCCTGTTTCCAGGTAGAGCTGGCCGGATTGGGAAAGGTAGGCCTTGCCTTCGTCGAAATAGTCCAGCTCAAAGAGGGTGGTGGTGCCTTCGCAGGCGTTGGGGGTGAGGATGGGCGAATCGAAGCGCACGAAGTGGTTCCGGTTCAGCCAGTCGCAGATGGCGTAGTAGACGGCGTGGCGGATGCGCAGCACGGCCCACTGTTTGGAAGAGCGGATCCATAGATGGCGGTTCGAAAGCAGAAAATCGGGCCCGTGCTCTTTTTTGCCGATGGGATAATCCTCGGCCACCTGGATGGGGGAGACGGAGCTGATCGCCAGCTCGAACTGCCCTTCCTTTTTCTGATGCGGCTTGGCGGTGCCGCTGATGCTCACGGAGGATTCCAGGGTGAGGCGCCTGGCGGTTTCAAACATTTCCTCCCCCAGCTCTGGCTGGAAGGCCACGCACTGCACTTCGCCGGTTCCGTCGCGCAGCACAATGAACAGCAGCTTGCCGCTGTGGCGGATGGTGCGCACCCAGCCCCGGAGGGTGATCTCTTTGCCCAGGTGGGCGGCGATGTCGGTTATCAAAATGCTTTTCATATTCATCCGTAGTTGACCTTGGGTTGTTGGTTGATGGCGTCGGTGATCAGGGCCGCGGCACGCATGGCCCGCAGGCCGGCCTCTCCGTCCACCAAAGGTTTGCTGCTGTTCAGAATGGCATCCACCCAGCTCTCCAGCTCCAGCGCGAGAGCGTCCCGCGCTTCCGGGCCGGGATCGAGGCGCTGGGCATGGATAAGCTCTTCCGGCTTCACCCTGGTGTCGCCCCGCATCATTTTCTGCAAAAGAGTTTCAGAATCTTCGCCGCGCTTTATCACGCTGCCCTGCCTGGCGATGAGGTCCAGGGAGACATAGGCGTTCTTTTGGAAAAAGCGCAGCTGGCGTTCCTGCTTGAGGGCCACGCGGGATGAGGTGACATTGGCCACGGCCCCGCAGGCGAATTCCAGCCTGGCGTTGGCGATGTCCAGGCTGGGGGTGAGGATGCCGGCCCCGTTGGCGCGCACTGCTGTGAGCGGGCTGTTCACGAAATCCAGGATCAGGTCGATGTCGTGGATCATCAGGTCCAGCACCACCGAGACGTCGGTCCCGCGGGGCTGAAAGCTTGATATTCGGGTGGATTCGATGAACAGCGGCGCGCTGATGTGCTTTTCGGCTGCTAGGATCACGGGATTGAAGCGTTCGATGTGGCCCACCTGGATGCTCAGGCCCAGCTTTTCCGCCAGGCCGACCAATTCTTCCGCAGCCGCCAGTTCCGCGCACAGCGGTTTTTCCACGAACACCGGTTTTCCCGCCAGCAGAGCGGCTTTGGCCAGCTCATAGTGGGCGCTGGTGGTGGCGGCGATGTCCACGGCATCGCAAGCGGCCAGCAGCTCCGCCTGGCTGTTGAAAGCCGTCACTTTGAAATCGCGGGCGGCTTCCCGGCCCCGGGTGGCGTCGATATCGTAAACCCCGGCCAGCGCGCAGCGCGGATCGGCCAGAAATTTGCCGGCGTGGAAACGTCCCAGACGGCCAACGCCGGCAATGCCGATTCGCAGCATGTTTATCCCAGTCTGGCGGCCAGGATGCTCAGCATGTCCTTGGTCATTCCAGCCAGGTCGTATTCAGGTTTCCAGCCCCATTCCTGCTGGGCGGCGCTGTGGTCCATGGAGTTCGGCCAGCTGTTCGCGATGGCTTGCTTCACGGGGTCCACGTCGTATTCCAGGCGGAATTCGGGAATGTGTTTCTTGATCTCGGCGGCGATCATCTCTGGATCGAAGCTCATGGCGGAAACGTTGAAGCAGTTGCGGTGCCTCAGTTTGGCGGGATCGGCTTCCATCAGCTCCACCAAGGCGCGCAGGGCGTCCGGCATGTACATCATGTCCAAAAAAGTCCCGGCTCCCAGGTTGCAGGTATAGCTTTTGTTTCTGATCGCTTCGTAATAGATCTCCACGGCGTAGTCGGTGGTGCCGCCGCCGGGCAGCGTCACGTTCGAGATAATGCCGGGATAGCGCAGGCCGCGGGTGTCCACGCCGAATTTCACGTGGTAATAGTCGCCCAAAAGCTCGGCCGCCACCTTGGAGATGCCGTAAATGGTGCTGGGGCGCATCAGCGTGTCCTGCGGGGTGTTGTCCATCGGGGTGCTGGGTCCGAAAGCGCCGATCGAGGAGGGCAGAAACACCGCTCCGCCGGTGGCTTTGGCCACTTCCAGCGAGTTGATCATGCTGTCCATGTTGATCTTCCAGGCCAGGGTCGGCTTGGCTTCGCCCACCGCGGAAAGCACCGCCACCAGGTTGATGATGGTGTCGACGTGGTATTTTTTCACCACTTCGAACATCTTTTCCGCTTCCAGGGCGTCCATGTTTTCGCAGGGGCCGCCTTCCATGATCTCAGGTATGAGGGGGGTGCTGCGGTAGGTGGCCACAACGTTTTGGCCGCCGTAGATCTTTCTCAGGTAAGGAACCAGCTCCGATCCGATCTGGCCGGCTGCTCCGAGGACAAGGATGTTTTTCATTTACGTCTCCATAGGGATTTTTTCTTTTTGAAACTCATTTTTTGGCTCCGGCCGGATTGTCAATGCTTTTTGGGAATTACCCCGGCCGAAAAGCGGTGCCGCGGGGCGGGAAAGCGCCTTGGCGGGGAGGAAAATTTAACGGCTGACGTAGGCGCGGACCCTGGCCACGATCTCGTCGCTGAGCTTGTCCAGGGCGAAATTCACCATGTCCATTTCCGCGGGGGGAAAGGGTTCTTCCTTTTGGATGAGGGCCAGCGCTTCAGCCGAAAGCACCCGCTCGTCACCACCGTTCACCACTCTGCCCCAAACATCCGTCCAGGGGTATTCCGCGGTCACAGTGTCACCGTTTTTGGTCACGCCGGTCTTCACGTCGATCAGGCTGAAAGTGGCCGTGATCCGCACGGAAGCGGTTTTGGTGTAGCGCTTGTAAACGCAGGTAACGTCCTCTTTCACCTCGCGCTCACGCACCTTGCCTTTGTCCGTGGTGTATTTTTCCTTGCCGGTGATCATGTTTTTGGTTTCCCTCAGTTCCAGTTCGCTGGTGCGTTCGGGCACGTAATTCACCTGGATGATCTTGCCGGTCATGATCTCGTGGGCGCCCAGCAGCCGGCTCAGTTCGTTGCTGTTCTCAGCCTGCGGTACTTCCGTGTTTCCGTACAGCTGCTCGGTGAGCAGGGCCTCGATCTGGTCGCGGCTCACTATATCCCAGTACTCGCTCACCGTTTTGTCCTGCACCAGCTTGGCGATCAGGGTGTCGGTGAGCAGGTCGATGAGGCCGCCGTATTTGCTGCGGGTGCCGGATTTGTCTTCAAAAACGGAGATGGCCACGCGTTTGGTGGCCAGCCGCCGGGAGTTGGTGAAAAGCTGGGCCGCGTCGCGGTAGTTGGGCACATGGTTTAGAGCGGCCTGAAATTCCTGCGCCGCCTTTCTCTGATGGTCCGGAGCGTCGCTCTGCCCGAGGATCTCCAAAGCCTTCTGATAGTGGTATTCCGCCGCGGTGAGCCTGCTCTGGTTCAGCTTGTCCTGATAGCCGCGGTACTCAAAGTTGTATTTCTCGCCGGTTTTGGGATTCACCAGCGGGTCGATCTTTCTCACTTGGTTTTCATAGCCGGCCAGGCGCGCGAATTCCTCCACGTTGCGGTCCCATTTTTGTTCCGGGGGCGCTTCGCCGAGCTCCAGTAACCGCTGCTCGCCTTCCTCCAGCAAACGGGGATAGGTTTTTTTGACCAGCTTCTGGGCCTTGTAGTAGTCAGGCTTGCGCTGCAACAGCTCCACGCTGCTGTTCAGGGAGGCTTCCAGTTCGCCGCGCCGGTATTCCCGCGCCGCCTGGCTGTACAGACTCCTGTTTTTACTGCAGGCCAGGCTCATCAGCATGAGCGCCAGCAGGCCGGCAGTCAGTATTTGTTTGAGCAGCGACAAGCATTCCTCCAGATCAGTTTCAAACATTCGTCATGTGAGTCCACATGCCACACCTTGGCCGCCTTGTCAAGAAAAAGTTACGCCCGCTTGCGGATGCGGCTCGCAAATTGTTGCGCAGCGGAATCCCCCCAGCCTGCCGGCCCTGCTGATTCGTAGCGATCGAACTTCAGACCGCAACCTCAAATCATGTGTAAACGCCTTACTCCTCCCTAAGCCCTTTCCCGTGCGCCCCTTGCCCGCCTCCCGCACAGTTCCCCCCTGTCAGGCGGGAAGTGAGGGGGAGGCGAGTGGGAAGTGAAGGGGAAGTGAAATGAGGGCGGCTCCTAAAGAAAAAAACAGGTGGGGCAGGGAGCTGCCTGTTTCTTGTGGCGGATTCGGAACGATTCTTGCATCGCCTTTACCTGCCAGCTTAAACTGGCAATCCCTTGGGAGGATCTTTACATGCTGAAAAAGCATATCTTTTTACTCGCGGCGGTGCTGCTTGTCCTGTCCGGATGCGCCCGGCGCAATCCTGCCTGGCAGGACCAGGACACCCTCACTCTGATCAAACAGGTGCAGGTGGTGGGAAATCCGGTGGACCTGTCCTTTGACGACGACCATATCTTTGTGGCCCAGGACCAGGGCGGCATTTCCCTGATCGACATCACGGACTACTCGCAGCGCTGGTGGCCGGAGGTTTATCCGCCCAGCGCGGACGCCGTGCTGGCCAGGATCCGCAACATCTCGGCCATCGGCGAGCACAAACTGCTGTTTTTAAGTGAATACTACGCCGCCGACAAGATCCGCATCATCGACTATGCCGATCTTGATTCGCTCAAGCTGCACGATTCCATCACGGGCGGAACGGACAATCTGATGTCGATGAGCTTCACCGCCATCCCCAACCCTTCCGACGACAACATCGTGGAGGGATTCTTCGCGGTGGGCGGCACGGAACCCAAGGTGCTCTACGCCCGCTACAACGGTGAACTCTATCTGGGCACGGATTACAGCATAGTCACGTCGCCCTGGGTGCCTGAAGGCACCGCTGCCAACAGCAACTATGTGTTTGTGGCTGCCCAGCAGCGCGGACTGCTGGTCTATGACCGCGTAACCCGCCTGAAGGTTGGCGAGCTCGCCCTGCCCGGCGAAGCCCTGCATGTGAAGCTGGCCGGGAACTATGCCTACGTGGCCAGCCGCCAGGGCGGCCTGAACGTGGTGAACGTGGGCGCCCCGGACGAACCTTTGCTGGTGAAGACTTTCGACACCACAGGTTATGCCACCACCGTGGACGTCCAGGGCAATCTGGCCGCGGTGAGTTCCGGCAGCGGCGGCATCTACCTCTTTGACGTCAGCACCCCCGGAAATCCCATTCTGAAACAGAATCTGAGCTCCGCCGGCTACACCAACAACGCCAAATTCCACCAGGGAAAACTGGTCGTGGCCTCCCGGGACCAGGGCGTGCTCATCTATGCCATCGATTGATCGAAGTACCCGAAAACCATTTAGCTTGAAAACATACCATCACCTGGAGCATCAGCTCCAGGTTTTTTAATTTGACTATAAAGGAAAAGAGGATGAAAAGGATCCTGTCGCTATCAGTTTTGGCCCTGCTCTGCCTTGCCGCTCTCGGCGCTGAAACATCCACCAACCCATTCTCGGTTGCCCGGTCATCAGGCAGCCAGCTTAAACTCGCGGTCTCCGTGCCCGCTTTGAGCCTTGCCGCTGGCGAAGACGGGGGTCAGGCCGTGAAAGAAGTCCGCATGGAAGGCGCTTTCAGCACTTCGGAACCCGGACAGCCGGAACTGCCCGTGCTCAGCACCATGGTGGCGATCCCGCCCCGGGGCAGCTTCACGCTATCTTACAGCTACGGCGGCGTGGAATACAGCCAGTTGGAAAACCCCAGGCTGCACCGGGAAGGTTCTGCGAACGGAACCAGCCCTGCCGGCGGACTCTATCCCGACATCCTGGCCACCGCGTCCGATCCCGCCATATTACGTGATTTCCGGGTGGTGCAGATCAACGTCCACCCCTGCCAGTACGATCCTGCCACCATGCGCCTGGCCACCTACAGCGACATCGAGGTAACCCTGGATTTCACCTCCCAGCCCGGCTTGAATGAACTTCCGGATTACAGCACCTACAGCCAGGCTTTCCAAAACATTTACGAGGCCCAGATCGCCAATTTTGCCGATTACAGCAGACTGGTTACAGCGCCCGCCCACGCCCGCATCCTGCTGATCCACGGCAACAACAGCGATCCGGTTTTCCTGGCCAAAGTCCTGGAATTCGCCACCTGGAAACGCCAGAAAGGCTACACTGTCACCGTGGTGAGCACTACCCAGGCCGGCGGGACCAGCACCACCGCCATCAAGAACTATATCCAAGGCCAGTACAACGATCCGGAAACCCGCCCGGATTTCGTGATCCTGCTGGGCGATACCATCGGCAGCTATCCGATCCCGGCCTGGACCGAAAACTACAGTTCCTACGCCGGGGAAGGTGATTATCCCTACACCCATCTGGCCGGTGGTGACCTGCTTGGGGATGTCTTCATCGGCCGCCTTTCCGCCGAAAACCTTTCGCAGCTGAACACCCTGCTGAACAAGGTCTACACCTACGAAAAGAACATCAACAACGATCCCGCTGCCGCCGCCTGGCTAAACCGCATGCTGCTGATCGGCGATCCCTCCTCCTCCGGCATCTCCACCATCTACACCAACCAGCACATCCACGAGATGACCCACAGCGTCAATCCCGACTACAGCTACATCGAGAACTACTCCGGGGGCTATTCCTCCACCATCAATTCCGGCATCAACACAGGCGTGAGCTTCTTCAACTACCGCGGCTACATCGGCATGAGCGGCTGGGATCCCGGCAGCGCCCTGAACAACGGTCCTCGCCTGCCACACGCTGTGATCCTCACTTGCGGCACCGGCAGCTATGCCTCCACCTACGGTCCCGCCACCTCCGAAGCCTTCGTTCGCCTGGGCACGGAAGCCGTTCCCAAAGGCGCCCTCACCGCCATCGGCATGGCTACCTCCGGCACCCACACGATGTTCAACAACGCACTTTCCAGCGGCATTTTCGACGGCATCTTCCTCTATGGCATGCGCAACATGGGTGAGGCCCTGCTCAACGGACGCCTTTACCTCTATAACATCTACGGCCAGGCCAACCCCACCCAGACGAATTATTTCGCCCACTGGTGCAACCTGATGGGAGACCCCACCGTGGAAACCTTCATCGGCATACCCGGATCCCTTGTCATTAGCGCTCCGGATTCCATCCCGCGGGGTACCAGCCTGGTGGACATCCAGATCTCTGACACTTCCATGAATCCCCTGGCTGATGTGAGCGTTACTCTCTACAGCGACGGCTACGGCGACGTGGTGGCCAAAGGCTTCACTGATGCCAGCGGTGAGGTCACCCTGCAGGTGCCCAATTTCGTGAGCTCTGATCTGCTGATCACCGCTTCCAAACACGATCACAAGCCCGCCCAGCAGATCCTGCCGATCGACCCCGCCGGTTCTTTGGTCTTTTATGCCAAAACCTTTGCCGATGACGGCAGCGCCGGCTCTTCCGGAAACGGCGACAACTTCATCAACGCGGGGGAGACCGTCGCCCTCAGCGTGGAGCTAAGCAATTCCACCGCCGCCACCATCGACGGCATTACCGGGGTGCTCAGCTCCGCCGATCCGCTGGTGAACATCACCCAGTCCAGCAGCGCCTGGCCGGCCACCCTGGCCGAACACACGACCGTGAACAGCGTGCCCTTCCTGGTTAGCTTCGCGCAAAACATCCCCGCCTTCCACGACTGCCGTTTCATCCTCAACCTCACGGACAGCGCTGCCAACAGCTATCAGGCCATCTTCCACCTGGGCAGCTTCAACGCCGACCTCAGCGTGAGCAACCAGAGCGTAAGCGCCGGCGGCAACAGCGTGCTCGATCCCTCCGAGAACGGCATCCTCACCATCACCGTAAGCAATTCCTCCGTGTTTGGCGCCAGCGATGTTTACGGCGAACTCACAGCACTTAACGACCTGGTGGTGGTAACCGACAGCACCTCCTATTTCGGTGGCATCCCTGCCGGCATGAACGCCTCCTCCATCGACGGTTTTGGCCTCTTCGCCCGGCCCCTGCTGATCCCCGGAATGATGATCCCCTTCAAACTGAGGCTCTACAACGCCTCCGGTCTGGAACAGATCACCCACTTTTCCCTGCCCATCGGCACGGTGGCGCAGAACACGCCCCTCGGACCCGATGAATACGGCTATTTCATCTACGATGTCTCGGACACCGCCTACCCGGACTGCCCCAGCTACCAATGGGTCGAGATCGTGCCCAGCCTGGGCGGCAGCGGTACCCTGATCACGGGGCTCAACGATTCCGGAACCAACGGAGACGAAGGTGACCAAGTGGGCAGCGATGCCCTTGAAACCATCGATCTGCCTTTCCCCTTCCGCTATTACGGGGTGGATTACAACCAGATCACCGTCTGCGTGAACGGTTTCATCGCCCTGGGCGTTACTTTCGACGGCGAATTCCGCAACGGCAGAATGCCTGGCGGACAGGGTCCCTCACCGATGATCGCGCCTTTCTGGGATGACCTCGTGATCCTCTCCGGAGGCGGCATCTACCGCTATTACGACCCCAACGAGCACATCTTCATCATCCAGTACCACAACCTGAAAAACGGCTACAATCGCAGCAGCGAGGAAACCTTCCAGGTGATCTTCTACGATCCCCTCTTCTATCCCTCCAGCCTCGGCGACGGCATGATCAAGTTCCAGTACAAGGTCTTCAACAACGTGGACATCGGCAGCAGCGGCTACACCCCCACCCATGGTAAACACTGCACCGTGGGCATCCGCGACCACACCAACCTGCGCGGCCTTGAATACACCTTCAGCAACCAGTATCCGCCCGCCGCGGAGCCGCTCGCCAACGGCAAGGCCCTGCTCATTACCACCGTGCCCGTGCTGCATCAAAGCGCTCACCTGGTGGTGGGGGAACTCATCCTCGACGACGCCAACGCCAATTCCTGGCTGGAACCCGGTGAGACCGCCCAGATCGGCATCAAGCTGAACAACCTCGGCATCGACACCGCCACCAACGTGCAGGTCACCGCCTCCACCGTGAGTCCCCTCCTCACCATCGCCAATCCCCAAAGCGCCTGTCCGGACATACCTGGAAGCGGTTCCGCCGTGAATGTGGTGCCTTTCATGGTCACCGCCTCGCCCGACTGCACCAACAACCTCGTGATCCCCCTCCAGTTTGAGGTGAGCATCAACGGCAACGAATGGACCTATCCCCTCACGCTCACCATCAAGAAACCCGCCGTCGAGCTATGCGGGATCTATATCAGCGACCTGCAGGGCGATGTGGACGGACTGGCCGATCCCGGCGAGACCTTCAACCTGATCGTGAACTATGTGAACAACGGCGCCGTAGCCGCCTACAACCTCACCAGCAACATCATGTGCCTTAGTGGCGACGTTACCTTGGTGAATTCCCAGCAGCTGATCCCGGCCATTCCAGCCGGCGCAGTGAGCCAGGCCATTTACGAGGTCAGCCTCTCGCCCAATGTGATCGTGGGCAACAATCTCACTTTCTACCTCACCTTCCTCGGCGAAGCGGTGGAGGCCCAGAACGAGGTTTTTCTGCTCAATGTGGGAACCACCGGCATGTTCGAGGATTTTGAGGCCAACAACGGCGCTTTCGAGGCCCAGCCAGCCACCAACGGCTGGGAGTGGGGAACGGACACCACCGCCGGCGCGCATTCCGGCACCAAGGCCTGGGGCACCCGCATCAACCAGCAGTATCCCAACAACGTGAACTGGACACTAACCTCACCGCCCGTTTTCATCGGTGGCAATTTCATCCTGGAATTTTACCACTGGTTCGACACCGAACTCAACTATGACGGCGGCAACGTGAAGATCTCCGCCAACAACGGCAGCACCTGGACCCTGCTTACCCCGGAAAACGGCTACACCCAGCAGTCCGTGGCTGCCCTCAACGGACCCGGATATGCCGGCAACAGCAATGGCTGGACGCAGGCCCGCTTCTCGCTGAGCGCCTATTCCAACCAGACTGTGAGATTTCGCTGGACCTTTGCCGCGGACACCATGATCCAGGGCCAGGGTTGGTATCTGGACGACGTTCAGACCACCGGCTTCATCCCCTTCGCCGGCAAGGTGAGCGGCCTGGTGCAGACCACCCGTCCCGAGGATGACTATTCCACCCTCTTCGTGCAAAACGCGGAAGCCATCACCACCCGTCCAGATGCCGACGGGGCCTACACCCTCTATCTGCCCGAGGGCGTGCACAACGTGACTGCCTCCGGCCCCGGATACCAGTCCCAAAGCGTATTCCCCGTGAATCTCAGCGTGAGCAGCCCCAGCTTCCCGCAGGATTTTCTGCTCACCTGGCTCACACCCGCTTCCGGACTGGACTTCAGCGTCAACCAGGATACCTTCTCCCTCTTCTGGGAAGCTCCCGCTGCCCCGCCCTCCACCGTGCTGAACTACCAGGTCTTCCGCAAGCTGAATTCCGGCCCCTTCGAACTGATGGCCATCGTTACGGATACCGCTTGGAGCGAACTGCCAGCCGTTGACGGCGAATACCGCTATTACGTTCTGGCCTGCTACGATGCCGGCGCCAGCGTCGCCACTGATGTTCTTGGCGTGGCCTGGCCCTATGTGGACGGCAACGATCAACACACACCTCCGCTGGTCTCCCGGCTCCATCAGAACTATCCCAACCCCTTCAACCCCAGCACCACCGTGATGTTCGACCTCGCGGAAGCCACCCCGGTGACCCTGGCCGTTTACAACGTGAAGGGCCAGCTGGTGCGCTGCCTGCTGCAAGCTCCTCTCGGCGCGGGCACCCACCGGATCCTCTGGGACGGCACCGACGAATCCCGCCGCCCCGTGGCCTCTGGCATCTACTTCTTCCGCATCGCGTCACCCGCGCTCACAGCCTCGCGCAAGGCTGTGCTGCTGAAATGATCAGACCTTGACAAACAAATAGGCCGGAGTTTTCGCTCCGGCCTTTTTTGTGCGTGCCGCAACCGAACTCATATCGCCCCAGGCGGATGAAAAAGTATCGTATTGGACCAAGCTGAGCCCAGAGACCAGTTTTTATACCATTTCGCTTTCATATATCCAAATTTAGCCATTTGAAATTGGTCAGTTTTGAGACCATCTCTTTATTCTCGTCCAAGTACGAGTAACTTTC
>Ga0265295_1001992_pt1 | contig 33934 bp, 35 predicted proteins | sample Munlansysbiofilm_FD_192503 | JGI IMG/M metagenome (GOLD analysis project Ga0265295, IMG submission 192503) | Leachate microbial communities from a municipal landfill in Southern Ontario, Canada - Methane capture system biofilm | ecosystem: Engineered > Solid waste > Landfill > Unclassified ... | reverse complement strand
GCCAGACCTCTGAGGCTATAGATCAAGAGGTCCATCAAGTGTGCAAGAGTCTCTGGTTTTCCACAGACTCCGCGGACGGTGCAACCCAGGTTGCGGGCGGTTTCCTGACATTGGTAACAAAACATACTCATGGTGTGTTTCTCCTATTATTCTTATGGTTTGGGCATTTTGATAACGAGGATGCGCATCAGTGCGTCACCTTCGTTGGTTACGGCATGGGGGATGTCTTTGGGACTGTCGATGATGGTGCCGGCGGGGAAGCTTTGGCTTTCTTCACCGATGGTGAGGGTAGCGGTTCCCTCCAGCACAAAAAATGCTACGTTAACGGGGGTTTTGTGAGCCTTCAGATGGGCTTTGGGCTCAAACTCAAGATGGACGATTTCGCCTTCGGGCTGAACGTAGATCTTGGTGCCGATCATGCCATTGGCATTCAGCACGGGTGTGAGGTCTTTGTAAAATCTGCTGTTCATTGTTGCTCCTTTTTGTCCTTTTTATTGTTGTTTTTCATTGATATATTGTTCAATCTCTTAGTTCTATGAGATTTATTATGGTTTGCAATTGGGATTTGCCCTCTTCCCAGAGTGAAAAGGCGTGCTTGCTGAGGTTCCATTGGGTGACCGTCAGCCGCATGGAGCCCACGATGATACGGAAAAGATGCAAGGGATTGAGCTCGGCTCTGATCTGTCCGATTTCCTGCCCCTGCATGATGTAGTTCATCACTTCATCGCGGTGGATGTGCATGACGGTGAGTAGGTTGCCTTCAAAGCTGTGGTCGTTTTTGAAGAGTTCTTCGCTGAAGATGACCATTGCCAGATCGGGATCGCCGGTAAAGAGCTCATAACGGCTGAGCACAAAGCTACGGATGCTATCCAGGGGGGAGAGGTTTTGGGACGTGATCTGCTCGATTGACTGATTGGATATGTGTTGAAAATAGCTGAGGATCATGTAGATAAGCTCTTTTTTGCTGTCAAAATGCTTGTACATAGCAGCATCACTCACCCCCAGGCTATTCGCCAGGTTTTTGGTGGTGAGCTTTTCGTAGCCCTGCTGCGCAATGACCTTGATCGCAGCTTGCACAATCTGCATCTGTCTTTTCGTAATATCCATCAGGTATTCCTTTGTTTTAGTTTAGGTAAGTGAGCACTTACTAACCTAAGATAAGCAAGGCCGGATTTTTGGCAAGAAGTATTTTTGGCTTGCTGAGACCGAGCTCAGAATATCTCTGATTTAAAACAAGATATCAGGTCAGTGTGATTTAGGGCTTTGTCAGCGTAATAAGCAGCTATCTATAGCCTGAGTTCATTCTTGCAATACAGCAATAAGAATTTGACTCAGGGCTCGATTCCCAAAAGGGTTTTAGCTATATTGTGGAAATTTAGCAACACGGTAAAGCCATAATTAAGAATATTGTGCTTGCCAGATTAGGGATATTTATTATCCTGTCTTCATTAAATAGAATGATAAGGAGCAGTTACAAGATGGTTAAGATGCAATCAAGCATAATTGCACTATTGCAAAACCGCAGCCCAGAGGTACAGAGATGAAAAAGTATCTCAATACCCTGCTGCAATTACTGCTGGTGATCGTGTTTACCATGCTGCTTTTTAAAGGTGTCAATAGCCTGATAGATAAAAGCTATCAGTATGAAAATCAATCATTTTATCAAACCTTTCAGCCCTCATATACTGATCTGCCCAACAATGAAAATCCAGGAGCATCTACTGGCCACTGGGACAGACGGGAAAAATCCCCCAATAAATGGCAGGGCAAATTTCTGTATACAGCAGATGTCTTTACCATAGCAGGCGTGCCTCTGTATGTTCTCTTCATGGCTGCTGCCATCCTTCTGGTCCTCATGAGCGGCGTCTTTCTGCTGTATCTTTTCAGCGACCAGAGCCCCAGATAGATTTACTGATTCTTGTTAATAACAAAAGCCAGGTATTACCCTGGCTTTTTATATGCTTAATGCTTTGATGGTTAGCTTTAGACCTTCAGTTTGAGCGCATCCAAGAGAGCCTTTTGAGTTTCCGGTTTTTCTTTGAGATCGCTTTCAAGCAAGTAGTCTGTCCGTTGCTGGAAACGATCCTGTAGCAAGCCCAGATATTCTTTGGCATTACCACGCTTTTTGGGGTCGTAGCGATCGTAATATCCCGGCAGAATCTTTTCGATGGAGGCACGGGTGGGGATCATTGCATTGGGTAACATATCCCATTCTTCCCATTCGATCTGATCTGTGAGGATAGCGGTCTGCAGCGTGAGTGAAGTCTTCAGAGGAATGGCTTCCAATTCGGAATCAGAATTCTTCCAATATCCGCGGGAATTGAAGCAATAGCATTCTGCGCCACTTTCCACCACATCCAGGAAGGCTTCCACATCGCGATAGAGCTCATAGACGCGGAAGGGATTGGCAAAGGGTTCAAAAACCAGTTTCTTCAGGTCTTCTTCGGTAACGTTTTCGGCCCGGTTGCGTTGGGTCATCAGAGCTGCGCCCATGGCCACGGCCAGGTTTTTATCCTTGAACTTAAGGAGTGGAGGCAGCACGCTGTCTTTCATCAGCCAGCAGAGAGCCTTGGGGAAGGCACAGCGATTGACGTATTTTCCCAGCAGGCTGCGATCCAGAAGAGCACGGCCATTTTGATTGCGCAAATCCTGACCCACAGGGATGCGTTTGCCGTCCAGATTCAGGATTGCGTGGTTCATCAGGGACAGGCAATACTTCCAGTCTGGATGGTCTGTAGGGCGGGAATCGGTCTTGTCAAAAAGAGTGGGTTCCCAAGCGCGGCAGACTTTGTTTTCCAGATCGATCTGGAAGGCGTCGTCGTGCAGAACGACCTTGGAGACTCCCTTGGGCATGGTACCGGCATTGTCGTGGGAATTTGTATGGCTGGATTTGCCGGTTCCGGAGAGACCGTAAAAGGCGATGGAACGTTTGCCAAACTTGTGATACTTGCTCTCGTCACAAGTAGAGAAATCAAGCTCTTTGATTCCACCATGACAGGCTGCCATGCCGATTCTGATCCCAGAGGTCCAGGCCATGGTGAGTGTGCCTTTTTTGCGTTCGCCAAAGTAGCGCATACCCAGATTGACCATTACGTTGTGCTTTTCATCCACCAGGGCGAGCTGGGGGGCACCTACATTGTTGTAAAAGCTATCGTCACAAGTCCATTCGTTGAATCCGATGATGATCACGTCCTGAATTGGCAATTTGGGACTGGCTTCATAGGCTGCTTGCACAGACTCATAAGGGGAGAAATTTACCAACCAATTGAACATATTAGAGGCGTCGGATTCGGTGGTGATAAAGGTGGCTTTGATCATCAGGTCATTGTCCATGCCCAATACCGCTTCACCTTTGATCAGGGGATAGTGTTGCATCTGATAAATAGCTTCGCGAAAATCGCCTTCCAGTTTGTTCTTTTTGGAAGTGTCCAGACGGTGATAAAAGCGTCTGGCTTTGGCTGTGCGTCCCAGGATCATGCCGTGACAATCGTCCAAGACCATAGCATCCGTGGGTAGATTGTGAAGTTTGATAAATTCCGGATACATGGGCAGGTCAGTGATAGTGACCCCAGGTTGCTTTTTGGCCATTTCATAAGCTTCCCGGATATTTACTTTGCGCACCAGGTGACTGTTCATTAATGTCTCTGCTATCGCGCGGATAGGAGACATAGCTTTGAGATCGCTGTAATATTCAGCACTGCTCTTGCTTGCCATTGTTCCTCCATATATTTATGTATTTTGTTTACATATTTCAAGTGTTTGGCACTTAAATACTATATCATATCCTGTCAAGGATAGTTTTCAGATCAGATGATTTTCAGTTCCTTGCCGATCATCCTGAATTTGTCCAAAGCCATATCAAGCTGCGCTCTGGTGTGGGTTGCCATGAAGGAACATCTGATCAGACAGCTACTGGGCGGCACTGCCGGTGGGATGATGGGATTGATGAAGACGCCTTCTTCGCCCAGGCGGGCCCACATATTAAAGGCATGCATCATATCTCCCACATGCAGAGGGATCACAGGCGTACAGCTCGTTCCGGTATCATAGCCCATAGCCTTGAATTCGGCCATCATATAGTTTGTATTCTCCCAAAGCCGGGCGATCCTTTCGGGCTCTTCCTCCATGATTTTGATGGCTGCCAGGACACTGGCGGTGGAGCTCGGAGGCAGAGAGGCACTGAAGATCAGGGCGCGGGATTTGTGTTTGAGATAGTGAATCAGAGGCTCATCCGCAGCGATGAATCCACCCACTGAGGCCAGGGATTTGCTGAAGGTTCCCATGATGAAATCAGTCTCTTTGGTGAGGCCAAAATGCGCTGCCGCTCCTGCACCTTTATCGCCCAAAACTCCCAGAGAATGAGCTTCATCCACCATCAGATTGGCGTTATGCTTTTTAGCGAGGACAGCGATTTCGGGTAAGTTCGCAATATCGCCTTCCATGGAGAAGATCCCATCCACTACGATCAGAGCGGCTTTTCCGTCTATCTTCTGCAGGCAGCGTTCCAAAGAGGCCATGTCATTGTGATTGTAGCGCACCATCGTGCCATCTGAAAGCATGCAGCCATCGATGATCGAGGCATGGTCGTATTTATCGATTACAATGAATTCGTTCTTGGCAACCATCGCAGAGATGCAGCCCAAGTTTGCCTGATATCCTGTGGGATAGGCCAGAGCGGCTTCTTTGCCTACCAGGCGAGCCAATTCTATTTCGAGCTGCAGATGCAGATCCAGGGTGCCATTGAGGAATCTGGAACCGGCACAGCCGCTGCCATATTTCTTCAAGGCCTGGACCCCGGCTTCTATGACCTTGGGGTGAGTGGTGAGTCCCAGATAGCTGTTTGAACCCATCATCAGCATCTTTTTGCCGTTGCAGATCACCTCGGTATCTTGTTTGGAGCTAATCTCCCTAAAATAGGGATAATAGCCCAATGCCATTGCCTTGCGGGCTTCGGTGAAATTGTAGCATTTATCTAATATGCTCACTTAAGTCCCCTTTATATGATTTTATATTCTTTTAGATTCGTGTATAATACGCTTACCAGGCTGTAAGTAAGGAAGGCCAGCGGTACTGAGATCAGCATCCACAAGATCCCACCATACCATCCTCCGGCCAAGACGGTGAGCAAGACCAGCAGCGGATGCATATTGATCGTGGTGCCTACTACCAGCGGATATACGATATTATTATCTATCACCTGCACCGCCCACATGGCTATGGCAGCATAGATCATGGCTATCAAAGGACCACCTTCAAACAATACTGTCAATACGGCCAGACCACCAGCCACAAAAGGTCCAAAATAAGGGATGATATTGGTCACGCCTGCTGTGATGCCGATCAAGATCGGATTGCTCACTCCCACTATGCTGAGGGCAATGGAGGCCATGATGCTTACTGCCGTGACCTCAAAGACCATGGCTCTCAGGTAAGTGCCTACCGTGCTATCGATCTTGCCCAAAATGATGATCGCCAGCTCGAAATAGCGGTTTGAACTAAGCTTCAGCGCACCCTTGCGGAGTTTATGCTTGTCTTTGAGCAGGAAAAAGCTGATCAGGGGGATCATACCGAGGAAGGATACGGCCCCGATGATAGCGGAATAATTGTCCAAGAGCACTTTCGGCAATTTGGCCATGAAGCCAGTGGCGTTATCCAGGATATTGATAAATTCGTTACTAATGTCCAAACCGGGAATTCGCGCATCAAGACTTAAGGTATATTCGTGAATCCCTTCTAAGAAAGGGACCTGTAAAAGAATATCCTTATTGATGCCGCCTTCCTGACTGAGGATGGCAATGAGATTATTGGCCTGTGCAATGATATCCGGAATCATCCTGCTGGTAAACCAGGCGATCAAGCCGGCTACAGTGAGATACACAAAGAGCACGCTGAGCCAACGGGGGATGCGTCTGTGCTCCAGCCAGGTCACTGCGGGATCCAGAATATAGCTGAAGATCACCGCTCCGATCAGGTAAACAAAGACTTTGCTGTAAAACACTAAGGCCGCTACGAAGATGAAGGCCATTAGGATAAAGAATAAAATCTTTGTCCATTTCATACTTAGTCCCCTTGTTCCTTTTCAAAGATTAGATCTGAAAAATCTTTACAGATGGCCTCCAGGATACTGATCCCGCAGCGAGGCCTGGCCTTCATATATTCCAGAAGGTCAGATCTGGATATCGCGTCTATCACCACTTCGGTTTTGGTGATAGCGGTGCTGGTTCTGTATCCATTGTGATACATATCCAGCATGCCCAGATGTTTGGGGTGGGAGAGGGTCTTATCTTTATTGCCGCTGTACATTCCTTTTTGCAAGACCTCACCAGATCTGATGAAATATATCACTTCCACGGGGTAGCCGGTTTCGAAAATCGTTTCATCGGCCTTGTAGATCCGTTCGTGCATGCGGTCTTCCAAGAGATAAAGATCATAGGATCCAAGCTTCGCAAATTGGGGATAGGCCTGATACATCAAATAGCTCTGGGGTTTGCTGAACAGGGATTTTAGCCATTGCCATACTGTTTTCATACTTTCCTCACTTTATTTTCTTTACCAAAGGGACAAAAGCGCAGGGATAATCCTGGCGGATCTTGAGCGTTCCCTCTTCGCGTACTATAATATGCAAAATTTGGGAGATATTGCCCCCAACCGGCAGCACCATGATGCCACCCTCGGCCAATTGATCACAGAGCCGGGGCGGGACTTCTTCTGCGGCGGCCGAAACGATGATCTTATCAAATTCCTTGTAGGCTGGATAGGCTTTTTCCCAGCCGGCCCAGCCATCTCCGATGCGGAAATAGATATTCTTAAATCCGGCAGCTCTAAGGATTTTCTGAGCACCCAGAGACAGGGAATCATGCAGTTCCACGGTGCAAAGCTCATCTGCGATGCTGGCCAAAAGCGCGCTCTGATATCCGCTTCCGGTGCCTATTTCCAAGACTCTGTCCGAAGGGCGCAATTTTAGTTCGCTCATCATAATAGCGATCATCGCAGGTTGTGAGATAGTCTGTCCTGCTCTGATGGGCAAAGGCCGGTTGCGATAGGCATATTCTTTGAATTCTGGCAGCACATAGTCTTCACGAGGGATATCGCCAAAGGCAGAGAGTACAGCGGCATCCGTAATGCCTCCTGCCTTCAAGTCTTCCAACAGTCTCAGACGCTGATCTTCAAAGCGCATGGTTGAGTCAAAATTCCATCAGATTTCGCTGTTCGAGCCAGCTTAATATAGCCGGAAAAGCACTGGGCTTGGTAAGTTCAAATCCCAAGGGGGTGATGGAGATGTAGCCCTCGTTTACGGCTTCGGAATCAGTTCCGCTCTCAAAATCCCACTCCGGCTTATTTCCACCCACCCGGTAGGTAAAAGCATCTTCAGTTTCTTCTATAATCGTTACAAAATTGTAATATCTTCTGTGCCCCGTCTGGGTGAGCCTTAGGCCTTTGACCTCTGGAGCGGGGATATTGGGGAAATTGATGTTCAAGACTTCGTTTGCTTTCAGCAAACCTGTGATGCCCTCTTCCAATAGCCTCATGAACCACTGGGTGGCAGAGGCAAAATCCTGATTCTGATAGGCGTTGATCGAGAGCGCAAGGGCTTTGTGCCCCAACATTGCGGCTTCCACGGCACCTGCCACAGTGCCGGAATATAAGACATCCTCGCCCATATTCTGTCCGGCATTGATGCCCGAGACTACCAGATCAATCTTTTCGGTGATAATCTTTTGCAGTGCGATCACCACACAATCCACCGGAGTGCCGCTTATTGCCCATTCGTCTTCGCCGATCCTGACCGCGTGAATATCCTGGCGCAGGGTGATCGAGTGCGAGGCGGCTGAGCGTTCTCGATCTGGCGCTACCATTATTACCCGATGTCCCGCTTCTTTCAAAGCCTTTTGCAGAGAGCGAATGCCCGCTGCAGCTATACCATCATCATTTACCAATAGGATTCTCAAAATCTACTCCTTAGAAAATTAACCCTGGTTTCAAATAAACCAAGATCAGAAACATGAAGATCAGCAGAGATATGAGGATGAAACCCATATTATCCTTAATGAACCTGAAAAAACTGCGATGTCCTCGCTTTTTCCGATAGCGGCCAGTCCTCTTTTGGGGAAAGATGCGAAAGGGAACTTTATGACGAACATGACGGTTCGATACTCCCCGCATACTCATCTGAGCCTCGGTAAGCCATTTTACATGGGATTTTTCATCCATATAAGGACGATAGCCCAGAGCTAAATAATGCTCTATCCTGGCTTGGCTGACTCCCTCAACTTCTTGCGGGTCAAGTTCTTTTACTATTTTACTCTTCTTTGATCTCATTTCATATACCTTATTTTGTTTATACTTTAAAAGCAGACTATTTGTCAAGCTGAATTTTGACACAGATGGCAGAAGGGACTGGGAAACTGTTCAATCCCACAAGCACACGCGTGGTTTGCTTATATTGCAGGGGCCTTGGGCATAAGGCTGGAAGACACCCCGTTGATCATAACACGAGCATTAGGGCTTTCACCCAAAGCCCCTACATAGTTCAATTCAGTCTACAAAAATCCACAATAAAAAAGAGCGATGCAGCTTTTGCCACATCGCTCAATAAATGACTAAGTGTATAGTTTAGAAGAAGCTGTGACTCAGGCCCAGGCCGATCATTTCTTTCCATTGCAGTTCGCTGACTTGCTCTTTGTCGTAGCGAAGTTCGAAGATCAGGTTTGCACTTACCATGCCGAAGAGTTTGGTGCTGATAACGTTGTCCCAGACCATATCAAGTGATTTCCAGTCTTCGTTCAGATCATCAGATTTGGAATTGAAGATGGCCTGATACAATTGCAGGCGGCTACGGACATCCATTTCGAGGGGCATCTTCACCTTTCTGGTGTATTCAGAGACCATTTCCAGACCGCCGTCCACGGTAGTTTGGGTTTCTTTTTCTGTGCCAATGAGCACATCGCGATCAATGTTTTCACGGAAGGCAGCACCCAAACGAGCGGTGAGGAGTTGATGTTCTTCATCAATGAAGCTACGAATGACACCAGCAGTTTCGGTAAAGAGCATGGGGTTCACCAGGCGGGTTTCGGGCTGGGAAAGATCCAGGAATTGGGATTCAAAGCGTCCGGCCAGGAAAGGATCTACCCAGGCATTAGTGGTGAAACGGAGCATCGATTCCAGATCGATCTTATCGGTGGTTTTCTCGGGTTTTTCCCAATACTTATCTTTGCTTACTTCATCGGTCTTTTGATTGTGAGTCTGGCCGAAGGCGAGCTTGAGGGTGTTCTTGTTTAGCAGCCAGTCTGCAAGCTGTTTTTCTGCGGTGGTGGTGGAATTTGCCACCCAGGTGATATTGCTGAGTTCTGTGCCTGCCCAATTATCGCTAAAGGCGCTTTGGGAAAGGGTCATGGACATATTCGAATCCAGTTTCCAGGTCTGTGCAGGCAGAATGGTAAATGCTGCCAGGATCATAATGATGATGAGTGTTTGCTTCATGTTTTCTCCTATTAATTAAGCCCAGATACCATTTGCGGTAAGGGCAAGTTTTACTGTTTCTACGAGTCTGGCACGCACGGTGCCATAGTCAGCATTTTTCACATGGACATTGAGTCCAAAGACTATTGCTGCGGCATTGGCATCGGTGAGCACTATGCTGGGTGGGGGATCTTTGAGGGCGCCGGCTTCGTTTGCTATCACAGCCAGCAGGGTATCGCGTACGGCTGAGACATCTGCGGTTCCAGGCACACTCACGCTGATCTCTACTCTGCGGGTAGGCATGGCAGAGAAGTTTGTGATGGTGTCGTTTGAGAGTTTACCATTGGGTATCATGACCTTGCGATTGTCACTGGCCAGGATGATGGTTTGGAAGATGCCGATATCATGTACGATGCCGGTTATTCCGCCTGCGATCACGCTGTCACCAATGCGGAAAGGCTTGAAGATCATCAGCATCACACCGGAGCTGAAATTGCCCAAGGTCCCCTGCAAAGCCATACCGATTGCCAAGGTGGCAGCACCGAGGATAGCTATGAACGATGTGGTCTGCACACCCAAACGCGCAACTGCGGCCAGGATCACGAAGATTAGGATTACGCCATAGGCAATGTTTCCAAAGAACTGTACTATATTAGAGTCCAGTTTCGATTTTGACAAGACCTTTTTTAAGACCTTGGTCAAGGTTTTGGCTACCCATTTGCCCACGATAAAGATAACTAACGCTACTAACAGTTTCCCACCAAAAGTGAGGACTAATGCTGGTAGCTTTGCGATCAAAGCATTTACTTGATCCATCATATTTTTACTCCCTTTTTTAAACTCGAACCCGCTCCTGTCACCAAAAATCTAAGCGGATTGATGCTATGACTATTGGTTTATTCCAAAAATCTCGACATGCAAATTATTTCTTTTTATGCAGAATAGTTATTGCTACAGACCCAAAAGAGTTGTCTTCTGTTTTGAGTCCTTTATTCTCAGGACAGTTCTTGATCACTTAGTCTTTTTGCGAAGGTCTCTTGTTTGTCTTTGCTGTGGCCTTTGGGGACTACCCAGGATCAGCTCTTTCTGTTTGCGAACCTCTCCTGGAGAGGGGACAGGGATTGGCGTCCCCAGATCAAAATTCAGCCCGGTATAATACATGCAGGTGCTGATCGTCATTGGCGTGGGGGTAAATTCTTGCACTTGCTCCACTTTGATATTGTTGCGCTGAAGCCAGTTTTTCAGATGCAGGGCATCCTCAGAGGTGGTGCCGGGATGACCGATGATGATATAAGGAATGATCTGTCGCTTGATTCCGGCTTTATTGACTTCGGCAAAATACTGTTTGGCAAAGTCTTCAAAGCGCGCAATCGAGGGTTTGCCCATTAGTTTCAAGACACTGTCAGAGCTGTGTTCTGGGGCCAGTTTCAGCCGGCCTCCGGTGTATTTTTGGGCGATGGCAGAGATATAGCGGCGATTTCCCAAAGCCATATCATGGCGGATTCCGCTGGCCACAAAGACGTGCTTGACCTTGGGCAGTGCTGCAACGGCATCCAGCAGGCGGATCTGGACATCGTGATCAAAGCTGAGATTGGGGCAGATCTGGGGAAAGAGGCAAGACCTTCTCTTGCAGGAATCTGGAAAGCCTAATTTGCATTTGCTATCATACATATTGGCACTGGGACCGCCGAGGTCTGAGATCACCCCTGGCAGCTTTTTCGCTTCTGAGAGGATGGACTGCGCCGAGCGGGATTGGATCTTGCGTCCCTGATGAATCGCAATCGCACAGAAATTGCAACCGCCGTAACAGCCCCGGTGGGAAGTGATGCTTTGGCGGATCTGCTCCCAAGCGGGAATATTGTGTCCGGCATAGCGGGGATGTGGGGCGCGCATATAGGGAAGCTGGTAAATCTTGTCCATCTCGCTGGTAGTCAAGGGTTCAGCCGGAGGATTGTGTTTGATATAACGGCCACCGTTTAATTGATAGAGGGCAGTAGTTTGCACATTTTCATAAAAGAGACGGTTCATTTGGTGAAAAGTGAGTTTGTTTTTGCAGAGCTCGGCATCCGGCAGCAGGGTGCCATCCGGCTTTGACACGTAGCACACGGTAGATAAAATATCTGTCAATTCGCTGATCTTAATGCCGGCCTTCAAGGCTTCTGCCACTTCAAGGATGGGCTTTTCCGCCATCCCGTAGATCAGCAGATCTGCCTTGCTATCTGCCAGGATGCTATTGCGTACTTTGTCTTGCCAAAAGTCATAATGGGCAATCCGGCGCAGGGAAGCTTCTATGCCTCCGATGATTACCGGCGTACCCTTAAAGAGCCTGCGGACAATATTGGTGTAGATCATCACAGCGCGGTCGGGACGCTTTCCGCTTTGGCCATCTGGAGAATAGGCGTCATCATTACGCTTTTTGCGTTGAGCCGTATAGTGATTCACCATAGAATCCATATTTCCGCTGCTGATGCCGAAAAAGAGCCGGGGACGTCCCAAAACCAGAAAATCTTCGTTTTTGCTCCAATCCGGCTGAGCGATGATTCCCACCCGGAATCCGGCGGATTCCAAGAGCCTGCCCAAGAGGGCGGTGCCAAAGGAGGGATGATCTATATAGGCATCTCCGCTGATGAGGATGATATCAAGCTCTGGCAGACCCAGAGCCTGCAGCTCAGCTTTGTTTGTAGGTAAAAAGGGCATTGCTAACTCAAAAAAAGATGGGCGCTATGAAAGCGCCCAATTCAGGTGAGAGGATACTTCAAGGATTTATCCTGATGATATTGATCGCCTGGACGCCCTTTTCGGTTTCCATAAGATCAAAGGTGACGAGTTCATCCTGCTCGAGAACTTTGAGTTCCCGAGGTGAATTTGTCACGATGGATTTCCAATGTACAAAGTACTCTTTGTTGTCTTCGGTAATAATAAAGCCATAGCCTTTATTTTTATTAAACCACTTCACTTTTCCATTCATAATTACCTCTTTTTTATCACTTGGCCCAATAATATAAAATGGCTATTTTCCGTCAATATAAATATTAGTCCGAGCTTGAAAGCATTCAAGTAGTTTAAAGGAATCTGATATTTATGTTGACGATAACAGGGCTTCATCTACAATGCCTCTAACTGTAAATAAACAAAAAGCGAGGTAGGCCAATGGAGGCCAGAATTCTACTTGTCGATGATGACCGATTGCTCAGAGAAGTGATCTCGGAGTATCTGGTGCTTAATGGTTATAATGTTGATATGGCAGAAGATGCTACCCATGCCTTGACGAAGTTTCAACCTGGCCGTTATGAATTGGCCTTGATTGATCTGGTTCTCCCAGGCATGAACGGTTTGGAGCTGATGCAGACTTTGGTGGCGCAGGATTCAGAAATCTTCTGTCTGATCATGACAGGTTATCCCACCATAGACAGCGCTTACAAATCCATGGTCGAAGGTGCGTCGGATTATATCATCAAACCTTTCCAGCTCAGTGAATTGCTCTCGGCTATTCAGCAGCATTTGGAGCCATGAGATATCAGATAGAGCTGTTGGATATTTCCTCTGACGGGTTCAGGAAACTACCAGGTAGATACTCCTTTTGGCATGATCCTGGCTTTATGGCTGCTCTTGCCGATCTGCATTCGGTTCGTCCTCTGCAATTGCAGGTCCACAAAGGTGAAGAATTGCTGGCGATCTTGCCTTTGTATGAACGCCGGAAAATGGGCTTGAAAGCCTTGGTGGCACCATCCGGAACTTATTATCAGGGTATCAATTTTGCTTTTGAAAAGGATAGTAATCCTTCTCGTATAACGATACAGAGCACCGAGATTTGCGCTGATATTGCCAGCTTTCTGGCCAAACAGTATAAGTGGATCAATTTCAAGTTAAACCCTGATAACAGGGACGTGCGAGGCTTTGGCTGGGCAGGATATAAGGTGGCTCCGCTTTATACTTTTCGCCAGTTTATCGGCACAGAGCTCTGCATTTTGCCCGATGAACGCAAGAAGATGCGGCAGGCGGAGAAGCAGGGTATGGCTTTGGTAGAAGAATTTAATCTGGACGCCTTTTTGAGTCTGCAAAAGGATCTGGAAGACAGGAAGCAACACCGTTTGGGCATTCCTCATGCCAAGCTGAAAGACTTCTTTACCCGGCTATATGAACTGGGACTGTTGAAACAATTCAACATATATCAAGATTCTCAGGTCGTAAGTTCGAATATTTTGTATTACGATGAGGGGGAAGTCGCTTATACTGTCAATCTGGCAACAGCATCGGAAGCTATGCGTCAAGGTGCTGCGGTTTATCATAGTCTGGCTTTGGCTGGACACTTACCAGAAAACATTAAAATTCTGGATTTTTGTGGCGCAAATATCAAGGAAGTAGCCAGATTCAAGGCTGCTTTAGGCTTGGATTTGCAGAGCTTTTATTGTATAAGCCTATGAAGAGAGTTTCATGAAAAAGATCCTTGTATTGAGAGGCGGGATTTCCAATGAACGGGAGATTTCCCTTATCACCGGTTCCGAGATTGTCAAAGCGCTGAAAGGCCTGGGTTATGAGGTCTGTGAGATAGACCCACTTGATTATCCCAAACTTCCTCAGCTACTGATGGCAATCCAGCAGCAGCAAGCGGATATGGTTTTTAATGCCCTGCATGGTGGAGCCGGCGAAAACGGCATGTTGGCCGCAGCTCTTCAGATTGCTGGCATTCCCTTTACGGGATCAAAATACAAATCCTCTTGTCTGGCTATGGACAAATACGTTTCCAAGCTCATCGTGGCTGCCGAAGGAATCCCTTGCCCCCGTCATATCTTACTGCGAGCAAACCTTTTGGAAGACTACAATGATCCGAATGACTACATAGCTTTTGCGCATAAGCTGGGCCTGCCTTTGATCGTGAAGCCAAATGACTCCGGCAGCTCGGTGGGAATCAGCCTTGTGCATGATTTGAATGATCTCAAAGCTGCGGTAAACGATGCTTTCCAGCATTGCAGCAGCGTGCTTTTGGAAGAATACATTCCCGGTCGTGAACTCACGGTAAGCATTCTGGATGGTAAAGCTCTGCCGGTGGTGGAAATTAAGCCTTTGCAAGGCTGGTATGATTACCACAATAAATATACCCAAGGTCAGACCCAGTATCTCGCTCCGGCACCGATAGACGAATCCACCGCCCACTTGGTACAATCCTATGCACTACGGGCCTTTCAAGCTCTATCCTGCTCAGTTTATGGCAGGGTGGATTTCCGCTTGAATGGTGAAAGCCCTTATTTCTTAGAAGTAAATACGCTGCCGGGCATGACGGCTTTGAGCCTGACTCCCATGGCAGCAAAAGTGGTAGGTCTTGCATTTACAGACTTATTAGAACAAATAATCAAGAATTCATTATCCTACTATGAGGAGGAACGATGAAACGCACATTAATAATTATCAGCTTGGCACTATTCTGTTTTGGGCTGAGCGCCGCAGTAAACGCTACCTTTAGTACAAAGGAGATTCTACTCAATCAATTAAGCGTCTTCACTTTTGATCCGGTGAATCCCCAGGATCAGCCTATCTTGACTACTTTGAGCATCACCAATGGAGCTGAAGAGCAAAAGGTCAAAATCCAGGTTGTATTGAAATGGAACAACGCTGTGTTGATCCAGCCAAATCAAGTTGTCTTTATCACAAGGCAAGCCATGCCTCCCAATGGAATGATCACTGCAGACAATCGCGATCTTATCACTGAAGGCAGTAGCCTTGATATTCAGCCATTTAGCAACATCAACGTCGATTTGATCGAAGTCATGAAAAACAATCCTCTCATGAAAGAGGCAGCATTATCTGGCTATTTCCCAGATGGAGAAATCAAAATGGAAGTATCTGTCAAAGGTGAAAACACTGCCAATTGGGACAATACGGCTACCTTTAGCATCAAGATCCGCAATGCCGGAGCAATATATCCCCTCAGTCCTGGTAAAGTCATCGGCCAAGTGCCGCCGATCGTGAAAGATATCCCCGTCAGCTTTCTGTGGAATGCGATCAATACTGGTTTTAATGAACAGCTCATCGTAATCAAAGAATTCCCTCCAAACGGGCCTCCCAGCCGCTCCACCGTAGCCCAAACCGGGACGGATATATATCGTACTCCTGAGGGTGGTAATGCTGCAAGCGGTTTCTCTGATTACATTCCCTTTACAAACAAAAACTATTATGCCTGGCGGGTCTATACCCCTATCTTCGATCAGACCAATCCCATTGAAATTGACAAAAGCCCTTCCCAGGGCAATTTTCTGGCCAGTGATTGGTTTGTCTTCCGCTATATGGCAGACGATGTGGATGCTCCCAGTCCCGATGAAGTGCAAGCTTTGCTGAACATTTTGGGAAACGCACAGCTGATCAATTTTTTGAATTTGGGCTTTACTCCCACTGGTGAAGTGATCTTCGAAGGACGCAAATACACCGGGCAGGATGCTATCGACATCCTCAACAGCCTTGTGGGAAAAGATATCAAAGTAGAAATTAAGAACTAAGGGAGTATGTCATGAAAAAGCTCTGTTTAATTGTCCTGATAGTTAGTTTGGCCACGTTTTTGCTGGCCGCGGATGCTGTAGCCATTCTTTCTGCCAGCAAGGGGAAAGTGAACCTGGAGCGAGATAAGCGGGATTTTAAGTTTAAAAAAGGTGAATTGCTCCAAAACCAGGATATCCTGCGCACCAAGGCAGAAAGTTTTGCTGCCTACAAATTCATCGATGCCTCTTCTCTGATCAAGCTCTTCTCAAATTCTGTGGTCACCATTGCTGCCACGCAAGTGGGTGACAAACTCTCCAAAAAGGTGAGTGTGGAGCGGGGCAGCGTTTTGACTTCTGTGAAAAAAGGCACCGGTGCATTCGCTGTTCATACCCCCACCACGGTTGCCTCGGTAAAAGGCACAGAATTCATGACCCGCGTGGATGAAGAGGGAAACAGTATGTTTACCGTTATCGATGGTGAAGTGGAGCTTACGATCAAAAGCACCGGGGAAGTACTTAGCGCGCCGGAGGGTAAGACCGCGATCATCGATTCGAATGGTACGCCAACCTTGCGAAATAGCAGTTCAGAAGATATCAAAGCTATCGAGCAGATCGAATTGGAAGAAAACAAGAGCACCGAACCTTCCACCATCCGCATTCCTGTATTAGATGAAACGGGAAACACCAAATACCTTGAGATTACTTATTAGGTAAAGGACGTAGATATGAAAAAATGCTATATTAGCATACTCTTACTTAGTGCTGTAATGCTCTCATGGGCTGTTGTGGCTATTCATGTGAGTCCGTCCAGTGCTAGCCCTGGCGCAGATGTGGAATTGCTCCTGGAAATCACTCAGGGTGGGGAAAATCTGGCCAATGTGGATATAAACTATCGGCTCAAAGGGGAGAATTCCTGGCAGAGCGAGCCCATGCAACAGGATGCACCAGATTCTGCTTATTGGCGTGGTATTATTCCATCTACGATGATAGCAAATGACATTCTGGAATACCGCTTTGAGCTGAAATATCTTTCGGGGAGTACAGAGTACATCCCTGCCAAAGATAGTATGAAGCCAAATTACTCGCTGAATCCTCTCTCTCCTCAAGGCACACAGAGCCAAGGCTTCGTATTGCTTACGGATGAAAGCTCCATGTTTTCTGATGAGGACTACGTGCTTGCGGTAAGCTTCCTGGCACTCATTTCCGACATCGATCAGAGCAGCATCAAGGTCTTTGTAAATGGCAGGGATGTGACCAAGCGTACCGAAATCAGCAATTCTGTATTGATGTATCGCGAAGAGCATCCCAAAGAAGGGATCATGAAAGCAGTGGTGACGGCCAATGCAAAGGGTAAGCAGATCTTTTCTGATACCTGGATTATGCAAGTTTTGGCTGGCAAAGGTGCCAAACGCGGTGTCCCCTTCAAATTGCGCGGCTCGGCAAATTTCTCCACAAATATCTATGATGTATCCGGCAATATCAGTGCCGCAGAAAACGATTATCGCACCTGGGCTGATCTTTACGGCAGCTATGGCATCCTGGATCTTCAGACCAATCTGCTTGTTTCCAGCCAGGAAGATTCTAATATGCAGCCGATAAACCGTTATACCTTCGGTCTTGTGCTACCGGTTCTTGATATCTATCTGGGAGATTATTCGCCCAATGTTTCAAAGTACACTCTATCCGGCAAAAACGTCCGCGGTGTGTATGCCAGGCTACATGGCTACTATTCTGAGTTTATCGTGTCCCATGGTGAATCCGTGCGGAAAACCACGTACGAAGATGGCAGCTTCAAAGGCGGCACTTTCAAGCAAGAATCCCTTGCCGGTAGATTCCGCCTGGGTAGTGAAAATTGCTTTATGATAGGCTTCAACGGCTCTCGGCACCGCGATATTATTAGCTCTTTGGATGAGGAGTATTACAGATACGAAACTGCCCAGGGAGATACTGTCTATACTGCGATGGCCCAAGATAACGTAGTGCTCAGCATAGATGCCAGGCTCAATGTGCCAGATCAGCATGTGATGATGGGCGTGGAGGCGGCAGGCAGCCTCTATAATAGCAATACCATTCCTGGCCCGCTCAGCATTGACGAGCTTGCAGATTACGGCTTGGATCCCGAATTTGGGGGCTACGAGCTGGATCCCAGTAATTTCTCTGATCTGTTTGTGATCAATAAAAACATGGAACCCTTCCTGCCCAGTAGGGCAAATCTCGCTTGGACCGCTTATTTAAGAATGTATTTTCTGAACAACTTCTTAAATCTCGAATACAGTGAGACCGGCTCTGCCTTCAATGCTCTGGGCACATATTCTCAGCTCGTGGATTCCAAGATGCTTTCGATCACAGACCAAATGAGCTTTGGCAGAATACTCACAATCTCCGGTGGTTATAGCATAAGCTCAGATAACCTGATGGGGCATAAGAACGAAACTAATGATTATCAAAACATCAACGCTCAGGCTGTCCTCAGAATTCCTAAGCTGCCCTATTTGAAAGCTTCCTACTATGACAACGTCGGTAAAAACAAAGAGAATACCGAGATTGAGGATGAAAGCTTTGTTTTTTCCCCTTTCAACCGGGATTCCAAAAGTATGAGCTTTGGCCTGGGCTATAACTTCTTACATATCCCTTTTGTGCCCACCCAGTTTGATATCTCTTACCGTCTTGGAAATGATTATGGCGAAATGGATGCGGGAGCGGGACTGAATCCGATCTCAGAAAATGAAAACAGCGGAATCAGCTTCAGCTTAAGCAATCGCTACACCATGATCCCTTTGCGCACTCAGATATCTTATGTGAGCTCCCAAAATAAGAATATTCTGCAGGAAAAGGAATTTGCCAATAGCAGCATATTCCTCAAGGCAGATTATTCCTTGTGGTCAAACAAAATCAAGCCTTACGTCTCGTATAGAACTACCGGGCTGAAAAAGGATTATGGAAATCAAAACTATACAAACTACAATCTGGGAGTGGAAAGCTATCCCATCAAAAACATGTCTGTAACCACAGATTTGGGCATGAGATCTTATTCCAATGATGATGATAGTACTTTGGATTATGATACCACTACCTTCAGGCTGTGCCTGACACAGAGATTCTAAAGAACCTTCAGGGAGTGTGGCCTGGCCTCGCTCCCTGATTTTTAATTTCCCTTTTTTATAGCCATCGGAGCCTGCACAAAGGAGCTACTGCATGTCTAAATATCGATCTATTCTTTTAGCCCTGATCATCATTCTTGTGATCAAGGGACTCTTTCTGTTTCCTAGCTTTCACTCTTTGGATTTCAAAGCTCAGGATAGTCTGTTCAAGCTACGGCATAAGCTTGAGCAAAAGACGCAGCCAGAAGCTTTGGATGGCAAAGCAGGGAAACGAGGAGCTTTCAGACTGCGGGCCCCTCGCACTCCCAATGAGGATGTGGTGATCATCGCCATCGATGATGCCAGCTTTTCTGCACTGAACACATCCTGGCCTTTCCCCCGGGAGTATCATGCCAAATTAATCCAAAATCTGAGCCTGGCCGGTGCCAGACTAATTGTATTTGACGTGGAATTTACCGAAAACTCCAGCCCAGGAGGCGATGCTCTGCTGGCCGAAATGGCTTCATATTATGATAATGTAATCTTTGCCGGCAAAGTGCTCCGGGGCGCGGGTCCGCACGATCCGGATCAGCTTCTTAGCCCTATCGCCGAAATCATGCGCTATGAAATACCCTGGGGCATCGTAAATATGAGTAGCGATTCGGATAATCTGATTCGCAAGTATGACCTTTTTGAACTTCACGATGATACTCCTTATTACAGCCTCGGTGTGGCAGCCCTGGCAAATTCCCGCATTTATACAAAGGAATGGCAAAAGCATATCAGGATTCAGAAAGACAAACTCCTGGTGGCAGAAAATAAGATCCCGTTTTTGGGCCATAATAAGGCTCTGATCAATTTCTATGGTCCGGCCAGCACCTTCCCCCAGATCTCTTATGCCAGCGTAATGGATGATTCCACAGTGAGCATGCCTGGCTATCAAGGCCTTGAATTTGATGAATTTTATGAGATCCTGGAGTCCGGAATCCTGAAAGACAAGATCGTGCTCGTGGGAGCCACTATCGATGAATTGCACGATAAGTTTCCCACACCATTGGGTGGGAACTGGACCCCCGGAGTGGAGATCCATGCCAATTTCCTGAGCATGGTGATGGATCAAGACTATCTGTCCGAGCTCAATCCCTGGCTATACCTATGTATAGAGCTCATCATTCTGTTGCTCATGTGGTGTGTCTTCAGGAAGCTCAAGCCGCAGTTTTCAGCCCTCTTAGTGATCCTCTTTATCGCTTTGCAGTATCTTCTGGCTCTTCTTCTTTTTGTGAACTGCAGCCTGCTAATCCCCATCTTGCAAACTGCTGTGAGCTTGGCCTTTATCTATATCACCAGTCTCCTCTGCCACTATCTGGATACCATGAAAGAAAAGCGCTTTATCCGCCAGGCTTTCCAACAGTATATGGCACCAGAGCTGGTAAGTGAACTGCTGAAAAACCCCAAGAATCTCAGCTATGGCGGCTCTCTGCAAGAAATCTCCGTGCTCTTTTCAGATATCCGCAGTTTTACCACCTATTCAGAGAATCATACTCCCCAGGAAACGGTCAATATCCTCAAAGAATACCTCACCGCCATGGTCAATGTGATCGTGGAGAACAAGGGCATTTTGGATAAGTTTGTGGGAGATGAGATAATGGCCCTCTTTGGTACCCCTATGCCACTGCCAAACCATGCCCTCAGTGCCTGCACTGTGGCCCTGCAGATGCGAGATAAGATGACAGAATTGCAGCAAAAATGGGAATCTGAAGGCAGAGTCGGCTTTGAGATCGGCATTGGAGTGAATACCGGCCAAGCCGTGGTGGGAAACCTGGGTAGTGAACAGATCTTTGACTACACAGCCATCGGCGATACCATCAATCTCGGCGCTCGTCTGGAAGGCATCAACAAAGAGTATGAGACCAGCAAGCATATCATCATCAGCGAATTTACCCTTGAACAGGTAAAAGACCTGGTCAAAGTGAAGTATCTGGATGAGGTAAAAGTGAAAGGTAAGAATAAAGCGGTGAAGATATATGAATTGATAGACTTAGCTGATGCTTGATCAAGAACCCTGACCCGGTGGCCGCTGCCCTTATATATTCCCGGGTATTTCCCTGAAAAACCAGAGATCAAGTCTGTAATGAGCTATGTCAAGATTGCTTTAGCTGCGGTGCAACTCAAAAGACTACAGGCTGCTGCTTTAGCTGCGGTGCTTAAAAGACTATAGGCCGCTGCTTTAGCTGCGGTGCCAGAAGGCTGCTACCGGCCCGAGACTTTTTCCTGGCCTTTGAAGGCCAGGCACCCGCAGCGATATTGGCATATTTTCCGCAAACAATAATAGCGCAGTCCAAGTCCACTCCACGACATCCCATGAGCAAGCGGTTCCCCAGAGCGGTGTGAATAGTATGAATAGTTAGATAGCAAATCCTATATTTGATCCTTTCTCCCTCTCCCCAGGGCATCGATCACATCTTTATCTACCCTTAATCAAGCGTTAATAGTTAACGCTTGATTAAGGGTAGATAAAGATGTGATAAAGTGGCTCAAATGAGAAAGGAGGACCCCAGAATGCTGCTTTATCCGGGGGATGAAAAAGGGGATGAAAAAGACTCTCTTTGCCCCTTGAAGTCCAAAGTGCCGCTAAGCTTATGGTAAATCGATAGTTATCTTAGGCACTTTGAACTCCAAGACTCTCTTGCAAACTAAGCAGCTAAGGCCTGCATATATTCCCGCTTGACAAGCTGGCGACTTTGAAAGAGTCGTATCCATAATGAAATTTTGATTGTATCAAAGGAAAATATTTGAGGTTTACGATGAAAAACTATGCTCTGCTGCTCTTCATGATAGCGGTCTTACTCAGCTCTGGCTTTGCCGGGTGTTCCAAGAACAAAAGTTTGCACAAAAAAGCTCAGAATTATTTTGAGAGGGGAGATTATGATTCCGCCACATTATTGGTGGCCGAATCGCTAATGCTCAGGCCAGATTATGATAAAGCCTTTTATACCCTGAAGGAGGCTTACCCCAAAGCAAATCAAAGCCACCTGGATCAGATTTCTGCTTTAAAGAATGCTGATAACGATGACAAGTGGGAGAGCATCCTGGCAGAATATCTGGCTTTGGATAAGCTGCATCAATCAGTTCGAAAGCTGCCCGTCATCCGAGATCCCCAGACCGGTGTCCGCCTCAGCTTTGAGCTCAGGGATTACAGCTCCGAGATCAAGCAGGCCAGGGATAATGCAGCAGAGAGCTATTATCAGAAAGGCATTCATCAGAGCATGATAGATAGCAGCCGCAACTCGCAGAAAACAGCCGCGGGTTTCTTCAAATCTGCCCTGAAACTGGTTCCGAATTTCAAGGATAGCGCAGCCCGTTATGAGGCTGCCCGGCAAAACGCCATCATCAGAGTCGCCATCACAGCTTTTGAAGACAAATCTGGCGTGAGGGAGAGCTATGGAGCTATAGCCGACATCCTCACAGATCTGGTGGTGAGCCGCATTATTCAGGATCAAAGCAACAGCGAATTTGTGGAAATCATCACCCGGGGACAGATGGATGAACTGATGAAAGAGCAAGAACTGAGTGCCTCAGGATTGGTGAATGAAGCCAGCGCAGCCCGCATTGGATTGCTCTTGGGAGCTCAGGAGATCTTGGGCGGGAGAATCCTGCAAGTGGATTATGTGTCACCCCGGATCACTGCCATAGATCTACACGAAACCGCTAATGTCGATATTGAGGATGATATCCAGGAGCGTTCCGACAATAAAGAAGTAAGCTGCCACTTTCGCAAATACACCAAAAGCTCTTCCTTGCAGATTTTAGCCTCATTTTCGGTAGTGGACGTATCCACTGGCAGGATCAAGATTCAGAAAAGCCTGAGCGCATCCCAGGACTTTGAAACAGAATGGGGCAAGATCATCAGCGGGGATGAGCGCGCCTTAAATTCCAGTCAAAAGAGTCTTGCCAAAAAGAGTGAACCCGCAGCTCCCACCGCCAAAGAAATGGTCATTGAAACCTTGAATGCCCTCAGCAGAGATATCGCGGCTCACTTTTTCGATTATATAAAATGAGATATCTACAGCTCCTCGCTATTTTAGTTCTGCTCAGCTCTTGCAGCACAAACCAGACTTTACCAGCCTGGATTGATGGCTTTGAGCATGATCCCAAGTATTTCAGTGCCTTGAGCGTGGTGAATGCAAAGCAGCCGGATTACAAGGAACTGGCCCGGGATTATGCGGCCCGGGAGATTGCCATGCAGATCAGCACCAGCATCGAATCCCAAGTAAATATCAACGACAGCGAACGCTATGGCATCTCGCATACCGAATACCTTTCTTCTATCCGCAGCAGTACCTCCGCCCGCTTGAAAAATCTCAGCCCTGTGTACAGCTATGAAGACGCGCAAAAATACTATGTGCTATACCGGCTGAGTAAGGCAGAATACTATGCCCAACGCGCCCTGGAGCGAGACAGAGCCTTGGTAAAAGCCGCTGATCTCTTGCAAAAATATGATCTCAACCCCAGCAGCCCCGCCTCAGGCATTTTGCTGCTGATCTCAGCTTTGGATAGCGTCGCAGAATTCCTGGATCTGCCGCTGATCTTTGGGGGACAGGATCTGGGCACAGAAATCTTTGCCCGTATGTACGATCTTCCCCTCAAGCTGCAATACACCTGGGATAGCCCTGAGCTGGAAGTCACAGCCAAGGATGCCAAACCGTATATCATCAGCGGTAAAACCTTCCTTAGCGATGAGGAGGCTCCAGCCCCCAGGATCCCGCTTTGCTTTAGCTCTGAAACTATCAAGATTCCAGCAACTGCCGTTAGCGATCTTCGAGGCAGCTTTTCTATTACTATCAACAGGATAGATAGCTTTGCCGCCACCCAGTACATTGATCTGAGTTTTGACCAACACTATTACGATGCTCATTTTCAACATCCCACGGCTTTGGGCATTTGGCAGAGCCTGCATTTCGTTCCCCAGAGGCTGAAACTGAAGGTCTTAAGGCCTCGTGTTTATCTGGATTATGCCTACATCTCCGGTTATCAAAGCGGGCTGAGTGAATCCATCTCCGGCTCGCTGGCCAATCTCAATCTGGCGCAGAGCTCAAAAGCGGAGGATTCCCAGTATATCATCCAGGTAAGAATCTTCCCCAAAGATGGCGATTATCTGCCCAGGCTGAATTACTATACCACCTTTGCAGATATTCATCTTACCTTGCTGGATCCCCAGACCGGTGCCACTGTGAACTATCTGGAATCACTGAATCTGAAAAGCGGTGGAAACAGCCGTGAAAATGGCCAGCGTAATGCCGAAAGAGATGCGGTGAAGGAAATCTGCGATACGCTCTTATACCAGCTCGTTTATGTTTATTTGATCCAGTAGCACCGGCAATAAAATCTGCCCCAAAAGGCTATTCATAGATCGTGTCGCCTATTCTAAGGCGGGTCACATAGATGATCTCACAAGCACCATTGCCGGTATCTTCTCGTGATTCGCTACTATTCCAAGCGGAGATCATCCTGCCATTCTTACTGGCCTGAACATTCACGAGATGCCCTTCAATGCGGATCAGATCCCCTTTTCTGGCTTTCTTCATGGCTTTTTGGATGTTTTTGGAGGCAGGAATCAGATGGTTATTTGACATGTGATCTTGCACATATTTAGGATCTACGGTAGCATTTTTCTTCATGTTATACAGACAGAACCGGGAGGTTTGCCTGAACTTCATCTGGTCCAGATACTGTGGCATATCTCCCCAAGTCAGGGCAAAATCATAAGGGGCAAGCCTATTCATGAAGCCGTGCAAATAGCGTTTTTTGCTGACCAATTGCCCATCTATGGTATATTTGGCCTTTGCGCTCAGCACGACCATGCGCTTGCCAAAATTCAACACAGGCAGAGCCTCACGCATGCTGTCATCCTGAATAGGATCGCGGCTAAAGTCGATGGGATCGTTCCCCAAAGCCGGGCTGCCTTCTGCTTTGCCAAACCAGAGCAATAGCGTGATTGCGCTTCCTGCTACCAGCAAAGCACACACGGACAATATGATGATATCTATTTTGCGCAAATGGATTCCCCTTTTTCTGTCATCTGGAAATACAAATCTCTGAGAACCTGAGAGTGTCAAGGAGTAATTGAGAATTGAGAATTTAAACTAATGTAAAATTTAGGATGTAGAATGTAGAATTAATTGAGAATTTAAACTAATGTAAAATTTAGGATGTAGAATGTAGAATTAATTGAGAATTGAGTATAGAACTGCTACGTTTAAGAATCAGCTTGACAGATAATCCCCTGATAGCTTTAATGAATCAAATTGAAAAATAGGAGCTCCAGATATGTTCAAGAAGATTTTGATCCTACTCTTCGTGTGCGTGAGTGCTCATTTGGCAGGGATGGATAAATACAATACTGCCATGGGCGTGCATTTTGGCACATCTACCGGCAATGGTTACAGCATCAGGAAATGGGGAAACACAAATGCATACCAGTTAACTTTTGCTGCTTACACTACCGGAAATCGTAATTCCAACCATAACCCGCGGAAAAACTCGATCTCTTTGGGAGCGAATTACCTTTGGGGACTTCACGATTCCCAGCGCTACAAATTTTATGTGTTGAGCGGAATGGCTTATACTATTCGCAGAGTTAAAGAAGACGGCACTTGGGAAAGTGACGACCGTTGGGCTGTGGGAGCCGGGCCCGGATTTGAATTTGAGTTTTCGGACCGTTTTCATGTCAGCATAGAGCTGCCCATGACCTATAATTACAAAGATGATATCACGATGTATATACCCTCTGGGGGATTTTACTACTACTTCAAATAATTTTAGCATCGCGAAGTGTGAAAATGAAAAGATGTCTAATGTATTTGGCCTTATGTAATCTGGTCTTTATAGTGGGATGTGCCCAAAACGCTGTGCCAAAAACTGTTAGTCTTCCCTGGAACCGGTCTTTATCAAGCGAGAAGATTTTACCCGCATCCAGAATATCGGTGTTCGTAGAATGTGAGTCCACACTGCTTTTGGGCTCAGATCAGTTGGTTGAGGATGAAATAGCTGCCTTAGTAGGCGAGCTTCTTTCCCGCAGAGGGTTTAGCGTAACCGAGCAAAATCCCAAGTACAAAATGAAAAAACGCTGTGGAAGAAAGCAACTTTGATCGGAAGATACTATCTGGGGCAAGATGAAGCTCCGGTAAACGTGGTGATCAATCTGAAGGGCACCTCCCACTGCTATATGGTGGACAAATGCCGCTTGGTAAGCGATGAATCGTATCAGCAGTATTTGGATAAATACAATGCGTGGAAGCTTGCCTTGGTTGATTACTACAAATTCTTTGAGGAGTGATACCCGCTGATAATGATATCTATCTTCCAATAGCTTGCGTAGCAGATTCTGACGATTAACATTATGAGATGACGGCACGCTTCCATTCTAATGGTGAAGCAAGATAATTATCGATTTCGGGGAATGCAATCCCCAAATATGGCCATATTCAGGGAGTGCAATCCCCGAAATTGACTTTCCCGGAAAAACCAGACCCATAAATATGGATTATAATAGAGCCTGATGAATCTGTATAAAACCGTCTAAATCGCAAAATCCACGGGGTCATTAGCTAATTGGAGATGCCCAGAGTTCGTTTTTTCTTGACAGATTGTCAAAACTATTTAGAGTGAGGAAAATCTATAGGAGTACAGAATGAAAAGAATCATCATTTTACTGTTGATCACAGTCACAAGCCTTGCACTCTTTGCCGAAAGCGCAAAGTCTGAAGCAATAGGAAGCCTGGATACAGCGAAATCATTGGTCCAAAGCGGTAAATATCTCAAAGCCCAGGAAGAGCTGGATTATGCCAAAGCCAAAATCAGCGAGCTTCTTGCGGAAGACCTGATCAAATACATCCCGGATGCCCCGGCTGGGTTTACCCAGGAAGACAAAACTTCACAATCTCTGGGTCAGGCGGGAGCCATCATTGGCAGTGCAAATGCCATCGCCGCCACCGGCACTTATAGCAAAGACGATATGAGCTTTGATCTAACCATCGCGGTGGGCGGTCTGCCCGGAAAGACTGGTGGTCTGATGGGCCTGGCAGCAATGTTTGGCGGTATGACTGATATGAAAACCAAAACCATCCGGGTAAAAGGCTATAATGCCACTCTGGAATATGACGATGACGATGAATCTGGAACTTTGACCATTAAGGTGGGAGAAAACATTACAGTGTTAGTTACAGGTGAAAATCTGGTCGATGCTGATGCAATGAAGACTTTGGCTGAGAAGGTCGATTTTGATTCGTTATTAAAAGCTTTTTAGTAGATTATCCGTTGTTATTAACCCCCGTTTGTCAAAGGCAAACGGGGTTTTTTATGTCCTAATCGAAGTAAGGGTAATCGTCATAATCCAGGCTATCGGCTCTAGTCTCGGGGCCGCGGCTCAGGGTAAGCCGGATCATGGAGTTCTTTTCCAATTTTGTGCCAGGAGAGGGCTGAGACCGGATGACCTCGTTTTGCGCATAATCATCACTGTACAAAGAATCTACGATGCTGCTTCTGAGATCGTAATTCCGTAGCATTACCATGGCCTGCTGAAAGCGGCTGCCTCGCAGGTCCGGCACTGTCACCATTTTGCTGCCTTTGCTGATCACCAAAAATACGGTGCCTTCCTGCTTGATCCGGGTTCCCGGGACGGGAGATTGATCCAGGATCTGGTCTGCCTTGAAGGCTTCATTGTAAAGCGAGTCCTTAACCACTACGTGCAGTTTATGCTCGGCAAGCTCTCTTTTGGCCAGTGCCACGGTAAGGCCCACAACGTTTGGGGTATCTACCTTTTTGGGGCGGCCAATAGCCAGAGGAAGAATCGCCTGGCTAAAAATGAAGGCGGTTACAAAGATGATCCCCAGCCCGATTCCGAGCATATACCCCCATTTTCTCAGCTCTGTTTTGCTCATTTTCGTCTCACTTTGTCTTTTGCATCTTGGCGGCAAAAGCTCCGTCCATGTGATGTTTGAAGGGGATGGTCTTCATAAAGCCTTTTTCGGTATAGGCTTTGGGGATGTATTTCTGGGCCGGGATCAGTTTGAAATTGGGATTATGCGCCAGGAAACGCTCGATCTGCGCTTCGTTTTCCTGGGGGTTCATGGTGCAGGTGGAATAAACTAAGTAGCCTTCCAGTTTCACAAAATTTGCCGCATGATCCAGTGCTTTGGCTTGCAATTTGACCAATTGAGGGATGTCGTGCCGGGTCTGCCATCTGAGATCTGCCTTGCGGGAAAAGACACCCCAACCGGAGCAGGGTGCATCCACCAGGACTCTGTGGTAAGCGGGGGCTACCGGGCCATACTTCAGCGCATCTGTGGTAATTTGTTTGATATTGGTGATTTGCAGGCGGTCTGCCGCTTGTTTTAGCAGCTTCATCTTTTGGGGAATTCTATCCACTGCGATCACTTCCCCGGTGTTTTGCATCCTCTCTGCGATGTAGGTGCACTTGCCTCCCGGAGCGGCAAAAAAGTCCAATACAGATTGGTCTGGCTGGGGGTCCAAGAGCTCAATAACCATAGCTGCCGAGCTATCCTGAACCGAGAAATAGCCTTCCGAAAAGGCCACTTCATCCAAAACCTCGGAAGCCTGTTTGGTGGTAAACATCATCTTACTGGCCTCACAGGGGGTAATCTCGATCTGCCTGCGGGTAAAATACTTCTGCAGTTTTTCCGGAGTGGTGGCCAGGGAATTCACCCGGATATGCAAGGCGGGATTTTCGTTGAAATACATTGCCAGATACTCTGTGGATTCTTCACCAAAGAGCTCAATCCAGGTCTTAATCAAATCCGGCGGGTAAGAGTGTTCGTAGGCAATCCTAAAAATAGGATCTTCTGGATACTTGGTTTTGTCTTCTCTGAGATAGGCCCTGAGAATAGCATTTACAAAATCCGCTACGGGCTCGGATAGAATATTTTTGGCAAGTTCCACAGTCTCATTTACAGCCGCGTGCGGCGGGATGCTATCCAGATAGATGATCTGGTACAAGCCCAGATAGAGCATGATCTTGATCTTGAGATCGGTGGATTCATACTTCTGGGCCTCGGTATAATGCGAGAGAATAAAGTCCAGCTTTTGGCGCATTTTGACTACGCCCTTTACCGTGGTATAGAAGAGAGCGACGTCTTCACCGCTGGCTTTCAGTTTTTTGGCTCTGCGTTGGAGTAGTGCATCGGAAAAATCGCCGTCTTTGAACACTCTCAGGATCACTGTATATGCTTCATGTCTAAAACTCATTTTGCCCTCTGATAAAGTCTCTTAATCACTTCTTTGATCAATTTTTCCTCGGGAAACTCGAGCTCTTCAGGCCCCAGGAGTTTTAATTCCCGCTGGATCAAGCCTGCGTTGAATCCCAAGGCCATCAAGGCACTTTCCACTTCTTGCAGCGGTGCGTGGACAAGCTCAAATTGTGAGGCATCCACATAGTCCATTAGCTTGTGAATCTTATCTCCGAGCTCCACGATCAGGCGTTGGGCACTCTTTTTTCCAATGCCGGGAACCTTGGTGAGCAGGCCTTCTTCGCCGCTTTGGATACTTCTCACAAAGGCGGGTATACTCAGGGTGGAGAGAATGGAGATAGCAGTCTTGGGGCCGATGCCGCTGACTTTGGTGAGCTGAGAAAAGAGTTCGCGCTCGGCGCGGCTGGCAAAGCCATAGATGCGCGCATCGTCTTGCGAAAAACTGAGATAGCAGTATAGTGAATACTCGCTGCCCACAGGCGGAAGTTTCTCATAGGTAGAGACGGGGATTTTGAGCTCCCAGCCTATGCCCATGGTTTCGATCACCGCTATCACGGGGCTTTTTTGAGTGAGCAGGCCTTTGATGTATTCGATCATTTGGCTTTATCCCATTTGATGCGGTTAAAGTGTGTGGTGGCTATAGCCAGGGCGTCATAGGCGTCATCGCGAAGCTTTTTCTCACTGAGGGGGTATAATTTATGGATCATATAGCGTACCTGTGCTTTGGTGGCATTTCCTGTGCCCACCACCGCCTTTTTGACTTCGCGGGGGCTGTATTCCACGATGGGGATTCCCTGCTGAGCCAAAGCCAGGAGGATTACTCCGCGGGCATGGCCCAGGACAAAGATGCTCTTTATATGTTTTTGAAAGAACATCGTTTCAATCGCCGCATAATCTGGTTTATACTCCTTTATCACGCCTGTTATCGTTTCGTATAACAGGCAAAGACGTTGACCCAAATCTGCTTGGCGGGTTACATCAATCAGGTCACAACCCGCAGCTATCACTTTGCTTTTTTCAAATTGGATAAGCCCATAACCGCAATAGCGGCTACCGGGGTCTATCCCCAATATCATCATGGAAGATCATTCCTCGGCTGAAAGCTCTGCCACCACCTCATCGGATAGCTCAAAATTGGAATACACCTTTTGAACGTCATCAAGATCTTCCAGCATATCGATCAGCCGCAAGAGTTTTGAGGCCACTTCATCGGCGTTAACTGTAGTTTTGGGAATCCTGGTAAGCTCGGCATTTTCCACCGGAAATCCGGCAGCTTCGAAATTAGCCAAGACGGTGTGAAACTCTGTGGGAGAAGTATATACATCGAAGTACTCTTCGGCAGTTTCCACGTCTTCAGCACCGGCTTCCAAAGCTTGCATCATAAATTCATCTTCATCAAGGCCTGCCACAGGGACATTAAAATAGCCCTTAAACTCAAAATTCCAGGATACCGCTCCGCTTTCAGCCAGATTCCCGCCATACTTTGTCAGGGTGTGACGCAATTCTGCTACGGTGCGGTTTCTGTTATCGGTCATCACGTCTATTACGATGCCGACTCCTGCCTGGCCGTAGCCTTCATAGGTAATCTCTTCATAAGAGACACCTTCGATCTCGCCTGTGCCGCGTTTGATGGCACGTTCGATGTTTTCGCGAGGCATATTGGCTGCCTTGGCCGTGAGAATAGCGGTTCTAAGCCGGGGATTGGCCTCAGCATCTCCACCGCCATTTTTCGCTGCCAAAATGATTTCCTTGACCAAACGGGTAAATATCTTACCACGCTTGGCATCTGCTGCACCTTTTTTGTGCTTGATCGAGCTCCACTTATTGTGTCCGGACATACTTACCTCTATGTTGTTTTAATTTTCTTCGTTATCTTGCCAGGCGGCTACCACCTTCTGAGTAATATCTTCCGGGACTCTCTCGTAATTGGAAAATTCTTGTGTAAAGCGTCCGCGTCCCTGAGTGAAAGACTTCAGCGCTGTATAGTATCCAAACATCTCCGCCAGAGGCATCTGAGCAGAAAGATATTGCTTCTTTCCACGCTGCTCCATTCCCATGATCCGGCCTCTGCGAGTGGATATATCTCCCATCACGTCTCCCATATATTCGCTGGGAACGATGATTACGATATTGTAAATGGGCTCCAGTAAGATGGGTTTGCATTTCTTAAAGCCTTCTTTGAGGGCCATTGATGAGGCGATCTTGAAGGCCATTTCGGAGCTATCCACATCGTGGTAACTGCCATAATATACTTCCACAGCTACGTCCACCACTTTATATCCTGCAATGATGCCCTTTTCCAAGGTCTCGAGCAAGCCTTTTTCGATGGCAGGAACAAAGTTTGAGGGAATCACGCCGCCCACGATCGCATTGATGAATTGGAATCCTTCTCCACGTTCGGTGGGTTTGATTCTAAAATATACTTCGCCATATTGGCCGCGACCACCGGATTGTTTCTTATGCTTGTATTGGCTTTCCGCACTGCCGACGATAGTCTCTTTGTAGGGAATGCGTGGGGTTTTGAGTTCGGCTTCTACTTTGTAACGGTTTTTCAGCTTTTTCAAGACCAATTGCAATTGCTGGTCTCCCATGCCGGAAAGCACGTTTTCATGAGTTTCCGCATTCAGATCATAACGGATGGTAGAGTCTTCTGCCATCACTCTTTGCAGGCTGCTGCCAATCTTGTCTTCATCGGATTGGTTGACCGCTTTGATGGACTGCCAGGTGGTGGCGGCAGGCAGCTCTATCGGCTTCATGGCATGACGGGCATTCAGAGCAACGATGCTGCTCATCACCCGGGCGTGTTTCAGCTTTACCAAAGAACCGATCTCGCCGGCTCTGAGCTCAGGACAGTCATGACGGTTTTTACCGAACATATAGAAGGTATTGCCAGCTTTGTCTTTGGCTTCTTTTTCCGGGTTATAGAATTCATTACCGGTTTTGAGTGACCCTGAGAATAGCCTTACAAAAGCAAAATCGCCCATGCTGGGATCAGCATAAAGCTTGAAAATATATCCCAAAAGCTCACCATCAGCACTGGCGATGAATTCTTTGGGCTCACCATCTTCTACTAATTCAATCTTAGGGCAATCAGCCGGGGAAGGCAGATAAGCAATAATCGCTTCCACAAAAGCCATTACGCCGATACCGGTTCCTGCGGAGCTTACAAATACTGGGGTAATCTCGCCATTTGCAATGCACTTTCTGAGTCCGGCTACCAAGTGATCCTGAGCCAATTCCATGTTTTCTAAAAACTCATTGAGCAAGGCTTCATCAGTCTCGGCCACAGCTTCCATGAGCTGAAGCCTGGCATCTTCCATCTGATCTTTCATATTGGCAGGGACATCTACTTTGCCGGCGGCTGTATAAGCTTTTTGCAATACTACATCCACCACGCCTTCAAAGGCTCCTTCTTTGCCAATGGGGATATGAACTTTCACCGGTCTGAGATCTGTATTCTCATGGATAGATTCCAGAGTTTTCTCATAGTCCGCATGTTCGTTGTCCATGCGGTTTACCAGGATGATCTTGGCTTTGTTTTTGCCTTCTAATTGCTCCAAAGCGAGCTCCAGGCCCACTTCAAAGCCGGCAGCAGCATTTGCCACGATTACCACGCTTTCCACGGCGGGAAGAGCCACCACGGTATCACCCACAAAATCCGGATAACCGGGTGCGTCCAGGATGTTAATGATATGTTTTTTATAATCCACGTAGCCGATGGCAAGGCCCAAAGACATCTTTTTTGCGATCTCTTCAGGATCAAAATCGAGTACGGTATTGCCTTCATCGATCTTACCAAGTCTATTGGTAGTTTTCGTTTGAATAAAGATTTGTTCTGCCAAAGTAGTCTTGCCAGATCCGCTGGCACCAACCAGCATTAGATTGCGTAAGTTCTTCATTGAGTAATCTTTCATGTTTTTCCTCGTGTGTTTATCTCATTTTCATAGAATTTATTATACTGTAAAACCATAATTTCTGCTTACTAATAGCTGTCAATGCTTTTGTTTGTTCTTGACATATATGCCGAGTTCAGAATACAATGAATTAAATAAATTTAGGGAGGTTCCAGCATGGAACAAGAACCACGTTCTTTTACAAACCAAGCCAATCTAAACCCTCAGCAAAACCTGGCTCCGATCATGACCATCGGAAATTGGATTGTCACCATGATCATCCTTGCCATCCCCTTCGTAAACATCATTATGCTGATCGTCTGGGCAGCCAGTTCTGCAGAAAATCCCAATCGCAAAAACTGGGCTATAGCACAATTGATTTTTATGGCTATTGGCATCGCCTTATACATTCTTCTCTTCAGTACCATAGTAGGTTTGATGGGAGGAATACTCAATAGCTGACCAGGCAGCTAAATCTTAACTTATATGGCAGAATATCCCTCGTTATGGCTATGGCGAAATCGGGGGATATAGCTGCGCAAAAGCAATTATCAGGCCATATCGCACAAGCTTCCCCATTTAGCGGCTCTCCTGCATTGCCTATGGTAAATTTGATGTGTAGATAAGAGGATTTTTTCCTGAGATGGGATAAGGCAATGTGTAAGGCAGGACTGATGAGCACAAAAAAGCGGCCAACATGCTTACATGCAGGCCGCTGGTATATGGTGGAGCATAGCGGGATCGAACCGCTGACCTCTTGACTGCCA
>Ga0265295_1001991_pt1 | contig 33943 bp, 29 predicted proteins | sample Munlansysbiofilm_FD_192503 | JGI IMG/M metagenome (GOLD analysis project Ga0265295, IMG submission 192503) | Leachate microbial communities from a municipal landfill in Southern Ontario, Canada - Methane capture system biofilm | ecosystem: Engineered > Solid waste > Landfill > Unclassified ... | reverse complement strand
GAAACGTCTTTTTAGACACGCTAGATGAATGTCCTTATTGCAAGGCTAGTTGTACGGAAATTTTTAAAAAAGGATTATGATTGTTGTCTTATATAGATTATTTCACAAAATATTTAATATCGTATTTCCATTCTGTTAGATATAAATTCAAAACCTATATCATAATATATTTTGTTTTATTAAGTCAAAAAGTGTGTAACTAGGCAGTTTTCTGCTTGTTGCACACTTTTTAAATCATGTCATCCATGATTTGTTTTACTGTAATTTTAGATCAAAGTGTTGTTTAGAGAATTTCAAATAGGAGAGAAAGTCCCTTCTACATCAAAAAAATGACACAATTGTATCAAACCCATGATTCTTATATGTGTGATGGCTAAACAATTGATACAAATTAGCACCCTACTGTATTTTTTAGCACCCTTGATAAAACTTGGGTAATCGAAAATAATCTTGGTTCTTTAAAATTAACTTGATATATAGTAAAATATCTCTATTGCTTCAAAATTATTTGTTATTTTTGATAGTATCTTGTTCTTCAAAAATGTTGCAATCCTTTTTAATCATTTTTATAAATTCTTTAATTTTTATGACTTTTTCATCATATGTCATAATCGAAAAATTTTGTTCTTTTGGCATTATTGTTTCAATAAAACTCTTTAAACTCTCAGGGGCACATTTACATTTTTCATGAAGACATAAGATATACCCATAATCTACTTCTTTTAGAGGATACATCTGTTTATTAGATGACTTATTTTTTTTATATACGTCAAATTCATCAACTATTTCTTGAAGTTTTTGCGCTAATAAATTACAACTTTCAATCAGTAGTGTATATTTCATATTCGCTAATCCTCTTTCCTCAAATTCATCTGCTTTTACGCTTCATTTCATTTATAACTATGTGTAAATGCACTGCTATGATTTTCTGGGACACATAGGTACCACCCTATAATGGTTCCAATATTTCACAATAAATCACTATTTATATTCCATTAATTTTATTTAAAACTTCCTGCCCATAAATTGTAAGTTGTATATAGTTTTTATTTGCTCTATCTACAATTTGAATTAGGTTATGTTCTAAAAACTTAGCTTTTAGTTGCCCCACAATTATGTCATCTAAATATGAATAGGTTTCATTTACAGTTTTGTAAAAAATTTCACGAAATTTGGAATCTTCAATCGGTGAAAGTAGTTTCGGAGCAATATAATAATAAACATCTCTTATAGTTTCTTCTAATGTTGTTTTGACAAGAGGTGGCATTCCTGAACTATGGATTGTTCTATATTGAATATATTTTGTTTGTATCTTTTTATCCAAAAAAGTTACATCCCTCAACTTTTGAAATACTGAAAGTTTTTCTTTAAGTTCACTATTTTCAATTCTGAATTTCTCAATTTCTATTTGACAACCTTCCATAGCCTTTATTTTTGATTTTAGTGTTTCATTCTTTGATCTAAATTCTTCGTTTTCAGCGTTCAACTCGAAAAACCTCTGTTGAATATCAATCACCATTTCAACAAATTCAAAGTTTTTCAACTTTTTTGCTTCACCGAGCAAATCTTTGATAATATCATAAGTATCTTTTACAGCTCCCATTTTTAGTCAACTCCAGTCTTATATTTCATATAAATCTATAATATCATATAATCTAAATCCAATACTATTTTTCAGTCCCAAAGCCACTAAAATAATGAGCACGACTAGTATCTCTGATGCAAATTAGCACAACTTCAGAATTTTTTGCACCTTAAATTTTAACTTGCAAGATACTTATATCTTTATAATTTTTGCCCAATTTGATTTGTACATAAAGTGAAAATTGTTACTTCATAAGGCCGAAATTAGTGTTATCTAGTTAAGTCTATTATTAACAGCATCTCTAAGATTAAACTCAGAATCAATTTTCGATCTAATCAAAGCATCATATCTATCAAATAGACTCTTGTTGCTCGGCTGTTTTGCACAATTTTCTATTGCCACTTCGATGAATTCCTTTTCTCTGTTAATTTGTCTAGAATAATTAGCCATTTCATGAGCATAACTCCATGCAGAGTGTGATAAGTTTCCTGATAAATCAGGCAACAAGAATTCATGATTGACTATATATTTAATGATATCTTCATTATCTCGGGTATAAACACTATTTAACAATTCATCGACAAATTTATCCATATCAATGAATTTTTTACTTTTGTAACTTGTTTCTAGTGCTTTAAGTTTGGATTGTGTTATGTAATCTTTACGCTTTTCATCGATTTTATCAATCCATTGCTTTAATCTTGGACGATTATTAATTCCAGGAACTGAATGTATTATTCTTACAACTGAACTTGCAACATCTAATTCACCATATGACAATTTATTAGATTGCTCAAACATCAGAAAAATGACTTTATCTATATCTTCATTACTGAACTCGAAACTTGTATACCGCAATATATCAGCAAATCTGTATGTATTTACACTGTCAAAATAAATTGATCCAATAAAGAGTTTATCCAGAAACTCACTAACATACTTGAATTTGTTCTCATCAGATAAGAAGAACACCTCATTGGATAGAAAGTCATTATCTGAAACAGTATTTGGTTTCGGTTTAAAAGTGTTGTCAAAAAGTGTATAGTTATTGAATAAAAAAATATCAATTAGTCCTTTTATAACATTTTCTGAATATGTTTGAACAGTTGGATCGATTATTCCAGTCTTCTTCCTTAACAAATAATGTAAACCATTAGCAATATTTTCACCTACAGCTTTAACATCTTGTTCATATGAAACTTTTTTAATTGCATCAGAATCATTAGAATTCTTGTTCGAAAATTCTGGCTTTTTGTGCTGATAATAACAGATTTTTATGGCTTGATTACAACTGCGCACTAACTGGAAATTACTGATTTTTTCAGGTAGATTGTATTGATTATCAGATGCGTACTTCACTATTTCATTGAAAAAAGATGCTGTCTTCTGTGCTAGTCTTAAATTATTGTCAAAATCACTTATGATTGTGTGCATATTCTCAATTTTATGATGGGAAAAGTAACTTGAAATTATTTCTTCATCTGACTCGTCTATTACATGCATCTTGTCGAAAATCTTCTCCTTGAAATCATTAAAACCATCTTGTTTTTCTAAATCTATATTTTTCGAAGAACAAAGACAAACAATTCGAATTTGTGATAAAAAAAGCGAGTTAAAATAACCTAACATAGCAATATAGGATAGTTTTTTATCAATTCTTTCCAAATCATCAAAAACAATTATCTTATTACCAGAAATTCCTTTATCTGATATGTCATTTAGCGCAAAACCTAAAGCATCCACAATGCCACTCGTACTTCCAACTACTGGTATTGGTGACACAGCTTTCGAAATTAAGTTTAATCCGGTTGATGCAATCTTTTTCGTCTTAAATAAATTTGGATGAACAGTTCTATATAGTTCAGTATTGACTTCATCAATAGTTTCTTTACCGAATAAAGAGATGTAATATACTTTTGATGAACCCTTACTGATTTTACTAATGTATTCTCTTATCTGATAAGTTTTACCACATCCCCATGGGCCATCAAACAAGATAGAACGGTGATTGCTGATAACAAAACTATCTAAAACGTTGCTTAAATCCTTACTTTTCATGTTAACACCTCTATTTTATGATTTATATCTCAATGTCAGTTTTGCTTTATCAGGTAATGACATATTAAATGATTCATCTTCTTTTTCAAATTGTGCATTATTAATAGCTTCTATAAGGAATAGTTTATAATAAGGAATTATCAGTGTAGATAGATTTATGATGTTAGCTGTTAAAGCATCGCTAAGTACATTATCTATCATGCATTCTTCAAAATCTTCATAAACAAAGAGCATTCTATGATGGCTTACAGCATTTCTCAAGACTCTAACAGCTTGAAGGTTAATCTCCAAATTCTCATTGTTATTAAATAGGGTTTTCAAATCATCAGATTGTAGTTTTTGAGTTAGTTGAATCAAAGCATTAAAATCAAAATTCTCAAGTTCCTTCGAAAGACTACTACCATCTGCTACTGCTGTATATATTTTAGAAGATAAGTGTTTAATTTTCTCAATAGTGTTGTAGTGATTTGCGATATATCCCCTTATACCCTCTTCAAACGCTGATAAAAATTTATATAGAATATATCGTATACGCTTATCGTATACATACATATTTTGAACTTTTTTATACTCTATTTTACCGCTCTCATCAAGACCAATATAGTTAGCTAATACAGCGTGATATGACACACCTTTTAAGTCAAGATATCGTTCACAGCGTTCTTTTTCTTTTTGGTTATCAAATATCATCCTACTCATAAAATCTGCTTTACTGATGTGTAAAAGCAGTTTTTTAATTTTCTTCTCAGTTCCATTCATAGCGATTATACACATTATTGATGGCTTCAAAGAAAAGTGAGAAAGACTTCTTTTCTTTGTCTTGATTGCTATTCTTAATTTTTAAATACTCATCTTTGACTTCTTGCCATAATCCATTTGCCTTAAGATTAGATAATTTGTCGGAATAGTTTTTAGCAAATGGTCTTTTATTCCATATATAGGTATCATTTTCTCTTTGCCATATTAATATTTCTTGAATTGAATCTCCGTTCTCATCTTCATAATCATTTACAACTGCAAAGTCACAACTATGAATGACTCTTCTATTCTCATGATCAACGAACTTAAACGTCATAGATTGCTTTCCAGGAGATACTGCAGAATATCCAGTTCCACTTAAAATACTTTCTAGCTGACTCTTCACCTTAAGACGAAGCTCTCTGCCACTTAGGTCTCCATCTTTTTGAATACCTAGATTGTAGTCGAAGTCAAAACCTGTATTGCCATTCACCACTCTAGTAACAAGGTGTTTACCACCACTGCCCACGAGTTTAAAGGTAAATGTCACTCCAAATTCACGCATGGCATCTTGGAGCAAATTGATAATCTCTTCAACTTGAATCTTAACAGGATTTAATTCTGATTTTGGTACAAATTCAAATGTTCTACCTGCATAGTCACTCATAGACTATTCCTCCCTTAAATCAATATCAAAAGGCATTAACTTGAGCTTGTACTCATCTTCATGCAATTCATACTTTAGCAAGTTATAACCTTTTTCTCTACACAAATTACTAAGCAACTCATTTACGTATTCACTGGAATTAACACCCAATATTATAGATTTAATATAATTAAAATTTACACTTCTATCAGATTCATCAGATATATATGTAATAACTCGAATTTCCTTTTCATAATTCCATTCTTTTGCTTTTACAAATAAAACTTCAAATAACGTGTTGACTGCTAAATCCATTACGTCAGGATTCCCAGATGAGTCTTTGAATTTTTGCAAGCTGTATACATCTAGTTTTGGTCTCTTATTATCATATTTAACTGGAAGCATAAATGAGAGTTTTTCAGCGTCCTCAACAGTCAAATTTGTTAAATCATATTCTATTACGAATCCTTTGTGTTTGTTTGCATAATGTGACCACATAAGAGCAATATCACTTTTTTTACTGAAGCACGTAATACCAAAATGCCTATCGATACGATCATACATCTCATTTAATCCATCAGTTGCCACTTCAAATGCACTATCAATTGCGGTTCTTAGGTTATCGGTATCTTGTTGAATATTTTTGTAACCATAAGTTTGACCAAGCAAGTTCATTTTTTCAATATTAACATTTATTGCGTTCAGACTATTATCTGTTCCAGTGCTAACTTCGATCGGTTCAAGTAATAAGGAGTCTACCAACAAATCATTTTGGCTAAACAACTCGTTCATTTTTTGAGAGGTTTTAATATTTTTATATTTATCTTCTAGAAAATTTTCTAAAAACGATTTTCTAAATTCTTCGATTGAAAAAACACTTTGAATTAGCATTTTCATTTGTAAGGGATTTAAGTGTTTGCTTTTCATGTATTCAAAACTATCTTCTTTCACTAGCTGAAAATAGATGTAGTCTTTTTCTAGCATTTGAATCATTATGTCCCTAATTAATGATGGTTTCCATGATCTTACTTCTTGAATTCTTTCAAATCTATGTTTTTTGTCTGAAAAGATTTCTTTAATCCTTTTTTTGTCAATCGGTGAGTTAATATAATTCAAATTAAGGAATGACTTCATGATATCGCTCAATAAACTTCGACTTGAAACACCCATCATACAATCGAATGGATCATTAAAATTACTTGGTCTTCCAGCATAATAGATACCATCCAGAGCATTTCTAAAGCTATGATTATAATCTCCATCAGGTCCTAATCTTATATAAGGATCATAGTTTTCATCAATTGAACAGTACTGGTATAGCTTATAATTATTATCCTTGAGTCTTCTTAACACTAACTCTCTGAGTTCAACATTAGACTGAGCATTTCTTACTTTTTTAATCTCGTTGTACTGATCCACCTCACCTATGTCCCCCCTTTACTGTAAACAATTACTATGATTAAACTTTTTTAGTCTTTGTATAAATTATATCACGCTTGATTTATTTATACGACTTCATTATGGAATTACATATTCATTCAACAAAAAAGCCACACAACTTATAATAGTCGTATGGCATCTCAATTACTACAATTAACTTTTGATTTCTTTCCCATTGTTTAATTTAAATGTGATACTCTTATCCCTATGCACCACTGCGCTTTTAACCAATAGCATCCATACCGGTTCATTCCATTCTGAAAGCTTATCATCGACACGCTTTACATTGGAGATAAAGGCTTTCAAATTGAGTGCTTGTACTTTCTTATTATCTCTCGCTCTGATAAGATCATCTTGTTTTTGTTTTGTTTGTTCATATCTTTTTGTTAGTTCAATATACTTCTTGTCATAGTCTTCATGGTTCATACTAGATTTTGAGTTATCTTTGACCAGCTTATTAACTAGTTCACTGAAAAAAAACAACTCGTCATTCAGGTTCTCAATCTCTTTATCTATTTGCGTTGTATCGGTTAATAGTTCGATCAACTCTGTCGAGTCTTTGATGATTCTCTTTTTATCCTTCATGGTCAAATTGTAAGCTTCGATGAACTTGAGTTTGATGTCTTCTTCCATGATATGTGGTGTATGGCACGTTTCTTTTCCTTTATCAAACTTGCGATTGCACTGATATACGAATCTTGAGTACTTGCTGTTGGAATGCCATTTCTTTTTGCCATAGAAACCACCACAGTCTTCACAGATGAGCTTGGATGCAAATATATCACTGGATGAATACTTAGCTCCCAGTTCATCCCTTCTTGCTAATTCAATCTGGACTTGCTCCCACATGTTTTGATCGATGATGGCTGGATGGTTGTTTTCAACATAGTATTGTGGAATTTGCCCTGTATTCTTAACTAAAGTATGACTCAGATAATTGATCGTATACTTCTTTTGTAACAAGGCGTCCCCTTTATACTTTTCATTTCTAAGGATGGAGTCTATGGTGTTTTGTGTCCATCTAGTTGATTTTCCCATTGGTGTTTTGATATGAAGTGAAGTCAGATGACTGGCAATGCCTGAAGCTGACTTTCCTTGAACTAGAAACATCCGATAAATCGTTTTAACAATCACAGCTTCATCTTCATTAATAACAAGCTTATCATTTTCCTTTTTGTAACCAAGAAACGATTTATAAGCAAAGGATACCTTACCTTCTTGAAAGCTTACTCTTTTCCCCCATGTCACGTTCTGGCTAATTGACCGTGACTCTTCCTGAGCTATGGATGCCATGATGGTCAAGATGAGTTCGCTTTTTGGATCCAATGTCCACAAGTTCTCCTTTTCAAAATATACCTCAATACCCTTGTCTTTTAGCTTTCTAACAAATGAAATCGTATCCAGTGTGTTACGAGCAAAACGTGAGATTGACTTCGTAATGATGAGGTCAATCTTGCCTTCTAAGGCATCAGAAATCATGCGGTTAAACTCAGTACGTTTTTTCGTATTCGTGCCACTGATGCCCTCGTCAGCGTATACATTCGTATACTCCCAGTCATTTCGTTCTTGGATAAACTTCCGATAGTAATTCACTTGAGCTTCATAGCTTGTGTATTGTTCATCGGTATTGGTGGATACTCTCGCATAAGCAGCGACTTTTCTTAAACTGATGGAACCTAATGGTAACTGTGTATGTTGGTTTTTTGTCGATGGAATGACTGTAATCTTAGCCATGTTGAACACGTCCTTTCATTTGATTGACTCTTCTAATTCGAGCCTGTTCTCTCATATCTTCTGTCCATGACTCGCTTCTGGATGTATTCCACCTATAGTCTTTACTTGTTCTATCCTTCAAATGAAAGACAAGGATTCTTTTTGGCATCACTTCGATGGATTCAACTTTTGATTTAAAGTGGTTGTCATCAAACTCAGTTCTATTGAGAATGTGATTGGATGACTTGATGATTTGACTGTCTGGAACTTGTTTTGATGCACATACTTCTTTTCCTTTAGTAACAGAAAGAGAACACTTCCATATATGCTTAGATGGTGTTGTTTTTCGAACATAAGCTCTACCACAAATTCCACATCTCATCATCTCTTTGAAAGGATACTGCTTCTGAATGGATTGCAATACTGATTGCTTTCTTTTCTCTTTTCTAATCCTCTGTGCTTCAGCAAACACTTCATGACTAATGATGGCTTCATGATTGTTCTCAACTATATATTGATCGAGTTCACCTTTATTCATGATTTTTCTTTTGGTTAAGTGATTATCTCTAAATGTCTTTTGAAGGATCAAATCTCCTGTGTAATGAACATTTGAGATGATTTGCATGATGGTTGAGCGACTCCACTTTGAAGCGTATTTAGGTTTTACTCCTTTGCTATCGAGTATCTTACCTATCGTATCCGCACCAAGTCCTTCAATGTACAATTTAAAGATCAATCGCACATGTTCAGCTTCTTCAGGAATCATTTCTAACTTTCTGTTTTCAAGTTTATAACCCAGACAAGATTTACCACCCCAAATAATACCTTCATTGAAATCTTTTTGGATTCTCCATTTCATATTCTCAGAAGCACTCCTGGATTCTTCTTGTGCAAATATAGCAAGAAACGATAAAATCATTTCACCATCACCACTGATGGAATGAATGTTCTGTTCTTCAAAGAACACATCCACATGGATTGCTTTGAGTTCTCTTGCTGTTTCAAGTAAGGTTACTGTGTTTCTTGCGAACCTAGAGATGGATTTGGTGATGACCATATCAATCTTTCCAGCCCTACAATCCTTAAGTAATTGTTGAAACTCTGCTCTTGAATCCTCAGTACCTGTGAGTGCTTCGTCTGAATAAACACCAACAAAATCCCACATATGGTTTTCACTGATCAGTTTCTTGTAGTAATTAACCTGTGCTGATAAGGATTGAAGCATCGCATCCTTGCCACTAGATACTCTTGTATAAGCAGCAACTCTAACTTTCTTTGCTAACTTTGGTAATGTGCTTATACTTGTGACTTTCCTCTTCATCTTTGCCCTCCTGGTTTGATACTCTATCTATCACTCTACTAGGGGGAATAGTCAAGTCAATCAGGCGATAAAGGTTACCCTTTTTGATACAATACTTGTCAGCCAAATAATACTCTGCTTGGTTGTATTCTTGTTTTACCAAGAGTCCCATATCAAACATAGTCTTTACTGGTAATACCGATAATAAATACTTCTCTACATTACTACGATCCATTCCTAACTTCTCCTTTGTTTAATTTGAACTTTATATAACAATCGTGGCTGCAATAAACTCTCCTGTTATTTCCATAAGACGTGAACTCTTGATTGCACCATTTACATACATGCGTATAAAACGCCTTTTTGTCAACTTCTTTTTGGTGTTTGTTCCACCAATCCCATCTGCACCGGTCGGAACAAAATTTCTTTCTCTTTTTGCCTTTGATGGATTTGATTTTAATACCACACTTCTCACAATGACCTTCAAGTAAATCCTCGTCACTCATTTTGTTCACTGCATACCTAACAACACTCAATGTGAGATCTAATGCCTTCGCTATTCTCTTATAGCCATACCCTTCACGTCTTAATTGTTTGATTCTGGTTTTGATTTCTGGTTTCATGGTTTAATACCTCCTATATCTAAGTCCGCAGAAATCGTGTAAAAGTTCGGGTTTTTACTTAAGATTATTCTGCTCACTAGTTAAATGGCGAGGTATCACCCATTTTGCCGGTATTTCCCCAACGATTTGTTTATTTTCAAACAATGAGTATGAGTTCAAGGTATAAGGAAAAAGCCGACGCATTAAATCGTTGAGTGATTATAAAACAAAAAACACCCATCCAACTGAAACAATTGAATGCGTGTTTGAGTGAAATGGATGAGGTTAAGTTGTATAGGTTGTACCAGTAATTCTATGTAGTGTGTTTTAGGCTCAACGATTTGTTTGAATGTAAAACCCTAGTTTCTATTCAATCTAATAGATGAGAGCCAACAAATCAAATCGTTGAGGGTTTATCAAGCGGATTAAACATAGATGCAAGTCCACACATATTTGTAACTGTACAAAATTAGAATTATTAGATATTTCTTGAAATCATTTCGTTATTTCCAACTATTTCCAAGTATTTATCAAAATTCAGAACTAATTTCCAGTTTTTCAAAAAATTGGTCTCGTGTAAATGAAATGCCCGTCGGTCGGTACCCTCACAAAAAATTATTACTTATGAAGGGGGGGATCATATTCCCATTTTTACTTTAATATCAGTAAGTTCATCATCAGATAAAAAATTAATGATTGTAACCTTGCCTGGTGTATTTACATTATTAAATGAATTGTCCATATAAAAACCTTTAGAATCAACTATCCAATATCTTCCATGTACATTCTTACTTACCAAAGTAACTGTTTTGCCTAACAATTCAATGTCTGTTTTGAATCTATTATAATCCGCTAGAAAATTCCCTGAGTATCCTACAGAATAAATAATGATATTTTTAATATTACCGGCAATACAAATTAGGTTTTTAGCTCTATCAAAATGAACAGTATCTATACTCATTCTACTTGTGAAATAGTTATCAGTAATATGAAGAGTGCAATCTGTTTTATCTTTTGTTAAGTCTTTTAAGTACTTTGTGATTTCATTATAATCATCAATAGCTTGATCCATAAATACAAATGTCATACAATCCACCCCTTTTATATACATTATATCAAAAAATGATTCTTTAATTAGCTTTAACTGGATTTAATAACTATCAGTAATTATCCTAAATCAGTTTTATTGAAAATCACAAGAATAATTGTAATTGCTAACCACTTTTTACTTTTTCTGGTTTTTTCTTTGGAAGAAAGGTGAGTGCTAATGATAATGCATTGTTTGGGATAGGGCAGGCTTTCAAGCCCTATCCTACAAACATGCGTTAGCGTGTTGGTTACATCCAACTATATAAGGCCTATCCGCCAGTTTTTTTGGTAGTTGGAAGATAGGTGCTTTTTACCTTTCTGCCAAAATCAGCAATTTCTGACGGAAATTGCATTTTTCCCTATATTCCAACTTCACTTTTACGTGATATGATACCTTTTTTGGTGACGTATTCATCACCGAATTCTATAACTCGATCTCTAACAGTTCTTTCAGCAATCCCTAAATACTCTGCAATCACAAAAGCAAAACAGGTTCCATCTTTCCTCTTATTCGTATCAAATGCTTTATCGAATTCTTCTTTACGTGAATCAGTCGTCTGATTTCGTTTATAACTTCTGGTAAGGTTGGCTCTTGGATCGCCATCAGCATAATTTTTGGTTAGTCTTCCCGCTTCATCTACTCTATGTATTGGATAATCAAACCATATATTGACGGGCTTAAAGCTTCGAAATTCTCTTAAACTACTTTCTAGTCGCCAAGCAGTCGCTGATGAATCATCTGGATTATGACGAGATGGAACTTCAACGAGATTGAGTTGAATCATATCGACTTGGGCATCTGCATCTCTAGCGAAAACACCAGACCCTGATGCACGATCCATAGACTTCTTGAACCCTTGAGCTCCTTTGGAATGATGATGACTATAAACAAATGTACATCCAGTCTCATAACAAATCTTGTCAAAGAGATTAGTTAAATTGGCCATATCGGTTGCATTGTTCTCATCGCCCATCATCACTTTGTAGATAGGGTCTAAAATAACCACATCAGCACCTTGATGAGCTGCTTTTTGGATAAGTTCTGGTATTAATTCATCGAGTGGTTTGGAGGATCCCCTTAAATTCCAAATGGAAATACTATGTGCGTTCTTTGGTTTAATACCTAACGCTTCATAGATGTCTATAAACCGATGAATAAGACTATTGCGATCGATCTCCAAGTTAATGTACATTACCTTAGATTTTCTGCATTGAAACCCAAGCCACTTCGTTCCTTCTGCTAGTGCAATAGCTAATTCAATTAGTAGGAAGCTTTTCCCTGACTTTGAAGCACCAGAGATCATCATTTTGTGTCCTTGACGCACAACGCTTTCAATGACTTCTTCAGGTAGTTTAGATGGATTATCCAAAAATTCTGCAACCGAAATGATTCTTGGTAATCCATCGTTTTCATCATCCCATACATCATAGTACTTATTGTTTTCTTTCATTTATGAACACCTCTTTCTTTTATTGAGAGCATTATCACTTCAATGGTTAATGGCAAGATATGATGTATTTTGCCGGAAACTTATGAAAAGATAGTTCTCCTTCTATATCTTAGTCCGCAGAAATCGTGAAAAAGTTCGGGTTCTTGAATAAAAACTTAATTAATAGCGTTGAAATTGATTCAAGCAAAGTAAAAAACTCAAGTCAATCTTGACCTGAGCTTATATGAACTTAAAAAACGTTATCAATTATTTAAAGATATAATTCGACCAGTTCATCAAACGAAATATCAATGCCCGACTGTTTTAAGTGTGTGGCTCTATCATTAAATAATTTTCTTAAATCTTCTTTTACATTCCCACCATAATGAAGTTTTCTATGGCAATTAGGACATAAACATACAATATTAGCATCTACATCGAGACTGTAATCAAAATAGTCTTGTGTACTTAATGGAACTAAATGGTGAGCTTCCATATATGGTTTACCATTTTTTGAAATGAATGATACATGAGATTGATCTAAGTCGCATTTATAGTTTGCCAACACAATACTTTTCTTTGCTTTTTCCGGATTACGTTTAAATGAAACTCTGTCTCCAATAATCTTTTCCGGTTTATCTAGAGGGATGTATGATGCTATAGCACTAATTGTTTCATCAATATCATTTGATGATACGGATCCTTCATCATCATCTTCTTCAACAAGTTCTATTGTATGACGACCGCTTAATCTATCTCGGTTTAGTTTATCAAACAAGTCAGCCAATCTATTATTCTGTTCATAGGCTTCTATTCTATCTATCTCTAAATAAGAGCCAAGTTCGATATTATCAAGAGTAACAAAAGCTTGGTTGCCAGTTTCCATACGCCCTAAGAGTGTTGATATAGCTATACTTGGATTATCAAAAATATAATCTTTAGTGAGTTGATGATTGATTACATAACCATTATTCAACAAATACATTCTTTCGTTTTTAACATTTTGCCTTATGGAGTTCACTTCAACATTCCTAAAAAACGATCCTTTAAAGACCTTTACTGTGCCATCAGGAAGGTATTCTGCAATGACTCTTCCATCTTTAGTTTGTATTCGAATAGGTTCAGTTAGATTTCTTCTCATAATTAATCTTTAATTAAACTCAGTAAATCTTCATATTTTGAAACCTTACCATATCTCACATTACGATCTGACATAGATTCAAACAGCTTTGATGCACACTCAATCTTAGCACTCTCAATTTTTCTTAGCTGAAGATTATCTAGGCTACCCTTCGTTTCAGCAATGAAGTAAACATGCTTAACTGCTTCTTTTTTGAACGATATTGCCCAGTCTGGTGAGTAATTCCCAACAGGTGTAGGAATATAGAAGCCTCTAGGCAGTTTTGCATAAACAACTACTTCATCAGCATTATCCAGTTCTTCGGCAAACTTTCTCTCACCCTTGGAATCTTCGAATACATAATCTTGAACATTCTTTTTTGCTTTAAATGCTTTGATAAAATCAGCTTTAGACTTTTCTTGTGTGAATATTTCACTGTCAAATGGAGCTTCTTCTGTTTTATTGTAAGTGACGTGTTGAACAATCATCGTAGATTTTTGTTCATTGATGATACTAGAGACCTTTTTAATAAATTCCTCTGGATTAATTTTAAACATCATGAACTTGACCTGATTGATTCGTTTTAATATTTCAGTTACTGTTTTTCTGGTGAGTTGTGTTTTTTCTCTTATTTTTCCAATTAAATCATATTGAATACTCTCACTAGCAAACGATGTGATTGTATCACTTCTAGTCTTCGCATTTTTAAATGATTGTCCTTTATCAAGATCTTCTCTATCCATTTCATTTTTTTGCTCACCAGTACCAACAGTATAAATAAGTCTGGTAACATTTAGTTCTTGGTCAATTGCTGAAATAGCATTTTTAATAAGTTCATTAGAGTCAAACTGAACTGTATATGCATACTTGTGATTAATACAATTCCACAGTTCTTTAAACTCTTGTTTGTAGAAATTATCATTCAATACATTTGTTTCAACTTTGGTTGCATTTGCGTTTTCAATTTCAATACCAACTGAGTTATCATAAACTCTTTGAACAAGCATATGTAAACCAATAGAAATGGTTTGCAGTGTTTCTGGTAGAGGTTTTAAAGTATTATTCTCTGTGTCATTTATATAATTATCTGTAACTTTACCATTCATATCAACATATTGATTTGATACCAAATAGAAATAGAATTGTCTTGCTTGAATCGATGATATGGTCTCTATATCATCACTTCCATTGACCTTAACAGATTTATTGATAAAATAGTTTTCACTAACGTTGGTGGGTCTATCAAACAAGTTTTCTTTAATTTGATTTTGGAGTCCTCTGACAAAATCGTCATATGATTCATTCGCGATGACAGTTAACTTATTGATCTGGTGAAATCTAACATTTGGAACAGTTGAATCCATTCTTTCGCCATCTTTGTTCACACAGATTCTTAGTCCTCTACCAACTTCCTGATGTCTTTGAACATCATTTGCAGAGTATTTTAATGTACATATCTGAAAGACGTTCGGATTATCCCATCCTTCTCTTAAAGCAGAGTGTGAGAAAATAAAGCGTGTTGGCTCTTCAAATGAAAGCAATCGTTCTTTATCTTTTAAAATGAGATCATATGCTGAAATATCATCTGATTCATCACTATTTCTTTTAACTGGAGAATCAACAGATCTACCTTTTTTATCGATAGAAAAGTATCCATTATGTGCTGTTGAAGGTTCTATAGACTTTAAATACTTGTCATAAGGCGTATCCAAAAGAAGTCCTCTAGCATTCAGCGCTTTTAAATATTCCTCTTCAAAAATCTTTCCATAGATACCTAACAATTGATTGCCATCTTCATCATATTCACGATATTTAGCAACTTCATCGATAAAGAATAATGATAATACTTTTATACCTCTATCATACAATTCTTCTTCTTTATCAAAATGAGAAAGAATCGTTTCTCTAATTTGAATTCTTCTTATATCATTTTCAGCAACATCTCCGGTTGAGTTTCCAACAGATAAAATCTCACCATTCAGAAAAGTGACTGTGTTATTAACGGGATTAATTTCTGAAATTGTGAAGCCATCTTGATATTGATTCATATTTTTTGAAGTATTATAAAGATTATCTCCCACATCAAACCAACGCGTTTCTCGATTGATAGATTTATTATAATCAATTTCGATTTCAATTAAAGCTCTTGGTGGTTTATTGGTAGAAACAGCAATTTTTTGTAAATAAAGATAGCCATTGGTTCCTCTTAAGTTTTTAATTTGAAATCCTTTAACTTCGATTTTTTTAACTAGTTTTTGGTTATATGCATCAAGCGCATCCAAAACATGTACTAAGTTGTGTTGGACACGATGGGTTGCAGAATAGTTGATAGCAAACAATGGATTAAAGTTCTTGAGTGATTCTTGTGTTGCATCACCACCCATTTTTTGTGGCTCATCTAAAATTAAGATCGGTCTATTTTTCTTAATAACATCAATGGGTTTCCTAGACTGAAAATCATCGATGGCTTCATAGATTTTTCTTGATTCTGTTTTTGTATTGAAAGCTTGAATGTTGATTATCATTACATTGATTGAACTATCTTTACTGAACTGATCAATGAGACCAAGATTACTCGAACTATAGATGAAAAACCTTATTTTTTTGCCATAAAGATCCATGAAGTGTTCTTGAGTTTGTTCTAATGATTTGTGCACACCTTCGCGAATTGCAATTGATGGTACTACGACAATAAACTTAGTCCAACCATATCTTTTATTCAACTCAAAGAAGGTTCTAGTATAAACATAAGTTTTACCAGTGCCTGTTTCCATTTCAACATCAAGAGAAACAGTTCCCAATGAGTTGACTAAGTGACGCGATTCTTGTAGATTTGATTTAGACTGTATTTCACGAATATTATCCAAGAGTCTTTCGTCAGATAGTTTGATGGATGCATTTGAATAACCAATGTCGTCGTTATCATCAAGTAGAGAAGCTGTGTTTTCATCAGAATCAAACATGGAGATTTTACGAATTTTGGGTTTGGTAGAAACACCTAAATCTCTTGTATATTCTTCAAAACCAATCAATGGTTGACCTTTAAAGACGTCAACAACCGCACTGACAGCATCGACTTGGTATTGTTGTGTTTTAAACCTGAATTTCATATTTAAACCACCTTAATTGTTGTTGATGGAGAAATTGATTTAATGATTTGTTCGCAGTTGATGTTTGCTGAGTCACTAGCAAATGCTGAATCTTTGAACACTGCATATAGCGAGTGTATCTTAGCAAGTTCTTTTACTAGTTCATCATTGATTCCATCATCAAAACAAGCAACAATATCATTTTCATTAACAACAAAATACTTTTTACCTAATAGTTCTTTCTCTTCGATTTTTGCAGATAACTCAATACCTAGTTCAAGCATAATTTGGAATAAAAGATCTAGTGGTGATCTATCTTCTTTTACATTTCCTACAAGTTGATCAAGCATGTTTTGATTGAGTTGATTAGGATTGTAGTAGACATCATTCATATTCGAAGAATCAAGTTTAAATACCCTAACTCCTAAATCGGGTTTTTGTAAAAAAAGATCAAACTCATCAGTCATTTTTTTTCGCAATTTGGTTATACGTACAAGTGCAATATCGCATATAGTCTTAAAACCTGCTTCTATTGCTTCACTCTTTGTATCAATTTTTTCGTTAATTTGAACCATTATGTAATTTCTCTTTTTTGCACTCTCAGTATTGATTTCCATTACAGCATGTGCTGTAGTTGCTGTTCCAGAAAAAAAGTCAAGAATTATATCATTTTCATTTGAGAAAGTGCTAACTAAATACTTCATTAGTTGAACTGGTTTTACTGTATCAAAACCATGTTGATTTCCTATAATATTACTTAAATCAGCTTTCCCATTTTCTGCTGTACCTGATAAATCAGAATCAATGAATGTGTAAATCGGATAAAGTGGGTCGCTTTCCTCGTGAACATATTTTTTCTCCATTGGTGTACCTTCATCATTAAATTGAATGTGATTGGACTCAAACATCCCATCAATGGTTGCTTTACCTGCTTTCCATCTAAAATCCTCATCAGGCTTGTATCCATTTGATTCAAATCTCATAGTTTCGCGACGAAATGTCCCACGATTAGAGGTTAAAATAGTTGTTAATCTATATTTTCCATACTTATCTTCATATGGATATGTTCTCTGTTTTGAGGGAATCACATTATGCAATAATTGATCTGGATTCTTTTTTCCATAAACAACAATGTATTCAGAAACTTTTTGGGGTCTAAACTTGGAGTTACCTGCGTTTGTTGGCTTAGCTCTTGATTTCCATGCAAAAACACAAACTTGGTTAGATGGACCATATATTTCATCCATAATTTTAATAGTATTTGCAAGTTCACTATCGCCTATAGAAACGAGAATAACCCCACTGTCGTGAAGGAAATCTTTCGCTATTTTTAATCTCGGATACATCATATTTAACCAATCTGTATGAAATCTCCCATTAGAATCAGTATTTTGAAATAATCTATTCCCTTGGTCATCAAATTGCCCAGAATTTTCTAGATATTCTTCTATATTTTGAGAGAAATCATCTTCATAAACAAAATCATTTCCAGTATTATAAGGTGGATCAATATAGATCATTTTGATTTTCCCGAGATATGTTTCCCTTAGAAGTTTCAATACATCAAGATTATCTCCTTCAATATAAAGATTTTGAGTATTGTCAAAATCAACCGACTTTTCTTTTATTGGTCGTAATGTTGCATTTACTCTACTATTTGCTAATAGAACAGATTTTTTCTTATCCGGCCAAGTCATTTGATATCTTTCTTGCTTGTCATCAATAACTACTGTTGATAGTTCTTGCTTTAAGACATCAAAGTCAATTTTCTTGACTAGTTTCCCATATTCCATAACTTCTTTTAAAGCATTTGGAAATTTCTTTGTTATGTAATCTATGTTTTCTTGTATGATGTTACTGCTCATCATTTCTAATTTTTCTGCCATGTTATTTCTCCATTCTCATGAGTTCTTCTAAATCTCTTTTATATTTTCTTAATCTTTCATTATACTCAAACTTCTTTTTGGGTTGAGTCTCGTAAACAATACCACTTTCTGTTTTGGATATTTGGAAGTTAAGTTTATTGATTGCTTTTACTCGTTTGATATAGTCACTTGGTGATTCATTATCTCTTGCAGGTATACCAATTTCATAGCTCAGTATAAATTTATACATGTCTTTGACTTTATTTATCATTGGCACATCAACAATTTGTTGCTTCTTAAAATCATTTATGTAGTATTTGCTATCAATTTTTACTTTTAAGCCAATCTCTTTATAAGCAATCATAGTTGCAAAATCCCCATTACATTCGAAGATAAAATAGGTATGAAATGAGATATTTTTATCAAGTTCTTCAATAAACAATTTTGGAATCAATCTATCTTTTAGAACCATACGAATAGCATAAATATTTTGATACTCTTTATCCTCTTCAGCATTTAAAGATTTAGCGTTAATCACATTTTGGAAAACAATGCTTATTATTTTCTTTGCATCATCCTTGACCTCTTTATTTGCTTTAATTTGAGTCAGAAAATCAGAAACCTTATACTCCTTACCAACGTATGTTTTACTAGAAAAATTAAACATTATTTCACCACCACAAAAGTGATCAATTCAAAATCATCGAGCCCAGAAATGGTGTTACCAAATAATACATTACTACCTTTTTGAAAAATAGTTGCTAGATCATTTTGTTCTTCTCTATGAACAATGGCTTTTACTGCTTCTTTCAATAATGCGGAATACTTATCCATCTTATAACCGTCATGAGTCTCTTTATTCATTTGTGCACACAATTCTTTGATAGGTTCTAATTGATGTTTACAAGTGGTTCTTAACATGTCAAGAATATGTTTTGGATCTGTATGATCAACCAAAACCTCACCATTATCTCTCAAATATAGTAAATAATATGGATGAAGTCTGTTTTGCTTTTCAATATTGACGCCATCATCACGATTTCTTAGTACAAAGATTGTACCCTTTTGAACATTTTTCTCAATATCTTCTCCAACCACCGCATATAAACCATTAGGGATATTTGATGGCTCTCCATGTGTTTTAATATATTGAATCATATCCATCTTGAACTCATTAAGACCTAAATCAGTGATTGTGATTTGACCATCTACATCCTCTAAATCTTGTAATGAACCTTCCTGTAACTTTTTAAGTTGAACTGCACGATAATCGAGATCTACTTGTTCTTGAGTTAATATATTGTCATCTGCTGTTGCAGTAGCATCTACTAAAACCATTCTATTTTCAACTCTAGAATTTAATTTAATGTATTCATCAAGTGATATGTTTGGCCAAAAATTCATGAGTTGAATGACTTTGTTTGTACTTCCGATACGGTCGATACGACCAAATCTCTGAACAATTCGTACTGGGTTCCAATGAATGTCGTAGTTGACACATGTATCACAGTCTTGAAGGTTTTGTCCTTCAGAAACACAGTCAGTGGCGATTAATAAATCGATATCGTAACTCTCATCTTTATATATCAAGTCTCGTTCTTTTGCTATTGGTGAAAACATCGTAAGTAATCGATCAGTATCCTTACTTCCAGGAATTGTAGAAGCATTACCATTCGAGTTTCCTTGAATTCTAGCAGACTCTAATCCGTATTTATCTTTAACGTATTTTGATAAGTGTTTGTATAGATAATTTGTCGTGTCTGCAAAAGCTGAGAAAATAAGGACTTTCTTATTACCCTCATTGATGGGACTTTCAATTTTCTTTGAGACTTCTTGAATCAGTTTTTGGAGCTTTAAATCTTTTTCTGGAGTAATGTAACACATGATGTCATATAAGGTTTCTAGAACCTGTATATCACGATTCAAGTCCGCCTTATATTTTCTCAGATCCATATCCTTAAAATCAATTTTAACCTTGCCGATGGTTCCACTTTCATCCATGTCGAAATCTTCATCTTCATAGTCATCAACCACAATATTATCTAGTTCTTGGATAGAACTGTGTTGTCCATTTCTTTCGTATTCGTCAATCAAAGACATAGTTTTAGTTGAAGCAGATTTAACATTTTGAATCGTTATTCTAAATGAATCTACACATGATTCTAGTCTCTTAAGCATATTAATGGTCATTAATCTTTGCAGTGCTTTTTCGCGATTAAATTGTTTTAGTGTTGGTTTGCCAGCAACATCAATGTCATATATTTTGTCGTATTTAGATAACTTAGATGGCTGAATATAAAGCGTTGGTGCATAAACCCCCATCGTTAAGTTCATGAGCTCTTCATAAATCGCTTTATATCCAATGGTATCTTCGTTACTAGCTATGTCAGTATAAAAAGATTTAGGTTGTAATCTCTTTGGAAAATCACCTATCTCAGACACATCATAGTATTTAGTTACATGTTTTCGACTTCTTGCAATCGTTACGTTATCAAGCAGTATAGAAAAATCAAGATCCAATGATTTCATTAACTGCTTTGCATTTCGTTCGTTCTTTGGAAGTTTAGTCCAGTCATTGAATGCTCTTTGAGCTTGGCTTAAAACAACACTTACACTGTTCTTTGTATCTAGTTTTTCATTAAACTCATCTGCATCGTCACCATAGGCTAACGCAATTTGGTTCTTCAAGTCTGTAAATCTATTGTTTACAGGCGTTGCTGATAACATCAATACTTTAGACTTTACACCGCTCTTTAAGACTTTATCGAGTAAGAATGAGTATCTTGTATCTCTGTCTCTAAATTGTGGGTTATTTCTAAAGTTATGAGATTCATCAATAACGACTAGATCGTAGTTATCCCAATTGAAATTCTGTAGGTTAATTCCATTACTGTAGCCTCTTGTTCTTCCTAAGTCAGTATGATAAAGCACATCAAACCTAATGTGATCATTAAAGAATATGTTCGTTTTTGTATTGTTTTTATACCTATTCCAGTTATCAGCTAGTTTTTTTGGTGTTAATACAAGAATATTCTTATTTCTGGATGAATAATATTTCATGACTGCTAATGCAGTAAATGTTTTTCCTAACCCAACCGAATCTGCTAAAATACATCCATTATACTTTTCTAATTTATTGATGACACCTATCGCACCATCTTTTTGAAACGAGTATAGCTTCTTCCATATTAAAGAGTTTTGATATCCAGTTAGCTCGTTTGGAAAAGTGTCTTCAAACATTGAGTCTTGAAGAAATTCTGCGAAGATATTATATAGGGTAACAAAATAAATGAACTCAGGAGAATTCTCTTTATAAGCATTTGAAATATATTCAACAATGGAATCCGTGACATCTTCCATTTTACTGTCATCGTTCCATAATTGTTTAAATTGATTGAAGAAGAAAGAAGAATAGTTCTCATCATCTTGTTTCATGATGCCTTGAAAATACATGTTGTTTTGCTCATAGCCCAAATCTACTGCAGTGAAGCCTTCTATCGGTGTATATGCAATCTTCTTTTTGTGATTGTCCACATAAATAAAATTCTGCAAACCTCTTGGAGTAATGTTAGATTTAAACTTGACTTTATTTTTGATCCATTCAGCACACTCTCTAGCAATGACTCTTTGAGTAAGTTGATTTCTAAGTCTTATCTCAAATTCTGTTCCATATAATGAACTTTCTCTTATCTGCTTAGGAATATAGAATTCCTTCATTTCTTTTTTGATGGTGCCTTTAATACCCTCACTAACAAAAGTAGGTGCTGGAAATATAAACTCAAGTTCCTCTACAGATTCAAGTCCATTTTTTAGTGTTTCATAGGCATATATAGAGAAAAAAGAAGCAACAACTTTAATTTTACTTCCAGGAATCATCTCGCTACGGAGATCATCACCTAATAACTTAGTTTTATTGTCAAATAACTCCATAAGCTAATTCACCTCTATTCCATGCTGCTTAAAGTATGTTGCGAGTTTTCTCTTAACTTTTATGGTTGGTTCATGTTTACCTTTTTCCCATCTATTAATAGACTGAAAGGAAACACCTATTAACTCAGAAAACTCAGTTTGTGTTAAAATGAGTTTTTTTCTTAATTCTTTAATTGCTTCAGAGTATGTCATGGTTAATCACCTCAACGTTTATATCAAAATTATAACACTTTTTTATCAAATGACATATAGAATTCAAAAATAAACCTAATTCATATAGAATTATTCTAAAATTTGGTCTTATAAATCCGCCATTTTCCGCCATCGGGGATTTCGGCTCTTCATTCAAATGTTCTCAAAGTAATCGTGTAAATGGTTGAGTAATCGTTAAAAAGTTAGCGACTATTTAAAAAACAGACATGACAAAACATGATTTACGACTAAGACAAGAGACGTCGTAACTGGCAAATAGGAATAATTCCTCCATTTTGCAAAGAAAAAAGCCTAATACAAATTGTATTAGACCAATGCTTCTTATATGGTGCGAATGATGAGATTTAAACCTGTAATCAAATATAACTATACTAACATGATTTAATATGACTATCATTAATGCTGTTTGTAGAACACATTTAGAATCATTTGTATATAGACAGTCTAATGTAATCACCATGAATAGTTTAACTTATTATTTTTTAATATAGCAAAAAATATGTATCATATTTTCTTAATTTTTTTACTATTTTTTGTATTCAAAGTCACAAATTAATTCTATTTCTGCGTCCTTATATGCTTTTTCGGGATCTGGTCTTAACGATTTGTTCTTATAATCCAGTCGCTTATTTTCTTTTTTAGTGATCCAGCAAATTCGTGTTCTACTAACTATTGAGTATATATCTTCAGCTTCAAAAGCGCCTTTTTTATATAAATTCAACATGTCTGATATTTGTTGTGTAACAGGATAGTAGTGTTCCCAATGAAAAATCTTTCTTTTATCATCTTTCATTTTTTTTACTTGATCATCCCATGTATATTTCATTAGATTATCAATTCCCATTATTTCTGCCTGTTTTTTTGCTTCTTTAGATATACATTTTATAGAAATTTTTTCAACTTGCCGAAATGCTGTCTTTAAAACTTCTTTGAAATGTTTTTTGGGATTATCATTATAAATAGGTATTGTCACTTTAAATATCTTAACAAAATCTTCAAAATCTTTGTAATTATTACTCATTTTTCATCTCCTAATGTTTTATATTTAATTCGTTGTATTAATTTTATTTACTGATTTCAATATTTCAACCATCGCCCATGTATCTTGCTTACAATACTCCAACATATTTTGATATGTCCTTGCTCTTTCCTCATCACTCATCATAGGCATCTGGTAATATGCAATCTGTGCTTGTTGACCATTCTGGACTTCTTCTAATTTCTTATAATCTAATTCAGGAACAAACACTGGTAAAACTTGTTTAATTGAATAAGACCTTTGAAACTTCTCATCATAATAAACAGGAATAGCACTCTCATCCTTACTGAAACCCAAATCTTCATAAAACTTTTGATTACCTCTAACCAAATACAGTAAATCAAAAATTCTACTTTGTATATCTTTTAGTTCTTTTTCATACTTCGGAAATAGTTTAATCAGTTCATTAATCCTTCCCGACTCAAATCCTTTGTTATAAACAATGACATTTCCACCATCGATAGGGATATATTCTATCATCTTTTTAACAAGTTCTTCTCTATGATCATCATGATCTCTAGCAAGATAATAATAATTTTCACCTTTATCTATTGCCTTGTCTTTATACTCCACATGAAGGGAGAATTGAAATAGGGATTGCTGATAAGGCTTTTCACCTTTATATCTCGGCAAGGGACTAGCGAATGATTCAAAATCAAGATGATAAAGTGGATACTTTAGTTGTTTTATTCCTTCTTTAATACGTTTGATATCACTAAAAGGTATCTTACTTGCAATGACATCATATTGCATCTTTTGAACCTTACTAAGCCACTGTCTATCAATATCAAGCGCTCCAGTAACTCCTTCATTAATTAAATCATAAATGTCATGTTTTATTTCTTCTTTTGTTTTCCTGTTTTCAACAAAAGGATGATGTGAATTACGATAAACAAAAAGTGAATTCATCTCAGGAACACCTTTATCTTTTAAACAAACATTGATGAAAGGACACTCTCTTGCACCTTTACCTTTTTGACAATGAACTCCAAGAGGTACAGGAGATGCTTGCATCTGGTTTAGTCGAAAGACGATTTGCTTAATCTCAAAATCAATGATTGGAAGAAGTTCCTTCGTAACTTCAGTTAAATCAATTAATCTTATTATATCCTCAAATGAATAAACAGCTGATCCATCGCTCGCTTTTGTTCCATCATAAAAATAGTTATGATTTAAAACTGCCAGATAGTATTCTCTTTTTTTATTGATAGAAGTTTTACTCTCATGAATGTATCTTTGATAAGCAAGATCATAGACATACTTTCCAACTTCATCATACTTATTGAGTAATTTCTTATATTGCTCATTATACTTCTTTTCATCATAAGGAAGATTTAACTCTTTCTTTAAATGATAGACTCCTTTTTCATCTTCATGAAAAATGGATTGAAAAACTTTATCTTTACTATATCCTACATCAAAAAACTTCTTCGTTGTTGATGCTTTGGTTTCAATGATACGGATCGTCTTTTCATCTTCTTGAAAAGCATCTAAAAAAGCAAAGAAATAAAACCCATCAACTTCTTTTTGGATGTACTTTTGTGAAAAAGTGTCTTTTGAGTAAATAACTTCACCACCAAAAAGCGATTTTATCTTTTCTGCACTTAATAATTCAATCATTTCATATTGAGGTTGTAACAATCGAAATAGTTGATTTTTCTCATCGTTATTCAGTGGATCAAAATCTTGATCCTCCTCAAAATCATTTTCTGAGTAATGCATAGCCTCAAAAAGATGTTGCATCAGCTCATCTTTTTTTTCTTCTAATTCTTTTGTATAAAGATCTTCTAAAGACTCATCGAAAGAGATTACAGCGCGATTTCTTTGATATGCAAGTTCTTCAAGAGCAACATAACGGTTACACCGCATGTAGTTAAAGAACTTGGTTTTAGATATCTTCATGGCTTTACCCCCATTTATTTCTATTGTACTCCGTTATTTTGTTTTGTCAAAAATTAAAGAAATCCTTCAGTTAATCATATAAAAGGTAAACAATTTGATATGATAGATTTCTAAGCTTGTCAATTTTTTTCATCTTGATTATGTCATAAAACAAGTGAATCATTTTCTTAAATGATGAATCCTTTAAAAATGAATTTTCATCTCGAAAATGTTGCTGGTAGTATTCCTTCAACAACTGATTCATCGTTGTTTGATACAGTCTAGAAACCTCAAAATCACTTGGTAAGTTTTCACCAAATTGTTCATTATATCGATTTTTAAAGTATACGTTGATTGCATCTTTTACATTCATAGATTGATAGTTATATTTTTTTAAGACATCATTTGAAATATCAAAGTAAGAATTTAGATGGGTTGTTTTTAAACTCGAATGGTGTACATTACTCAACTCATATCCCAGTTCATAAGCTCTAAATTCATGAAACATTGGGAGTTGCTCATTGTTTATAACCGCTGTATAAAAATGATGATTCTTAGTGACTATAGCACTATGTGTTAAATTGACAAGCTCATCTATTTTTTTCTTATCTTGTGTTTGTATGATAAAAATATTTGTTTCATCTTTACTCATTTCTCATCACCTAGTCCATATATCAAAGCTAAATGAAATGGTAGATCCCAAAGTGAAATGTCATATTTTTGTATAAGTTTACTTATTAAAAAGCTCATGTGTTTAGCATCGCTTATGTGATAATCTAAACAATCGAACATGATGGGAAATTCAATATATGTCTTCATCGTATCTATAAATCTAAGAGATAGTTGCTTAATCAAATAATCCTCAGTTAACACATGATCATTAATAATTCTCTCAAATACATCAGCTCTTACAATATCTTCAAGCATTTCTTCTTGACCAAACCCCCACATCAAATAATCTGCTATGCCATATAAATTTCTTGAATAGATAAAGTCACCATTGCTATAAACAGTAATCTCGTCTCGAAGATAAAATATCATTAAATCATATTTGATATGTGTTCTTTTAACTTGATCAAGAAATAGATGGGTTTTGTTCATATCTACTAAATAAGCGTGTTCATCCATTTTTATACTTCCTCTTTCGGTATGAAAATCCTTGCTTAATAAAACGATATTATGGGCACCTTTACCAGAAACAATCATAACACCTGAATCATTTTCTCTCATGTATTTATATCTATTTATCATCCTTATAAGGCCATCAGAATCAACGGATGATGAATCTATCTTATTTTTAGAAAATTTCTCTTCTTCATATCCCAGAACAGAAACTAGAACATCAGGATTAATGTCGATTGTTTGTTGATGACCCATTTCGACTTCAATGCGATTGTTTTTTTTCATTTGATTATCCTTTCATAAAAAGATTGCAAGCATCCCTGTAATTCATCTCTGCGTAATGATGAATATTGTAGTTCAAGATGAGTTCTTTTATGGGATATGCACGTTGATGATACCAATGATATTGACCTGGTTTTTCCATCAAATCCAGTTGAACATTAGCTATACTTTTCATAAAAGGTGAATTCAAAAATGGCATGAGTTCATTTCTTTTTTTAGTTGAGAAATTGGCAAGAAAATGTCCAATCATGATTTCTTCTGCTCGAATCAAAGGAATGCTTTCAATCATCTTAGAAATAGCAATCATTTGGCCATTCCATATACGCTTTGAATAAGTCTTCCCATTGAATACAGATATTTGATGATGTCCAAGGTAGATACCTGCTATTTCTAAATCTACTAAAGATTCTATATATTCTTGTTCAAAACGAGACAATTCAATCTCATAACTAAGCTTATGACCAATAATTCTTATTGATTTAAAACGCTTAGTTAATAACTCTATCGCTTTTTCTTTCTCATTACCCCATAAAAATAATTCAGCGATATTTTTGCTTGCACATGATTTTAGTATATTTATCGCATCAATTACTTTATCTTCATTCATCAAAGATTTCTTTGTTTTATATTTGACTTCTTTCTCCTCTGAGAAAAATGCTAACACAGCACTTACATAAATCGGGTGAGTACGAAAGTATAATTGATGTTTCATTTGCTTTACATTGATAGTCAAATCTTCATTCATAGAAAGTTCATGATATATATCAATCCATCTTTGTAATTTCATGTCTTTAACCTATCTTTAAAATATATATCTTTAAGTTTGTTAAGTGCTCTATGTTCAATCTTTCGAACACCTTCTTTACTCAAGTTCAATCGATGTGAAATACTTTGATAACTTTTTGATATTCCATCAATGAATCCATAGCGATTTTTAATAACTTCTTTTTCACTTGATGTTAAGTAAGAAAGCAACTTATCTACGTACACTTGCTGTACACCTTCTACGTATATCTCATCAGGAGTTTTATCATGTGATGTTAATAAATCACTGAGTTTACCACCTTCAGTATCACTTGTTTTTATTTTTTTGTCCATTGATATCACATCTTGTAAACTCAAATAAGTGAGTTCTCTTATCTCATCATCCGTGAAATCACAACAATTCATACTTTCATTCATTTGACTGCGTTTAAACTTTTTAAGTTGAGTTAGCTTATATTCTGGAATGTAGATCATCCTAACTTGCTTGTTAAGTGCTCTCAAAATATAGGATGTTATAACAGGATAAGCATAACTAGAAAACTGGTTATTTTGTTTGATGTCAAAGTTTTCTACTGCTTTGATTAATCCAAGATTCCCCTCTTGAATGACATCCATAAAAGATAATCCATAATTTTTATATGTCTTTGCTATATGAACAACAAGTCGATAATTTCCTTCGATGATGCGATTTCTTGCTGTTTCAACTTCCGTTTTTTTCGTTTGGTCTTGCTTCATTTTATCTATTTGAAAAAATAAATTTCGTTCTTCATCGTATGACAACCTAGGTTTTTTTACAATTTCATTAAGATAGATTGATAAAGTATCCATATATCCTCCTTATTCATTCTTGAGAAAACATTTTTACCGCTGTATCAATACTAATATCAAGTAAATGATTTAGTTTATTTAATAGAATCATATCTTTTATTAGACGTGCATACTTATCCATTAATGAATCATTTAGGTAATCGATTTCGTTATAATATGAATACTCATAATATTCAATAAGAAGTTTTTTCATCATCGAATGATAGAGATTAGATTCAAAATACATTGCAGGAAGTTTGAATCCATATGAAATCTCACACACCTTAACAAACACCTGTCTAATAGCATCTGCAACATGAATTGATGGATTCCCAAATTTCTCATAAACATATCTATCAATTCGAAAATCATCTAATGGCTGTCCCAATGTCATAAATCCACATAAATTTATATCTTCAGCGCGGTAATCAAACATTAGAATAGTAATGACATCGTTAGTAGATACTGTTTGATTAATCCGATTACCTTCTATGATTATTTCATAACAAAATTTTTTCTTTTTGATTCCATCTTTATCTTCCACAAAATTTAGTACAGACATTATCGCTTCTTTTGATTGGGCTTGAACGATGATAAAGTCATCATGAAATAGATTCTCTAAACAATTAATCATTCCTGTCTCCTTTAAGCGAATAGATATAGTTCGCCATATGAAAGCTTAAATCCCAAAGATTTTTTTTTACTTTCTCAAGTATTTTGAAAAATGTCGTCTTAAATGAAGATTCCATGGATACATTTCTAGGAAACCTGAAATTTAAAATATTTATTGTAATGGAGTTGAAAAACTTGGAGTTTACGTAACTCATAAATTGATTAAATTTTTTGATATCTTTATTTTTATCCGTTTCAAGCAAATCACATATAAAAAGATTATCAATAGACTCACCAGATACATCACTAAGCACTTCATAGTCTCCTTTTTGAAATTCTTCATGCGTATGAATGATATGCCCATGATATATGACTTGAACTTGGTCGCGAGAATATATTGTAACTAACGAATCAGTAGGAAAAGAGAACTTATGTTTATATAGAAAATCATCACTATTTCTTACCTCAAAACATAACAGATTATCTTTATTTAAAGCATTTATATAAGCAACATGATAAACTTCATCTATTTGATTTAATAAACTAATGAATTCATTTTGATGCCTTGTTGAAATAAAATAAATACCCTTGTTAAACATTCGAAATTCTCTAAAATACTTAATGCCTCTTTGCACATCATCAATGCTTCGTATTTTTTTGTTTTCAGCATCATTTTTATCTTTATCTATAAAATCGACCATCTTTTGGACCCACAAGTTTAAATTTTTGTCTCGTATTGAAATTTCACATTCATTTTCAATTACTTTTAAAGATATACAACCTTTGTTATTTTTTATATATCTATGCACTATTAACCTCCATTTACTTAATAAAGTAGCATTGAAACATCAAATGATAGGTCTTTATATAAATTTATGTGTTTTGTCCTGATGATGTGCTGGAAATGATGCTTTAAATAACTTAACTGAGTCATATCTCTTTTCTCATATACATTTAAGTACTGATTGATGGCAGAATTGTAAAATTTGTTATTTAGATGTGGTATTGTATTTAAAAACTCTTGATGATTTAATTCATTTAAAAGAAAAATAGCACATATGTCTTCTGCTGTAATGTTTTTAATATGTAACAACAAATAAGATATGAAGAAATGGTCATGACACAACCATCTCATGAGTTGCTGATAACCAAATGCGTGGAACGATGTTGCATCAAAGATGTATCCATAAACATCCATTGTTGGAAATAGACTTTCAATCGATTTTAAATTTGGATTTGTCTCTATCCATAAAATATTTTCTGGTTTAAGCGAGTCCTCAATAAAATTGAAGTGATTAGATAATTGGCTTTTTATAGTATCGGCGTCTTTACCTTGAATCGAAAGTTCAATGACATCTAACTTTTGTAGTTTTTTATAAAGATAGTATCCTTCTTCTACTGAATTTAAATTAATCTTCGAATGGCTTAGTTCTAGATTTTCCCTTATCTCTATATCTAGCTCTTTCGATAAAATAAAACTTAACTGAACAGCATTTAAGTAACTCATCATTTCAGTTTTACTATGTTCATCAGTTGATAAAATCATCTTATGCTTTTTATTCTGCATCAATTGATATACGTGCACCCAATATCTCAAAAGAATCCTCCTTCATTCTAAATAATATACCTTCCCAAAAGTTGGTTTTTGATGCTTATCTGTGATCAGCCAAATCACAGAAATTCCTTTTGACATTAAAACATCAGGATATTCTGCATATCCATCAGTCATAATCAAAATGCTTTTAGGTTTTTTATATGGAAAAAATGTATCAATTTTCTCAAAGATAACATTGAAACTCGTACCCCCAGTAGTTTGAATAGTCTGCGTTGTTTCTTTGAAATCATTGATTTTTTTTACACTCAATGGCTCAGTAACAATATTTGAAAAATAGGAAACTTTAATATCGAGTTGTGGAAACTGTTTCACGATATTTGCACACTCATTAATCACATTATTAAGCTCATCTTGCATTGATCCCGAAGCATCAATGACAACCCAAATCTCTTTTAAAGTTTCTATACTTGGTATATAAGTCGGCAATAATATGTTTCCAAATCTAGTATCTATTTTTTGAAAACTGTAATCGTGTAAATCATGCATCAATAGCTTATCAAAAATACGCTGCCAGGGTAATCTGGATGGTTCGTTAAAAAAGAAATTTTCCTTTAAAGATTGTACGGAGGAATATGTTCCGAACTCTTTTTTAGCTTTACGTAGAATATCTTTTAGTTTTGATTTCTCATAATGCGATAGTTCTCTCCATAAATCATGTGAATCAAAAGGTATTTTTATAACATTTGTTTTTAATCTGTCATATATCATCTCCGCAGTTAATCTATTACCATTCAATTTGTATTTTTTACCAAGGATGGGCTCTAATTCTGCATACGAAAACTGGTATGTTGTTAATATGTCATTTACAACAATGTCGCATGCGACATTGAATTTTTGATTATCTTTTCCAATCCCACGTGATGGATGTGCTAAGATGATGTGCAGAAGTTCATGTAAAATGACAAATTCAAGTGCATCATCTGAAAGGTTTTCCATAAACTCTTTATTGTAAAAAATACTAAATCCTTCAGTTGCTGCTGTTTGAATATCTGTTCTTTCGATAAATGGTATATGTTGCAGAATATACCCTAGATATGGTTGCTTAATAAAGAGGTTGTATCTTGTTTTTCCAATCCGTTCTTCTATGGTCATTCACTTTTCTCCAGTAATTGAATCAATTCATGATATGCATCTAGTTTTGATATGTCATAAGTCTTCGTATCATATTTAAGCATCTTACGGAACACTCTAAGTGAAAAGTCTATGGGAACTTCTTTTAAAAACTCTAAAATATGAATAACAGCATTTTCGTTTTCCATATATCCATCAAGGCTTGATTCAATGGTAGTGATAGCGTTCTGAACATCTTCTAGACTCTTAGGTAAATCATTCATCTCTCCATCCACAAGACTCCGTATATCGAAACCTTTTATCCTTTCAATCAATAAACGTGTAATGCTTGTACCTACGATTGAACTGAGTAAATTACTATAACTTGATAAATCATCCTCTAAAAGATGCAAAACCTTCGATAGCATCTCCCATGTACGAGGCGTTATTATGATAGGGCTTTTAATTGATAAATCCTTAGTATAAAACTTATCCGGATGTTCATTCAAAAATGAAATAATTCTAGGGTGAATATGATTGTTATTTGCCCATATTAGCCATGAGTTTAAATCGGGTTTTAGTTCTATATGCATAAATCTATTTCTGAGTGCTGTTGGCATTTCATAATTAATGGAGAAATCTTCATCGCGATTTCCTGCAGCAATAACAAAGGTGTTTTTAGGTAAGTAGTGTTCTCCAATTCTTCTATCGAGTGCTATTTGATATGCAGCTGCTTGCAAACTTGATGGAGCTGATGTAAGTTCATCAAGAAATAAGAAGTATATCGTTTTTTCATCATCATGAAAATTGAATATTTCTGGTTTTAGCCATATCGATGTTCCTGTTTCTTTATCAGCAACAGGGATACCTCTTAAATCAACTGGATTAAATAATAGAAGTCTAATATCGATGACTTTTGTATTAATATGAAATTGCTTAGAAATTGTGTTTGCTATTTTGTATACCGCTTGGCTCTTACCAACACCAGGTTGACCGTGTAAAAATACAGATGGGTGTTCATCAATTAATGCGTTATTAATGAACAATGTGAATGATGTTGTAAGCATTTTAATCATCTCATCTGTTGATAAACTGACTAAATCTAAGTTTTGTAAATTGATATTTGTCATAGTTATCCTTTCTTATTTATAAATTTTCGCCTGTGATTTTCTTGAGTTAGTAAACTACAATATTAATTTATATGAAATTCCGTGTTGAAAATAAAGAAAAAAATTAAGTTACAATCTATATAATTGGAAAATCAGTTTTTATGTTTAGTTGCAAGATTTTTCTTTATAAATAATACGAATTTTATAGTCGCAATTCATTAATTATCACCCAACAAGAAAATAACCTATTGGGCATCAAAAGGCAACTATATATATGAAACTATAACAAATGTTTTAAATACATCAAAAAAAGCACTATATTTTCACAAAGTTACTTTCTTGTGATGAACATAGCGCTTAATATACTAGTTAAGCGAGTTTAATTTGTTTTCTTCTAAGCATCCAAATAAACATAATGTATTTATGCCAAGAAATTAGTCACGAAATGAGAAAATTACTTACTTTAAGCAATAGACTTGTTAAGCATCACATTATAGTTAGTATTTTTTTCATAAAGTCCTCATTCAATCATCATCTATCATTCCTAAAGCCATACTAACACTCCAACCATCAACCACGATATGTTGTGCTGCTAAATTTACATCATTATAATAGAAAATAGCCTTTTTAAAAGCAACAGGAAAGAATAGATCATCCAACTGCTTTACATTGACATTAGCAACCAATGCATAATACTTTTGTTCTTCTGTTGGATCATTCAAAAAATCTTGATAGACCTGACTTTCTATCGCACGATATCTTACAGGTATGTTACCTGTAATCATTGACCATCTTGCTGTGTTTTCTTGATTTGTTACAAATTTTAAAAACAACCACGAAGCT
>Ga0265295_1001990_pt1 | contig 33947 bp, 24 predicted proteins | sample Munlansysbiofilm_FD_192503 | JGI IMG/M metagenome (GOLD analysis project Ga0265295, IMG submission 192503) | Leachate microbial communities from a municipal landfill in Southern Ontario, Canada - Methane capture system biofilm | ecosystem: Engineered > Solid waste > Landfill > Unclassified ... | reverse complement strand
GTACGTCCTCTTTATAAGCTACACCTACTACAAACTGAGCCCTTCGGATATCAAATCTGGTTAAGTTAGTCACATCATTCTTGATCATGGTCTCGTTGGGAATTCGTACATAGCGACCGTCAAATGTCTTGAGCTTTATCGATAAAAGATCTATGGATTCAATTGATCCCAAATTACCGACAACTTCAACTACATCACCTATCATAAATGGTTTTTCGGAGATAAGAAAGATTCCACTGATAATATTTGATACAGAAGTCTGTGAGGCAAAGCCAATGGCAACCCCAAATATTCCTGCAGCCCCTAACAAGGCAGATATCTTGAAACCAAATTCATTGAGAACCATCACAAGCAATATCAGATACAACACATATTTTACGGTGCGCCCTATTAATACTTCCGATTGCAAGGAAAGCTTATCCTTAATTAAACGACTAATAATCTTTAATACTAGTTTAATAACCGGAATACCGATGATAAGCATCAGCAAAACGCGAACAGCTAAGCTGATCCGTTCTGGTGTGGCAAAATCTGTAATAACATTTAAAGTTGCTAGTTCATACATTTGTTTTTACCTCTTTTCTTATTTACACCATTAGGTGCATATTTAGATTTTACCGCCAATCTGTCTATTTCTTTTTATAGATTTGACGGGATATTTTTCATCAAGTTGTGTATTTAATTCCACAGTACCGATTTTTTGTTGAGTTTTAGCCACAAAATCCGCCTCTTATCACACCAATATCTATACATAAATGCAATCTTGCAATTGAAGGTGGCATGTCAGAACTAATTATTCAAAACCGTTAAATAAATATTCCTTTCACTCTATATAGTATAAGGAGTTTATCGTTTATACGCAAGAATAAATATGATTAGTTTAGATTTTTGATGCAAAGTATTATCTTCTCGGATATCGTGACTTTTTAAACAAAGAATCGGAGCAGTATAAAAAAAGTCATCTACCAAATGAGACCGTTGCACATCCATATATAGCAGTTTTTTTATGCACGAGATATCAGTAATATGTGCTTTCTCTGATGGTTTCTATGTCTCCGCCCACCACCCTTGTAGTTTAGGGCTTGACCTGATGTCCAGATTAATCAACGGTCTTCATATTCATGCGAAACTAGCTGCTTAAAATGGCTATATATACTAAATGCTTGTGTCAATCAAATCGTCCCTCCATAAGAAAAGCCGCTATAAAAAAGCGGCTTTTCTTTCTAAAAGTCCATTTAGATCAATTAAACTGCACCTGGGGAGCACGTTGGGCTTCTGCGTCTGCACTAAAGAACTGGAACGCCTTGGCGCCGATTGTGCTTGCAATAATATTGTTTGGGAACACTACTATCATCTGATTGTATAGTTTAGCGGCATCATTATATCTCATTCTTTCGGTACGAATGCGGTTTTCGATACCTTCAAGTTGAGCTTGTAATTGCAAGAAGTTTTGGTTTGCTTTGATATCTGGGTATCTTTCGACAACAACCATAAGTCTGCTTAGGGCATTGGAAAGCCCTGCTTGGTTAGATTGGAATTGCTGGAAAGCGTTAGGATCGGTTAAAGACTCAGGAGGCAGATTAACTTGACCGCCCATTTGAGCCCTAGCTTCGGTAACCTGAGTAAGTGTTTCTCGTTCAAAATCTGCTGCTCCCTGCACAGTAGCGACTAGATTTGGTACTAAATCATATCTAGATTGGTACACATTTTCTACTTGAGCCCAAGCTGTTTCTACGCTAACTTTCTCTTTCTGAATTTTATTGTATCTGCCTATAAACCAGCTTGCAGCAAAAACAACTATCAGAATGATTATTAGCAGAACTATTAGTCCTTTTTTCATGTTTGTATTTCTCCCTTCTTGGTATTTCGATTCAATTTGTAATATATCCCAAAACTGTCCAGAACAAAATTAAATTACTGTCTATAGATTACTTTTTGAGCTTTAATTATGTACTTCTTGCTTGAATCTGATACCTCACTTGTTTCCTCTTGAATACCTATTTGAGAACGCCTAGCAGCACTAGCGTCTATAAATAGATCTCCTTCTTGGATGCTTAACCTAAGATTTTTTGTGCATAGTGTATCGGCAACGATTTGTATTTCAGAATTCATTTCCGTAAAGAATCCCGCAACATTCTGGTATAGAATAATCGAATTTGTTTCTTCGCTAAGTTCCATTAGCGCTTTTGAACCAGGAAAGCCAAAGCCTTGCACCTTGTTCGCCACATATAGGGAATCGCTAAAAAACAATGATACATGAGCTTTCTGAATATCGATAACTAACTCTTTGTTACCAACCTCAAGATTAGATATCTGCTGATTTTTACTATAGGGTGTCGCCAATAAAACACCTGCAACAATGGCTATACCACTTAAAAGAAACAAAGCTTTATGCCATATTTTTAACCTCAATCTTACATTTCTTTTACTAATAAAAGGTTTTTGATCTAAACTCAAAGCTAGCCATAACGTGTAGGTACACAAATATACAATTACTCCCGAATACAACACATCACTTAAAAAGTGACCTCCCTGCATAATCCTTACCCAACCGATCAGAGAGCCATAAAGCAAAGCAAACAAGAAAAGCATATATTGATAGAGCTTTCTTTTTAAGCCCAATACCAGTGCTGGAGCAAAGAAATAAAAACCCATTGTTGCGTGACCACAAGGAAAAGATTTACCGGTTGAACTTGTATCAATTTGCAATGGGGCTTCATATTGATATTTTCCTCCATAGATTTGCAGTTCTCGTGGCCGTGGGCGTCCCCAATTGTCTTTTAGTATACTGTTGACCACAATTCCAGGACCAAGAATCATCGCTAATACTAGAAATATATATAATTTACGATTGCGCTGATATCGGGATCGTTGCCGAAATGAATGTGCAAACAAACATAATGCGCCAATCGATACCATCAAGGCCGGAACATTTCCATACTTATAGATTAGCTGTACCCATAGAACATCGTTCATATACCAGCCCAACTGATAATAGTAGTTTTGGAGCTTGATATCACATGGGTACTTATCGAACAGCCATGCACTCAAAGCCATGATTAGTATTGGGATTCCCAAATTCATTACATACGCAGAAAGACGCCCCTTATGGAGCGTCTTTCTATCGGATATTAGGGTCATATTTTAAACGGTAGTTTTGGGTTCATCTTCAATTGTATCAACATCAGTCTCAACTACTGCTTCGGTAATTGCTTCAGTATTATCGACTATTTCTTGATTTTCTTCAACTATTTCTTGCTCCGGTAAAGCTTCCTCTGCTGGGACTTCTTCTTTTACAGTCCCTTCTACTGGTACTTCTTCATTGGCAACTTCATCAGTAGCAATATCCTCAATCTTATCCGTTTCATTCGCAGTGCTTTCTTCAATCTTTTGCTCTGCCTGAACCTCAGCCTCCGTATTAGTATCCTGCTGAATATCAGATATTTCGGCGGGTCGCTCAGTTGCTTCACTGGCAATAGGTTCATTATTTTCAACAACGATATTATCTTCTTGGATTGCGGCGGCTTCTGCGGCTTGCTTCTCTTTTTGGAGTCTCTCGGCTTTTTTCTTCTGCATTCTGGCCAGTCTATCGCGCATATACTGCTCATGGATAGCGATGTATTCTTCCTGTAGTTTTGGGTCGCGAGAGAAGAAGAAGGCTTTTACTGAAAGAATCAAACGGCGATTTTCCATATCAAGTTCAATTACTTTTAAGGGCAATTCTTCGCCAACATGGAAAGCGTCTTCACTATGTTCAAGTTTGAGGAGAGCAAGATGTGATATTGGGATAAATCCTTCCACAACATCTTCATTTAATGGAATATCTACCAATACGCCTTTGGGAATCAGTTTCGAAATTTTTCCAATTACTTCAGTATTAACAGGCAAGTTCTGATTAAGGTTTTCCCATGGGTCTGGAGCTAATTGTTTAACTCCCAGCGCTATACGGTGCTGAGCCTTGTCGATGGAAAGAATTATACTTTCTATCTCTTGTCCCTTGCGAAATACTTCACGAGGGTGATAGATCCGTTTCGTCCAGCTAATATCAGAAATATGCACTAAGCCGTCGATGCCTTCTTCTATTTCCACAAATGCACCGAAAGCTGTAAGGCTCTTAACTTTGCGTTTCAGAACCGTACCGATGGGATAGCGATCTTCGATAGTTAACCAAGGATTTGGGTCCATTTGCTTCATCCCCAAAGAAATCCTTTTATTCTCTTTATCCAATTCCAATACTATCGCATTGATGGTGTCACCGTTTTTTAGGATTTTGCGAGCATCGGTAATCTTTTTGGTCCAACTCATTTCACTGATGTGAACCAAACCTTCTACTCCAGGTTCAAGTTCTACAAAAGCCCCAAAGCTTTTTACGTTTACTACTTTCCCAGTTATCCTTGTACCTTCTGGATATTTAATTTCGATATTTTCCCAAGGATGGGGTACTAATTGTTTTAGGCCAAGAGAAATTTTATTTGTTTCCAGATCAAAATTGATCACCTTCACTTTTACTTTGTCTCCAATGGAAAGCATTTCGGAGGGATGATTTAACTTACCCCAACTCATATCGGTAAGATGCAAGAGACCGTCTATTCCGCCTAGGTCGATAAACGCCCCATATTGCGTAATGTTTTTTACTTCACCTTCCAATTCACTGTCAACTTCAATCTTGCTGAGTAATTCTTCACGCTTTTTGGCTGCTTCTTCTTCCATCACTGCCCGCCTGGAAAGAATAATATTGCTATGTTCTTCATCCAGATTCACTACTTTGAATTGCATTTCTTTGCCAATGAACTGATCAAGATTGGGAATTGGCTTCATGGACATCTGGCTACCGGGAAGGAATCCTTCAATTCCAAACACTTCAACAATCATTCCGCCTTTAACTCTACGACGAATGATGCCGGTAAGTGGACTGCCTTCTTCGAAGGCTTTTTTGATGCGTTCAATGTTTTCTTGGTAATCGGCCTTCTTTTTGGAAAGCTGCAAGCGACCATCACCACTCTCTATCTTGTTTATAAACACTCTAATCGTGCTATATTTTTCTGGTGGTCCGCTATAAGCAAATTCAGTGATTGGGATAACACCTTCGCTTTTAAAGCCAATATCCACCCGCACTTCTTTATCGGAAATATCAACTATTGTGCCTTCGATGATCTCGCCAACCTTAAAATTGGAGAACGATTCTTCATACATGCTAAGCATATTCTCATGTTCCAATTCTTCTGGGCTAAGCTCTTCTTTGGGCTCTTCAATGGTTTCTTCTTCCGGTACTACTTCAGATTGAGAAGCCTCTTCCCGTACTTCTTCAGATTGAGAAGCTTCTTCCCGTACTTCTTCAGATTGAGAAGCTTCTTCCCGTACTTCTTCGGATTGAGAAGCTTCTTCTTGAATCATCTCTGCCACAGGCTCTTCAGGTTCATCAATTTCTGTTTCAGGTGTTGTTTCTTCAATTTTCGGCTCTTCTTTATTTTCGAGCTCTGTTTCTACTTCCGTTGATTTCGACGCTGTGTCTTCACCTTCGATTTTGATCTCGGGATCGACTGGGTTTTGATCATGATTTAACATGATTCCTCCTTAAACAAGGGGATATTCTGAATACTCGTTGCCAAGTCTTCCTCCCCATTTATTTTTAAAATTCTATTATATACAGATACAATACGGTTTTCGGGAGTGCTGGCACCCGCAGCAATACCTATTCTTTCTTTGTCTGCCAGTATTGTTGGATCCAGTTCATCTTCAGTTTCGATGTGAATGCAAACAGTGTATTCTGCACAAACCTTTGCCAACATCTTAGTATTTGAGCTTTGTTTTCCACCAATTACTATCATAAGATCGCTGTTCTTTGCCAATTCGGCACTAGAATTTTGTCTCTGACTGGTTGCAAGGCAGATGGTGTTAAATATTTTAAGCTCCATCAATTTGGGAATCAGCCGTACTACCAAATCGTTAAGATATTCTATCTTTTGTGTTGTTTGTGAGATTACGCATAATCTCTTACCCAGAGCTTTTGGTAAAGGCGCTTGAGGAGCTACAACCATTGTATCATTATTGCCAAAACTTCGCATTCCAATGATCTCAGGATGGTTTTCATCTCCTAAAATACATACCGGATACCCTTCAGAATTTGCTTGCCGGATAAGATCATGCGTTTTAGTTACATAAGGGCACGTGGCATCCACAATACGGTTACCTTGTTCAGATAGAATCTCGTATTCCCGTTTTGTTATGCCGTGAGAGCGTATGATTACTACGCTATTGTGCAATTCTGAGGCAGATTTTGCTACCTTGATGCCTTTCCCTTCCAATTCTTTTACAAACTGTGGATTGTGGATAAGCTCTCCCAATGTAAAGACATTCTCTCCTCTTTCAACTGCTTCAAGAGCTAACTGAATAGCGCGACGTACACCAAAACAAAAACCAGAAAAATCAGCCAATCTTACTATCATAGCCCTTCCATTTGTTTTTGGTAATACGAATAAAGCACTCCCACTTGTTCTTCAATACTAAGTGAGCCATTATCAATAGAGATTGCATCCGATGCTGGAATTAATGGAGCCAAGGCTCGTGAACTATCTGCTAAGTCTCGATCTTGCAGTTCTTCTAATACAATTTCAAAATTTGGGTTTAGGCCTTTTGCCTTTAGTTCTAAATATCGTCTTTGCGCTCTTATCTCAATGGGTGCCACCATGAAAAACTTCAATTCAGCATGTGGAAAGACTATTGTTCCAATATCTCTACCATCCAAAATTACCCCGCCTTTTTCTCCAATAGTGCGCTGTAATTCAACCATTTTTTCTCGCACAACACGCTTTGCCGATATCGCTGAAGCTCTGCGGGAAATATCTGGCTCGCGGATTTCTTGAGATACATCCTCACCATCAAGGATGATAATGTTTCCGCTGTTACTCTGCTGTATTTCTACTTTGATGGAGTTCATGAGCTTTATAAGTTCATTATCATTTTTTATATCGACATTTTGGCGTAATGCCGCCAAAGCACAAGCTCGGTACATGGCACCTGTATCGATATACAGATAGCCAAGCTTCTTTGCTAAAAGCTTAGCTGCAGTACTTTTACCGGAAGCTGCTGGACCATCGATAGCAATGATAATCTTTCTCATATTCAAACTAATCTCCAAGTTACACAATTTTTTTAGCTTGAGTACGAGTCAATACATTTTTTATCGATACACTTATTTTGTTGCATATAATCTAATTACTTGCCCAATCTTTTTTAAATATTCCACCTTCAAAAGCAGAGAACAGAACAGGTATTACAATCAGAGTAATTAGCGTTGAGCTAAGTAAACCTCCTACTACTGCACGCGCTAATGGAGCTTGCGTTTCACTGCCTTCACCAAGCCCAATAGCCATAGGCAGCAAGCCCAATATCGTAGAAAGAGCTGTCATCAAAATTGGTCTCAACCTTCTTCTCCCCGCTTCTTCTATTGCTTCTCGCAATTTCATCCCCTCGCGATCTCGCAATTGATTGGTGGTATTTACTAATAGTATGGCATTATTTACAACAATGCCAGAAAGCATAATGATGCCTATGTAAGATTGGATATTGAAGGTAGTTTTGGTAAGAAACAATATTAAGCTTACTCCAATCACGGCGAAAGGAACGGCAAACATCACGATGAACGGATCTCGAACCGATTCAAATTGACTTGCCATAACCATATATATTAATACTAAGGCAAGAATTATCCCAATTAACAATTCTCTAAAAGATTCTTGCTGTTCTTTGTAATCTCCCACAATCTCAACCGAGAAGCCTATGGGAATAGGTATTCCACTCAATACTTCTTGAATGTCTCTTATTACAGCCGAAAGATTTCTACCACTCAAGTTTACCGAAACATCTATCATGCGTTCCTGATTTACCCGCTCGATAACTGTAGATCCCTCACCAGATTCTGTGCTTACCACATTTTTCAATACAACTGGATCTCCCTCCGAATTGCTGATGCTTAGCTCCAATAATTCATTAAGGGGCATTTGATCTGCATCCTTCACCTGAACAATTAAAGGATACTCTTTGCCGTGTTCTACAAACTCTCCAGCTCCACTTCCCGAAAGTACTGTCTCTAGGGTGCTGGATATCTGCTGTACACTCAACCCCAATTCAGCTGCTTTAATTCTATCAATATGAATCAACTCTTCTGGAACACCCGCAGTTCGGCTTAAATTTACGTCAGTTATACCATCAATGCTTTCAATTTGTTGCATTATGATATTAGCCAAACGGTAGGCTTCTTCCATTTCGTGTCCACGAACTTGAATTTCAATTCTTCCGCCACCGCCCCCCATAACTCGTGTTAAGCGATTGTTGCTCACTTCACGCACTCGTACTCTGGTTCCAGGAATTCTCGTAAGTTTTGCTCGCATCTCGTTGGCAATTTCCTGATCGCTACGTTTGCGTTGAGATTTACTTAGCAAGCTTATACGCAAGGAGCCGGTATTCGACGATCCCCAACCCCCGCCACCGGCTGAAGCCACTACGTTTGTAACCTCATCAATACCTGATACTCGTTGCTCGGCTTCAATCATTTTTGCATCGATAAGCTCCAACTTGGTGCCAGCTTCCATATCAAGGCTCACTCGTATCTCTCCCTCATCGCTTGCGGGCATCAATTCAGAATCGATTGCTCGCGATAAAAATATCGCCCCCATTAGTAAGATAATCGCAATGATGACGGTTTTTCCCCTATTGTCCAACGCTTTTGCCAGATTTTTTTTATAGAAATCTTCAATTGAAGAAAGTATTTTACCGATGCCAAGATATAGCCTTCCGGTTATGCTGCTTGATCCTGATTTAGGATTGTCGCTTACCTTTATCAGCTTGCTTGAAAGCATAGGAACCAAAGTTAAAGCAGTGGCAAGAGAACAGATAAGGGCAAATACAACCACATATGCCAGTTGTTGAAACATTATGCCACTCATCCCACGCATAAATAATAAGGGTAAAAATACTACTATGGAAGTAAGAGTACTGGCAAGAATAGGTGAGCCAACTTCCTCCGCACCATCGATTGCGGATTGACGGGATGTTTTGCCCATCTCTTTGTGCCTAAAGATATTTTCCATTACTACAATTGAGTTATCCAAAAGCTGGCCTACTCCCAAGGCTAACGCCCCAATGGTCATGAGGTTAAGAGTAAAGCCATTTAAGTAAAGCAAACCAAAGGTTGCCATAATGGATATTGGTATTGCCGTAGATATTACGGCAGTGCTTTTGAGGTTCCTCAAAAAAAATAGCAGGATCAATACCGCTAATATGCCACCTAAGAGAGCAGAAAGACTTACATTATTGATAGATTGTTTGATGAATACTGAGCTGTCCATTAGAGGAACTATCTCAATTTGTGGAATACTCTTATTTATCTGCTCTACTTCTTCCAGAATACCTTTTACTACTTTGACGGTATTAGTTCCGGATTGCTTATTTACCGATATTTGTATGCCCGGAATACCGTTTATGCGAACTATGCGAGTTTCTTTGGAGGCTGTATCCTCTACTTCAGCAACGTCTTTTAAGGTTATTTCACTGCCTCCACGACGTAGAATTACAGTATCCTTAAGCTCTTGCAGGTTCTCAAATATTCCCGGAACCCTTACTGTTATCTGATGATTCCCCTTATAAATGTTCCCCGTAGGTTGATTTATATTTGCTGCTCGGATCCTGCTAATTATCTGATCTGGCGAGATCTTAAGAGCATTCATTTTTAGGGGGTCGATGTTTATATGGATCTCTCGAGTTCTCCCTCCCCATATATTTACGCTTGCCACTCCATTCACGCGTTCCAAACGGTAGCTTACCTGCTCTTCCAAAATCCGTCTTAACTCAAGTGCTTCCAGGTTGCTGGTAACACCCATCATGATTACTGGTGTAGCTGCCATATCAAATTTTCTTAGTGAAGGGCGATTAGCATCACTGGGCAAGCGCGAGATTATTCTATCCAAGCGATCGCGAATATCATTTGATGCTGCTTCAAGATCTGTTCCCCAATTAAAACTTACCTGAACATTACTATTTCCTTCTGTAGATCGAGATGAAATCTCCTGAACTCCCGGAACAGCCGCAACTGCTTCCTCTATGGGTCTGGTAACCAACTCTTCCATAGTTAAAGGTGAAGCCTTTGAATAAGAGGTTGAAATGCTGATGGTTGGCGAAGTTACATCTGGCATTAAGTCTATGGGCAAACGTGATAAGGCAACTGCACCAAGAATAATAACAATTAGACTCACCATAATTGTGAGAACCGGCCTTCCTACCGCAACTTGGGATATTTTCACTTTGCGCCTCTTACTTGCTCAGCTCCGGCAATTGTTATCTTTCTACCTGTATCCAACATATCTTGTCCCAAAGTTACCACATCTCCACTTATTTCTGGACTTATAATTTCTACATATCCTTCTCCGGTTATGCCTTTCTGTACTTCCACAAAAGATACGGTTTCATCTTCTGAATTAACTAAAAATACGCCTTCTTTACCTTGAAACTTGCATATTGCTCTTTCTTCAACTGCCGCTACTGCCTTTTTTGTCTGGAAATTAATGTTTACCCTGGCAAACATTCCTGGTTTGAGCACGGCATTGGGATTGGGAACCTCAATTTCTACTCTGGCTTGTCGTGATGCTTCCTGAAGCATTGGCGCTATGCGCAGCACTTTTCCTACAAACTTGCGATTGGGGTACGAATCAATGCTTATTTGAGCTTCCTGCCCAATTTTGATGCGAGCATAATCTTGTTCAACTACTTCCACAACGGCTATGATGCGTTCAATATCCATTAGGGATACTATGGGGCTACCGGCTCCCAATTGATCACCTTCCTCTGCATATCGTTCGCCAATAATCCTATACTGAGCATCATCACTCCATTCAGCCATAATTTTCGTAAAAGACAACTGTAACTCTGCTGAATTGGAGACAGCCAGGGCACTGTTCAATGATGCCTTGGCTATATTATCCTGTGCTTGGGCATTGGCAAACTGATTACTGGCTATGTCAAACTCACTTTGAGATAAAAAGTTCCGCTCAAATAGTTCTCGTTTGCGGTCCAATTCTGTATGGGCATAATCTAAACTGACTTCAGTTTGTTGAGCAGTCGCTCTAGCCATCTCAACGTTAGCTTGCGCTTTCTGATATTCCTGCAGTAAGATGCGATCATCCAATTCGGCAATCAGATCTCCCTTTCTTACCCTTGTGCCAATGTTTACATGTAATTTTTGCAATTGCCCAGATATCTTTGGTGCCACTTTATAGCTGCTTTTTGCTTCTATATTGCCACTAAATACAGAACGTTCAGTAATGTCCAGGGTCTTAACCGGTGCAATCTCCACCGGAACAGCTTGCATCATTCTGCCGGATCCTCCGGAATGAGTTTGAGCTTTCGGCTTTTGAATTGCAAAACGCAAAACAACTATTACCATCAATATAATTAGGATTAACCATATCCATTTATGTTTCATAATTCATTCTCCAATGCGATTCTGCCCCTCACTCTCATACATTTTTCACACGGCGACACGAAATCAAAACTACATAGTCAAGTCAAGAAAAATACATACAAATGTATGAATATTGATTGAATTGAATAAGAGTCACCCAAATCTGCATGTTGCTATTACTTGGACAAATGGAGATACCACCTTATGGGGTGATACGTGATATAGAACTGTTTATGGAAGTTAACTTGCTCGGTTTTGGAAGTTTTGCATGTGTTTATGCCAACCATATCAGCTTTCTTGAGCCAATTTAAGGCTAATAAAGTACTTTCAGGGTTCGCCCCATAATGATCTTTTTATAAATGCCTCAAAGAAGTGACAAAAGCCAAACGGAAACAGATCGACACCCTGATCCTCGTCCATAATCCTAACCTTGTAGTCTGAATGATTAAGCCGCATTTCTACCAGTTTAGATAATGGATCGCAAACTGGTTAATGAGCCCACCAAGCAAATATATAACCGCTGTGTGCGACTCCGGCTCACTCTATGTAAGATGGGTCTTGGGGTTGCAAGTTGGGGGTGGCAGCCAAACGGGACTGCACAATGCGGGAGATGGGGTGGCAAGCTCTGTTTGCCACAGCGAGTGCAGCTCGCTTCTGAAGGCCACTCCGTCGCCACGTCAAGCGGGAGCTTGGCAGCACAGAGGAGGCGGCTCAGTGAGAAGCATCCAAGCGAGATGGCCAAAAGCTCTGCGACAGGAAATGCTTGCATTAATGCCAGAATACCCGCAAGGAATCTCGCCCTGCAATCTTGCAGATTCAACTACGTAAAAATACTGTATAGCCAATTTTCATAATATCCTTCCGCCCAACCGAATAATTGCATAGTGTGGGCTTTGTTATTTTATGCCAAGTTATACGTGTATCGAATACATAATAGCTTGTTTTTCTATGGGTTCCGATCTTTATACATGAGCTTTTGGGGTGAGATATGATGATGCCAAGAAAGTTGTCTAAGTCTTAAAGTGGAAGTATATGATCATACTCCATAGAACTAAACTAATATTGGATAAGTATATTTGGGTGCTCACTGCAGCGTGTCCATTTACAGACAAAATTTATCTAACCCATTGCTATGCTTTGTGGTTTCCTCCTCTTCTCCTCATAATGTCCTCATGACACGAGGAGATAACGAGGATAAATAGAGCAAACAACGTGAGAGAAAAAACGGGTTGAGGTAATTTTCAACCAAGGCATAACACATAAGAATTCTGAATCGCTATTATTTAATTGATTGCGATCAAAGAGTTCGATTCATAATGTTCAGAACAGGCACAAGCTTAAATATTATTAAACCATATATAAATATATTTGAAGTTTTAGCTTGACATATATTAATAATTTTGAATTATGTTCCCATAAATAAGGAGCACGAAATGAATCTCGCTAATTGTCCGATATGTAATGGCGAACTGGAGATTCGCTGTTACCATTGCCCGAAATGTGATATCAACTTTGAGGGAAGTTTCAGTCGTAACTGGTTGGAAGGATTTTCTGCTTATCAACTGGAGTTTATTAAGCTTTTTTTGCTGGTTCAAGGAAACTTGAAAGAGATGCAAAAACACTTGGGCATATCGTATCCAACAATCAAAAACAGGCTGGCAGAAATTAACGCCAAAATGCTACAAGAAAACGTTTCAAAGAATAGCTACGAGGATATTCTCGCAGATTTGGAAGAAGGCTTTATAAGTGTGGAAGAAGCCTTAAACATGATAAATCAGAGGAGAAATAATGAAAAAGATCAGTATTACAAATAAGCATTGGACTTACGAAGAGTTAAGCAAGGTAAAAATTACTAACGAGATGATACCGCTTTCGATAACGCAATCCTCGGACAAACAAGTAGTTTTGGAAGGCGATATTGTGTTTGACCCCGATATAGAACTTGAGGGATTTAATATTGAAGACTACTTCGAAGATGAATATGATGATGGAGTATTAGATCTCAATTTACTTGAGTTGCCAGGAAAACAAAGAAGTATCAAATCTGTTCAATTAAAACTTAGCATTCCCCAAACCATATTTTTGGAAATAATTAGCGATAACTATCCCATTAGTATGATTGGACTTACAAATCCTATTTTAGTAGATACAGAGAATGGTCCCGTTTCAATTGCCAATTGTTCTGGAGACATGCACATAGAAAGCGAAAATGGTCCGGTTCGAATCCGTAATAGTGCAGGCAACCTTTACGCCAAAATGGAGAACGGTCCTATCTCTGTGGAAGATATAAAGGGCGAAGGATTGCATGTGGAGAGTGAAAACGGACCCATCAAAATGCGCCTTGCCAGCTTTAGTAAAGTGAAGATCGAAACCGAAAACGGACCTATATACTACGAAACTCAACCAGTGGAAGGCGGAGATTTCAGTTTTGTTACCCAGAATGGCATTGTGCATCTGGTATTGCCGCTACGCTTTAGTTTTAAACTACACGCCGAAAGTGAAAGCGGCAGGTTAAAATCCAAACTAGAGGCCAAAGTAACTGAGGAGGATAATACCTTCCGCATCGAAAACCTCTTTGATGAGGATGAGCCGACTATCATAAAGATAGATACTACCAATGGCATGATCAAGCTTTCCAGCGATAGCTACATCAATTTGGATTATATTAAGGCAAAACTGGAGCAAGTAAAAGTTTCCCTCAAACAGACAGCCACTAGCGATGAAAAGGAACAAGTGAAAGAGTTACTGAATAAACTTACTCAATACCTTAGTAGAGTATCAAAATCCATCAATGAAGAAAAAATACGCAACAAAGTAAATGACGCCATCGAGAAGATGAAGAAGACTATTGCGGATTTTGATTTTGAAGAAGCTAAAGCCAATGTAAGCTCAAAAGTTGAAGATATTAGCTCTGAGATTTACGATGGGCTAAAAGATGGATTGCGCAACGTCAAGGCGGAATTTGACGGACTTAAGTATGAGCATCTGAATGCGGAATCCCTGAAAGAATACATTCACAAAGTAGTGAATTCCCCGTTGATCAAACCCTATCTGGGAGCCGAAAAGAAGAAAGCTGAAGCAGAAGAAATTGCCGAACGAAGTCGGTTAAAAATATTGGATATGCTAGAGAAGGGAAAAATTACCAGTGAGGAGGCAGAGCGCCTAATAAAGGCGATTAGCAAAGAATAATCTTGACAATATCAAATGCACAAAAACTGTGACAAAACACGGTCGGGATGTAGCGCAGTCCGGTTAGCGCGCTCGGTTCGGGACCGAGAAGTCGGAGGTTCAAATCCTCTCATCCCGACCAAAGTGTTTGCTCCAGTTCTTTCAAAAAGTATTGTAACCAGTCCCCCGTTAGCCTATATAATCTCACGGCATATTGAGGATAATTCGGACTGACGTGTTGAGTTTCAGATCATAGGAGAAACCCGTTCGAATTGATCATAGTAGCCAAAATCCCCATAACAAGATAGACAGGTTATAAAAACTGATGCCAGAAAAAAAACAAAAATTATCCTACTATTTAAAGCTTCTTTATCCTTTCATCAGGAAGGATAAAGGCTTATTATTCTTTGGGCTTTTTGCCATGCTGATCACATCTGCATTACGTTTGGTAGATCCGCTTATCCTTGCCCTGATAATAGATGAAAGCATACCTAATCAGGATATGGCCGAGATGTTGCGATACGGATTTATGTTTATTGCCGTCGTGCTGGTATCTGGCTTACTGTCTTATCTGCAAATTGTGCTGTTGAGTAGATTGGGAATAAAGATTATAACCAAGTTTAAGGGAGATGTTTTTAGCCATTTGCTTAAGCTGCCAGTTGGCTGGTTCAACAAACAACCGGTTGGCGAACTGATTGCCAGAGTAGAGAGTGACAGCGAGCGGGTTAAAGTGTTGTTTTCGGATCTCTCTATAACTATCATTGGCAATTTACTCTTCTTTGTAGGAGTTTTTGTGGTCTTGATGGTGCGAGATTGGAAAACTACCGCGATTATTTTACCAATAATTGCCATTACCATAATTGCTTATTGGTTTCTGTTTCGCTATATATCTCGTTTTTTCCGCATAATTCGCGAAAAGTATGCCATCATTTCTGCAAAAATTACCGATTACATCCAGGGCATGCAGATGATACAGGCATTGAATCAGGAAGAACGAATCACGGAAGACTTGCGCCAAGCATCTAAAGAAAAGCAACACGTAGAGATTAAAACAAGCTTTATCGAGTATGGTGCTCAGAGCTTTTTTATGTTTGTATTCAACGTGCTATTTGTGGTAATTGTAATAATGATCTCTGCACCCAAGATAATAGCCGGCGTCGCTACTTTGGGTACTTTGATTGTATTTATCCAATATATATATCGAATGGTATGGCCACTGATGCACTTAAGTGAGAATTTTATGCAGATGCAGCGTAGCTTTGTATCGCTAAAACGCATTTTAGAGCTTACGGCACTTGAAACTGAGGATGAAACCTTTACCGGCAACATAAAGCCGAGCTTTCAGGATGAGATCCGCTTTGACAATGTTAGCTTTGCCTATAAAGATGAAGATTGGATTCTAAAAGATGTATCCTTCAATATTCCCAAGGGAAAGAAGATTGCATTGGTAGGCCCCTCAGGTAGCGGAAAATCTACTACAATAAGCTTATTGTGCGGTTTCTATCATGTACAGAGGGGCAGTATAACAGTAGATGGAATTCCCATTAGAACCATGAATTTCCGCGCTTGGCGCAAGAAGATAGGATTAATTCTGCAAGATATATTCCTCTTTCCGGGACCTATCTTAGAAAATGTACGCGTGTATAACGACAACGTGGATCCAGAAGTTGTAAAGGAAGCTCTCTCTGTGGTGCAAATGGACGATTTTATCAATGGGTTGCCCGATGGCTTGAATAGCGAATTGGCAGAGCGTGGGCAAAACGTTTCACAAGGAGAAAAACAGCTTATCTCTTTTGCGCGTGCCTTAGCCTTTAACTCCGAAATAATCATCATGGATGAAGCAACTGCTTCTATCGATCCCCAAACTGAGGCTCGTATTCAGCGCACCATGAACAGAGTATTTGGAGGTAAAACCCTAGTAATAGTAGCACATCGGCTCACTTCTGTTTTGGATGCTGATGAGATTTTGTATTTTAGTGGCGGACGCATAACTGCCCGTGGGACACATCAAGAATTGATGCAAAAAAGTGAAGAATACCGTAAGTTGGTGGAATTGCAGCTTTTGGGAGGTAAGGATGAATAAACACATCAAATGGATCCTTACTCAGTACAAAGCCCAGATCTGGTTTGTGCTCATTATGGTCGTGTTTACACTGATCTCCTCTGCTGTGTCTATTGCCTATCCTTACGCCTTTAAGCGTATGATCGATTTGCTGCGAGACATCTTAGCAGATCCGGCATCATTTCCTGAACCTATGCTTGAAGTAAATAAGGTTCTAATGCTCTTTTTGGCCATAGGTGCAGCTCAGTTTGTAACTGGTTTTTATCCATGCATTCGGGCATGGGTAAATTTACGTTTTGAGCACACCCTACGCATGCTATATTTCAGCTTCATCACAAAAAAAGACTTCCGTTTTTTCCAAAGATTTCGAACTGGAGATATAGTAACCAGGCTAACCGATGATCTTTCAGATTTTCCTAAAATCTCTTGGTTTTTGTGCAGTGGCATCTTTCGAGCATTAAACTCCTTTTCTATGATATTGTTTTCGTTGATAGTAATGTTTAGTATCAACGTGAAGCTCACTTTCTTATCTATAATGCCTCTACCATTAATGATGATAGTATTTTACTTCACCAGTGAGAAGTTGTATTCAAATTTTGAGCGTAACCAGCGTGCTATCTCCAATATCAATAGTCAATTGGAAATGAGCTTTTCCGGTATTCGCATCGTGAAATCCTTTGTAAGTGAAGAGAAATACAATCGCTTTTTCGATTTGGCTTTATCGCGTAGATTTAAGACTGAGATGAGTGTGGTTAAGTTAAATGCCGTGCTTTCTTTGATTTACCAGTATATTGACTATTTTGCACAAATCGGAGTGATTATGTTTGGTGGTTGGATGGCTGTTAGAGGAGAGATAACGGTGGGAACCTTTTTCCTGTTCTATACTTATCTTTCCATGATGATCTATCCCCTCCTGGATTTGCCACAACTATTTGTATCCGGTAAACAAGCTTTTGTGAATATCGACCGCCTGGAAGAAATGAAGGCACATCCTACCTTTAATCAAAACGACGACGAGGGATATAAAGTGAATTCTTTCGATGGCTTAGCGTTTGAGCAAGTTAATTGTTCCTATCCGGAAAAAGAGCGTAACATCATCAATAATGTTTCCTTTAAACTAAAGCCAGGAGAAAAAATGCTGATATTAGGTGCCACCGGTACAGGCAAAACAACTATCGCAAATTTGATCTTGGGTTTGGTTAAGCCAAATATGGGCTCCATATCTTTCAGTGGGATCGACTTAGAAAAAGTTAACCTCCGTTCACTTAGAAACGTGGTGGCGTATGTGCCACAAGAGCCCTCTCTGTTTAGCGGCAGTATCAAGGAAAACATTCTGATGGGCAATGTAAACGCTACCGAAATAGAGTATCAGACTGCCCTTAAGGCTGCTCAGCTAGATGATGAAGTCGCCCAATTCCCACTGGGTGATGATAGTCACGTGGGTCAACGGGGATTGAGTGTGTCCGGTGGGCAAAAACAACGTATCACCATTGCACGAGCTCTTATCAAGCGTCCAAAGCTCTTGATTTTGGACGATATCACAGCATCTTTGGACGCCGAAAACGAAGAAAAACTTTGGCAGGCAATTAATATAGACTATCCCAATACAGGAGCAATAGTTATTTCACACAGATTATCTACCCTGCGCTATGTGGATACTGTATTGTATATTGATTCTATGGGATACGCTCACAAAGGCACGCATGATGAACTTGTTTTCCAGAATAAGGAGTATCACAGTTTCTTGCACGAACATTTGAAGCAATAAACTTAAGCAAACACCATAACTAATTGATGGTGTAGCAAGCTATAATGACTAGTTCATTGCCTAATTGGTAGCGAATCTCATTGACAAAAAAAAGGCTACATCTTAAAATGACACAAAAGTGAAATTACTGGAGACGAATAGTTATGAATGACCAGTTGCAAGACCTTTTGAGCAAAGTATATGAGGAAGGCGTTGCCAAAGCTAATGCCGAAGCTGAGAGAATATTAGATAAAGCCAAGACTGAAGCTGATAAGATTGTTTCCGAAGCAAAAAGCAAAGCAGAAAACACTATATCGGAAGCACAGAAAAAGGCCGAAGAAATGCAGAAGAATGCTGAGGGCGATCTCAAAATGGCGGGAAACCATAGCATTAGCTCATTAAAACAAAAAATCACTGATTTGGTTCTTTCTGTAAGTATAGATGATAGTGCTAAGACTGCTTTTGACGACCCTGAGTTTATAAAAAAACTCATTATGGAAACTCTCTCTAACTGGAATCAAGATGCCAGCATTAGCATTTCTGAGACCGTTAAAGGGAAACTCGATGCAGCCTTTCTATCTTCTGTTCAGAAGAGTTTCAAAAACAAACTGGAATTTGACTTTACTCCCCAGATAAAGGCAGGGTTTACTATTTCTCCTGTCGATGGAAGCTATAAGCTTAGCTTTACAGATCAAGATTTTGCTGAACTTTTTAAGCATTATCTACGTCCACGTTCTGCTAAGATACTTTTCGATAGTTAACTTATGGCAAAGCAGTATTACTATTTCATCGCTAGCTTGCCCGCTATTTCGATGGATGACAATAAGCTGGTATATAATCCTGAACAGTTTCGCACAGAAGCAAAAACACAGCTTAAAGAAACTGACTATCGGCTCTTATTACTTCTGCATTTATTAGATGAACTAGCTAATTTACTGAAAGTTTTATACGGCATCGAAATTGAATCTGAAGATGATTCGCTTTTTGATGCTGGCTATTGGCAAGAATTCATCGCTTTAGCAAAACAGCGTTTGAGCAATCCCAATGTTCAATTTCCCGATCAGTATTCTATTCTACCCGCTTTTGTTTTAGCATTTGTCTGCGAATTGATAAATCTTGAAGACCTTCCTCCCTTTCTTGATGCCGAGCACAAAATACTACAAAAATTCTTTGCTTATTGCGCTAAACACCAAAACCGTTTTATAAAAGAGTGGTTTGAGCTTGAGCGCAACATTAGGAATATCCTGGTAGCAATCAACGGACGTAATCATAAGCTGGAATATGCAAAATATCTGATCGGAGACGATTATATGGTAAAAAATCTCTCCCAAAGCCATGCTGCAGATTTTGGACTTGGTAAAGAACACCCTCTGTTCGATTCTGTCTTTAGAATATGGGAACAAAACGATATCCTATATCGGGAGCGGGGATACGACATTTTGCGCAATAAATGGATAGACGATCAGAACTTTTTCGATTACTTTAATATCAACCGGCTATTAGGCTATTATAGCAAATTGCGTATAATCCATAGATGGTTAACAGCTGACGCTGAACTGGGCAAGGAAGTATTTCACGATACATTGAATAAGCTGGAAAACAGCTTTGAATTCCCTGAAGATTTTAATATTAAAATAAAGCAAAAATAGAAGGTAAGACGATGACCAATGGTATAGTGAAAGCGATTATCGAAAACCTCGTACAGGTAGATGTGTCCGGTCCCGTTTCCCAAAACGAGATCTGTTACATAAACTTGGGCGGAGTAAAGCTAATGGCAGAAGTAATTAAAGTGCTTGGCGACACCGCTTACACTCAGGTATTTGAAAGCACTCGCGGACTCAAGCCTGGTAGCGAAGTTGAATTCACCGAACATATGCTGGAGGTAAAACTGGGTCCCGGAATGCTCTCCAAAAACTACGATGGCTTGCAAAACGACCTTAACAAAATGAAAGGCATATTCCTTACTCGGGGAGAATATACCGATCCCTTGGATGAGGATAGCACTTGGGAGTTCACTCCAATCGCTAAAGAAGGTGATCTGGTTTCTGGTGGAGACTGGCTGGGAAGCGTTCCTGAAACATGGATTTCTCATAAAATAATGGTTCCTTTCGGGTTAGTGGAAGAATATAAAGTAAAAATGGTAGCTGCAAAAGGAACATATAAACTAACCGAGACTATTGCCACCATTGTAGATAAAGATGGCAAAGACATAGATATCAATATGATCCAGCGCTGGCCGGTCAAGATCCCAATTAAGTGTTACTCCAAGAAACCGCGCCCCTTCAAGCTGATGGAAACAGGTGTACGGACATTGGATACTCTCAACCCAATGGTTGAAGGTGGTACTGGCTTTATCCCTGGTCCTTTTGGTGCAGGGAAAACAGTATTACAACACTCTATCTCAAAAAATGCAGATGCAGATATGATCATTTTTGCAGCCTGCGGTGAACGCGCCAACGAAGTGGTGGAAATGTTTGTGGAATTTCCCGAACTTGATGACCCTCGTACCGGACGCAAACTTATGGAGCGCACGATAATAATCTGCAATACGTCTAATATGCCGGTTGCAGCTCGTGAAGCCTCTGTATATACTGCAATGACTATAGCTGAGTACTATCGTAATATGGGACTCAAAGTCTTACTTTTGGCAGATTCCACGTCCCGCTGGGCTCAAGCCTTACGCGAGATGAGCAACCGCATGGAAGAGCTGCCAGGTCCGGACGCCTTCCCCATGGACCTCCCCGCCATTGTCTCCAGCTTTTATGCCCGAGCAGGTTTTGTGCACTTGCGGAATGGAGACACTGGCTCCATTACTTTTATTGGAACCGTTTCTCCTGCTGGAGGAAACCTAAAAGAACCGGTTACAGAATCCACTAAGAAAGCGGCTCGCTGCTTTTATGCCCTCTCTCAGGCTCGAGCAGACAGTAAACGCTATCCCGCTGTGGATCCGATTGACTCCTATAGTAAATACCTAGAATATCCTGAAGTGATTGAGTACTTAAATAACAACGTGCATCCAACTTGGGTAGAAGACGTACTTCACGCCAAAGACATACTGCGTCGCGGACGTGAAGCACAAGAGCAAATCAATATTCTAGGTGATGATGGAGTGCCGCTTTCTTACCACGATAAATATTGGAAGAGTGAATTGGTGGACCGTGTAATCCTACAACAGGATGGTTTTGACGAAATTGATTCATCCACTCCCATGCCACGCCAGAAATACATGCTTGAACTCGTATTGGAAATCTGCGATACCGAGCTTATCTTCGATTCTTACGAAGAAGTGATGCCCTATTTCGTAAAGCTAATCAATATTCTTAAACAGATGAATTATGTGGAGTTTGAATCTGATGATTTCAAGAAATATGAATCCGAACTACACAAGCTAGTTGATGAAAGGAGCGCTAAATAATGGCAACACAGGCATTTCAGAAGATATATACTAAGCTGAATCAGATCACAAAAGCTACCTGCTCCGTAAATGCCACTGGAGTTGGTAACGAAGAATTAGCTACTGTAGGTGGTAGACTCGCCCAAGTTGTTAAGATCGTAGAAGATAAAGTTACGCTACAGATTTATGCTGGGACTGAAGGGATTGGCACAGATGCGGAAGTAGTATTCTTTGGCAAAGCTCCATCTTTGAAAGTCGGAACAGAACTAGCTGGCAGATTTTTTAACGCCTATGGCGAGCCAATAGATGGTGGTCCGGATGTAGAAGGAGAGGAAGTTCAAATCGGTGGTCCGTCTGTGAATCCCGTCCGCCGTAAGCAGCCTTCCGAGCTTATCGCCACAGGCATTGCTGGCATCGACCTAAACAATACCCTCGTAACTGGACAGAAGATCCCCTTCTTTGCAGATCCAGATCAGCCTTATAATGAAGTGATGGCAATGGTTGCCCTGCGCGCTCAAAGTGACAAGATTATCTTAGGCGGCATGGGGCTTTCCAACGACGATTATCTCTTTTATAAAAATACATTCGAAAATGCTGGAGTAATAGATCGCATTATATCCTTTGTTAATACCACAGAAAATCCCACTGTAGAGCGTCTTTTGGTGCCTAATATGGCTCTAACCACAGCAGAATATTTTGCTACCGAACACAATGAGAAAGTGCTGGTGCTACTAACCGATATGACCCTATATTGCGATGCCCTTAGTATTGTATCCAACCGTATGGATCAGATTCCTTCAAAAGACTCCATGCCCGGTTCGCTATATAGTGATTTGGCAAAACTTTATGAGAAAGCAGTGCAATTCCCAGATGGTGGTTCAATCACAATCATAGCCGTTACCACGCTATCCGGTGGTGACATCACCCATGCCATACCTGATAATACGGGATATATCACTGAAGGTCAGCTTTTCTTGAAGCGCGATACCGATATCTCCAAGACTATTGTGGATCCCTTCCGTTCGCTTTCCCGACTCAAACAACTTGTTATTGGCAAAAAAACGAGGGAAGATCATCCGCAAGTAATGAATACAGCTGTTCGACTTTATGCTGATGCAGCGAATGCCAAAACCAAGCTTGAAAATGGCTTTGATCTTTCGGATTACGATGAGCGGGTGTTAGAATTTGCCAAACAATACTCCAATGAAATCTTGGCTATAGATGTAAATATCGATACAGATACAATGCTCGATATAGCGTGGAAGCTTTTCCAGCAGTATTTTAATAAGCAAGAGATTGGTATTAAAGACGAATTCATGAAAATCCACTGGAAGAAGGCATGAATCTGAAATTTCAGTACAACAAAATCTCGCAGTTGCAGCTAATCAAGCAATTGGGGGTACGGCAAAAAGCCCTGCCAACCTTAAAGAACAAGGAGTCTGCCCTGCGAGTGGAAGTGCAAAAAGCTCGAGACAAAGCATCAGAATTAGATGCTAAGATCAAAGAACGCACCCATGAACTTGATGCATTTATGAGGCTTTGGGGTGAATTTAATCCAGAACTTATTTCTGTAAAAGATGTGCAGATAAAAACTCGCAAGATTGCCGGGGTAAAAACCCCTCAATTGGAAGATATCAGCTATGAAATCAGGGATTTCAACCTTTTTACTGCTCCAAGCTGGTATCTTGATGGCATTGTGCTGCTTAAAGAACTCTCACGTCTTCAAATAGAGCGTGAATTCTTTATTCGAAAAATGCATATTTTGGAGCAAGTACGTAAAAAAACAACTCAGAAAGTAAATCTATACGAAAAAGTACAGATCCCTGCTTTTGAAGAAGCTATCTTAAAGATTAAGCGCTTTTTGGAAGATGAAGAAAATCTTAGCAAGGCCGCCCAGAAAATTCTTAAGGATCGTCTGGAGGAACTTACATGATTGAAAAAATGAAGAGATATACCTTCGTACTCTATCATTTGGAGTATCTGAGTTTTTTGGCAAAACTGCAAGAACTGGGCATGGTGCACATTATCCGATCCACAGACGAGAAAAATAAGACTCTGGAACAGAATCGAGAGCTCTTAAATACATATAGCGAAGCTCTGAAGTTTTTAGCCAAAATTGATTCTTCCGATGCCACTAACTCTACAAACCTTCCCACAAAAGCCCTTCTTAACCAAATCAATAACGCACGCGACGAAAAGGATAATCTCCTTCGCCATCAAGATGCCTTGCGCAAACAGATTAAAGATCTTCAACCTTGGGGTCATTTTGAGTATGAATTACTCAAGCGGCTTAGAGACAATGGCGTAATTATTGAATTCTATCATTGCCTAAAAAACCATTTCAACCCTCTGTGGGAAGAAGAATTTACTATCGTTAAGATAAGCGAACGAAGTGGATTGGTATATTTTGTTAGATTGCTACAGGAAGAAGCACCAAGCTTGGAAGCAGATAAATTTTCGTTTCACAATAAAAGCCTGTTTGCCCTCGAGAAGGAGCTTGAAGAAAACAAACAACGAGTATCTGCAATAGATGAATACTTTAGCTCTATTGTCAATATTGCTACCGAGTTGTTTCAAAAAGAAATCAAACGCCTTAGCAGCGAATATGCCTACGAAGACGCCAGCTTGCAAGGCGTCAGTGAAGTAGAAGATCACCTCCGAATTATAAGCGGTTGGATTCCCGTTACTAAAGAAGAAAAGCTGAAAAGCTTCGTAAATGAACAAGAAATTATTCACTTTGTTTCAGATGCCAAAGTTGAAGATAATCCACCCATTAGGCTTACTAATAACTGGTTTAGCAGGCTCTTCGAACCTATCACCAAGATGTATATGTTGCCAAAGTACAATGAATTTGACCTCACGCCATTTTTTGCTCCGTTCTTTATGCTCTTTTTTGGCTTTTGCAATGCTGATATTGCCTATGGCATTATAATTGTTCTGCTCATGATAATTCTCCGAGCAAAAATTAAAGATCCATCTACAAAAGGCTTTATGACCCTTATTATGCTGTTTGGCATATCTTCCATCATAATGGGATGGGTAATGGGAACTATCTTGGGCTTCGACATGAAGGAAATTCCTTCCATAGGTGAAAAAATATTGGTTCGTAATACAGATCAGATCTTCAATCTGGGATTGATGCTAGGGGTTATACAAATACTCTTCGGAATTGGTATATCTACAGTAAAGAAGATTAAGCAAGGTGGCTTTGTAAATGGAATTAGCTCTATTGGTAGCTTTATGTTTATTGCCGTTCTATCAGTTTTGGGTGCTTCACAACTGGGTGCAGATATCTCGGCTCTGGCTCCATACTTAAGATATCCAATGTGGGTAGGGCTTGCCTTAATTCTTCTGTTTAACAAACCAGGTAGAAACCCACTAATCAATATTGGTAGCGGTTTATGGCTGCTATATAATATGGTTACCGGCTTCTTTGGTGATATCCTGAGTTATATCCGTCTTTTTGCTTTAGGTGTATCAAGTGCAATCCTGGGGTTTGTAATTAATAGTATTGGGGCACAGATGTCCGGTATCCCGGTGATTGGTCCTGTAATATTCATACTTTTTATGATCCTAGGACATTCGCTGAATTTAGCCTTAGGTGGACTCTCCGGTTTTGTTCATCCACTACGGCTTACATTTGTAGAATTTTTCAAGAACGCCGAGTTTGAAGGACCCGGCATAGAATATAAACCATTTTCAAAATCATAAGGTAAAGTAATTAGGAGGTTTAATGAACCCGGATACCTTAAACACAGTAGCTCAAACCACAGTAACTGCCATGGCGGGCGGAAATTTGGCATTTTTCCTTGCCTGGATCGGAATCTTCCTCATGGTTGCTCTTGCCGGTATCGGCAGCGCATGGGGAACGGTTATCGGTGGCAGTGCCAGCGTGGGTGCCATGAAAAAACGGGATGACATTTTCCCGAGTTGTATGATTCTTTCCGCATTACCCAGTACTCAGGGCCTTTACGGATTTGGTGCTTTCTTCATTCTTAACGGACACATAACTCCCGATATCAATATGTTACAAGCCAGTGCAATATTTGGTGCCGGTCTTATTATGGGATGCGTAGGCTTAGTTTCTGCCTATCACCAATCCCGTATTGTGGCTAATGGCATAGAAAGCCTTGGGGCTGGTAACGATGTATTTTCTAAAACACTAATCCTTGGTGTATTCCCAGAACTCTACGCAATCGTGGCTTTTGCCACCTGTTTCCTTATTTCTGGTGCCATACCAGGATTGGCATAAAGAAACATATCTCGCTTAGATAAACGCATCTTCGGATGCGTTTTTTTCTTTAATCATATAACAACAATAGCGGCAAGAGACCGTTGCAAATCCATATATAGCAGATTATTTATGCACAAGATATTGGTTTGATAGGCTTTTTCTGATCTTAGCTATATCTACCCACTACCCTTGCAGAATGGGGCTCTACCCCATGCATTCATTGTTCAACGGTCTTTACTCGAGAATACAGATTCAATAATACTAGCGCAAGTCTTAGTTGGCAATTCCTTGATTCTCGCCCTCGCAGCTTGTTCATTATTTCCTCATAATGTCCTCATGGCATGAGGAGATAATGAGGAAAAGAAGAGGGAAATGAAAGGGATGGCAAAGCTGTGAATTAACCAGAAGTATACAAAAAAGCCCGGTTCTGGAGAATCGGGCATTAATATGGAATCAATCTCGATTATAAGGGTAAGGAAACCTTCTTACCAGTTTTTGCGCTACGATAGATGGCTTGTATTATTTCAACAGACTTTCTGCCATCGCGTCCATCTGTAGATGGTTCTGCTTTATTTAAAAGAACGTCTATCACGTTTCGGTAATATGGGTTGTGTCCAAAACCATACACATTGGGAGGTACATAATTTGAATCTAAGGCAATACGATCATCATCGTCATAATCTTCAAACTCCCACTTTTCGATTTTGTTAACAGCCACACCGCCAACTTTAACAATGCCTTTTTCTCCAATAATTGTAATCGAACCTTCAAAATTCTTAGGATAAGTAAGCATTGTAACGTTGATAGTGGCAATAATACCGCTACGAAACTTTAATATGGCACTCCCTGTATCCTCAGCTTCTATCTTTCGAGCCATAGTAGCTGTAAAGGCAGAAACGCTATCTACATTGCCCAAAAGCCAATAGATGGCATCTACATAATGACTTGCTTGGTTCATGTATGCTCCGCCATCAAACTCCCAAGTACCTCTCCATTTTGCAGCATCATAATAAGATTGGGGACGCTGCCAGAAAATATTTGCCTGTGCCATGTAGATTCTGCCAAAACGGTTTTTTTCTACAGCGCGTTTCAAAAGTTGCATAGTACTGTTTAGCCTGTTCTGTTTTACCACAAATAACTTTACGTGGTTTTCATCGCAAGTTTTAATTAGCTTATCTGCAGATTCAATGTTAATTGCCATAGGTTTTTCGGTAAGCACGTTCACTTTTGCGTTAGCCACGTCAATACCCAAATCCGGATGTATGCCACTTGGAGTACAAATAGAAACTAAATCCAGTTTTTCTTGTTTTAACATCTCATGATGATCGTAGTATATTTTTGAGACGCCATATTCTTCCGCTACTTGTTTTGCCCGTTCTGGGATGCAGTCACAAACCGCTACAAACTCCGCTTCTGGAATTTGGGATACTGCTTCTAAATGGTTTTTTGAAATCCTGCCACATCCAATGATGCCCAGTTTTACTTTCTGCATAAATTTATCTCCTTTAGGAATTTTTACTAATTTCTTTTACAGCTATCCAGCATTTATAGATTTTCGAAGTGTAACTAGTTCATAAATATTTCCATTAATTGAGTAGAGAGTTATGTGTCAAGAGCTTTCCTGCTCGTTCAGACCACCAATTAATTGGATTCTATACTCAAAATCATGAATCTGACATTTATTCAACGGATTGGCTCCCACAGAGTCATACTGCAGCGTTGTGAAATAAATCTAATACATGTTTGATGGTGCTTTTGATTGATTGTACTCATATATGTTTCATCCAGATTCTTCTGCTTAATGCGAACATAATCAATACAATGCCAGTAACTTGAATAATACTGAGGTGTTCTTTCAAAAAAAGAAATGCCATTATTGAAGCTAATCCCGGTTTGAGAAAAAAGTATATTGATGCTCGTGCTGCGCTAAGTTCTTTCATTGCTTCAAAGTAGAACAGATATGCTATTCCGGTAATAACTACACCCAAATACAAAATTAACAGTATGTTTCGCATGTTGGGTTCAAAAGCCATATTCTTTCCAATTAGCAAATTCAGTAGACTAAGGCTTAAGCCTCCAATTAAAAAGGAAGTGCAGTTTGTTATTCGATTACCAAATTGAAACACCGCTCTTTTTGTAAGTACAGTGTATAAAGCGAAAGTAATGCCGGCTAAAATAGCATAAACAATACCTAGGGGGAGATTATTAAAGCCCTGCCCTCGCAATTCACTTTCACCCAAAATGATTACCAAAAGACCAGTGACTCCCATCAGTATGCTGTATATCTGATGCCGACTAAGGTTTTCTTTGATGATTGAATAAGCAAATATACTCACAAATAAAGGATTCATGCTCACAATAACTGCGGTTAAGGATGCCTTACCATTATAGATTGCCAATTGTAAAAGCAGCATACTAATCACGACGTTTAGTATTCCTAAAGCGCCAAGTGTTAGTATGCTGCTTAAGCTAAGTTTTATTCTATGTTCTGTCCCCTGTTTGATAGCAAAAGGCAGTATTACTAGTCCGCCAATGAGAAAACGCCAAGCTGTAATGGCAAAAGGAGATATCCCTTCCCCCAAAAGCTTTCCGGCTAACTCTAGAGAAGACCATATACATATCGCTATCAGGCTGTACAGGTGACTCTTGAATTTCAAGTTTTACTTCATCAGAACCATTTTTTTGGTAGAGCTGTAACTTCCGGATTTGAGACGGAAGAAATACACTCCGCTGGATACGGCAGAACCGTTGTTATCCAACCCATTCCATACTTGGGAGTTCATTCCCTGTTGAGTCATGGGAATACTCACGTTCTTAACAATCTGTCCCTTTTGGTTAAAGATTTCGATCTCTGCCGGAGCAGGTTTCTCCATTTGGAATTGGATTGTTGTTTCAGGATTGAAAGGATTGGGATAGTTACCAATCAAGGTAACAGGAGCTGGAGACAAAATGGGATCCACAATTGAAGTGGGATTGAAGTCTGCCAGATCTCTTGGTGTAATCTGCGCTGTTTCCTCATAGTGTGCAATAATACCCCTAATACTAAACTCTTCAGTATGCATAGGAGTATCTATGTAATTAACATCGTAGAAAGCAGTGCGGAAAGTCATCATACCCGTATCGTCTTGAAGATCATAGCTTACTGCAGGATTAGTTGTATAGTTTCCGGAGGGATTACTAAAATGAACTTGATTGATTGTTACGAGACGAGACTGATATGCACCCACACCAATATCGCCGTTAATATCTGCGATAGTTACGGTAGGAACGGGTATACTACTGGTGTATACCGCCGGACCCGGATCAACAGTTGGGACAAACTGAAGTGTTTCAAAATAGAGATTGAGTTTCCCGGTTAATCCGCTTATTGCATCACCACGTTCGTAGTTAGTAGTAATTACACCAGGTTGATCATCAATAAGAATCGCTGCTGTTTCATCCTGTACAAACTTTTGATTTCGTAGGCTTTGTTTGAAGGAAAGAATTACTTCTCCGTTAACATAATAAAGCGTGCTGTTATCGGCTGCTTGTTGGCGCAGTTCGCTGAGATTCTGTACAACAACAGGAAAAACGTATGCAGCGGCGGCTGTGTAAGAAGGTTCATATCCCTCTGCCCAAGCTTTTGCTTTGATGGTTGTATTTTGCGATACATTAATAGGATTTGCATAGATAGTTGAGCTTTCATTGGGTTCGGTCCCATCAAGAGTATAGCGTATTGTTGCTCCATCGGTGCTGGAACTGATTGTCACATTGATTGGCTGTAGATAAGGTCCGGCGGGAGGATTAAAAGTAGGAGTACCGGCAATATCTCCTCCGCTAGGATTAAAAACGTGACTTCCAATGTTGTCAAAGTAGTTTTGGGCTTCCACTACCCATTCTGAATCATCGGCGTTAGTGCCAGCAGAAGCTGCCCAGTTAGTATTTCCCTGAACAATATTTGATTTACGGATTAAGGTATGATTAACAGTAGCACCTGATACACCTGCCACTTCCCATGCCGTTCCTGGATCTTCCATATAAACACCAATGATATCGATCATGGTTTCGCCCTGGAATAGCGCAACTGCATCGTTTCCATTAAAGTATGTTACCGTGCTGGTCACATCTGCTACATTCAAGATTTCGGCGCCTGCTTGAGAGTTAGCAATAACAAATACTGAGTTATTTTCTAATGTTCCATCCAAATTAATGAAGTTTTGAGTACTCCATACTCCTCCATTGGAACCAAGTTTCACTGAATATTGAGACAAATCCACTGAAGATCCTGTACCATTAAAGATTTCGATTGCTTTATTGTTTGAACTTCCTTCAATATATTCACTGAAGAAGAGGTTGTTTGCTTGTGCAAAAACAAGAGTTAGTGCAACAAGCATCAGCAATGTTGTTAGCGTTTTCTTCATAATAACCTCCATGAAATTACGCGTTTTGTTTTCCCATTTTTTAAGTTTAAAATATACAAATCAAGATCCTGGTTAAACTAGAAAATAACCAGGGCCACGTACAAAAAGCTCCCGGCAAAGAGGATGCTATCCGTTCTATCCAATATTCCTCCATGACCTGGAATCAATTTTGAACTGTCTTTTACGTTACAAAATCTCTTTAACATCGATTCTAATAGGTCGCCCAGTTGACCAAACACACCTGCAGCAACTGCAAGTAATACATATTGCACAGGCGAGAAGTAATCGAAACCACTAATACACAATATAAACGAGATCAGCGCCGGGGCAAGCAAGCCAGCCACAAAACCTTCAAGACTTTTTTTGGGGCTAACTTTTGTAATCTCACGCTTTTTCCCAAACCGCATACCTATAAAATAAGCTACAGAATCCACTATCCATATCATGAGAATTAAGGCAAGCAAAATTTTTGTTTCACTATGGTACCAAGCAATTCTAACAATCATTGCCGGTATTAATGCAGTGTATATGCAGGCAAATATTGAAGCAAATACTTGAGCAACACTTCTCTTTACATCCCAATGTATCAAGGCGTGTAATAAGCTTATTAGCAGTGAGATCCACAGCAAACTCAAATCTGCTTGGGGAAAGAAAACCCAAAAAGTGAAGAGTATTGGATTCACAAAATGCCAAAACCAGGCTAGTGATATATCTGCTTTTCGCATCATGAAAATAAATTCTTGAGTTCCCACAATGCTCACTACAAGAAACATTAGAAAAAGCGGAATCCCCTCAAAGTACAAGGCTGCAATCAGCACCGGAATAAATACAAGTGAAACCAGTATCCTTTTGCTTAGTTCGGACATCTTACAAGCCTCCAAATCGGCGATTACGCTTTTGGAAGTTTAACAAAGCCGTTGCAAACTCCTCTTTATTAAAATCCGGCCAAAGTGTATCTGTAATATACAGCTCTGCATAAGCTGCTTGCCAGATCAAAAAGTTAGAAAGCCTATACTCGCCACTTGTTCTAATTATCAGATCTGGATCTGGCTGACCCGCAGTATAAAGATAGTCTCCAAAATTATCTGGGTTCAACTTTTCAATCTGTATGATGCTTAGCTTCTTAATCGCCTCAACAATTTCCAATCTACCCCCGTAGTTGAAGGCAATATTCACTCTCAAACCGGTGTTATCATGAGTCTGTGCCGCCAAAGCGCGGATTTCCGCCATATACTGAGGATCCAAGCCTTGCTCCGAGCCGATGAAATCTACGAAGATATTCTGTTCATTCAGTTCCGGTATTTCGTCTATCAAGAACTCTTTCAACAGTTTCAGCAAGCCCTGTACTTCATCTTTGGGTCGGTTCCAATTCTCAGTAGAAAATGCATAGAATGTGATCAGCTTTAGCTTAAGCTCTACACCCAATTCCACTACCTGACGGATGGCTTTGGCTCCGGCTCGGTGACCAAACATTCTGGGCTGCATGCGCTTTTTTGCCCATCTGCCATTCCCGTCCATAATTATTCCGATATGGTGTGGCAAGCTATCGAGATTGAGTTTGGCTATTAGTTTTCTATAATCCTTAGCCATTCATCCTCGATTTTGCACCCATCTTCAACCAAGCATAGATAAATGGATCCAGATCTCCATCCATAACTTTATCTACCTGCCCGCTTTCGTGATTTGTACGATGGTCTTTTACCATTTGATAGGGTTGAAATACATAGGAGCGAATTTGATTGCCCCAGCCAATCTCAGTTTTAGTACTTTCCTGATTCTTTTTTTCTGCTTCGCGCAGTTCTTCATAATATTGATATAAGCGACTCTTAAGGATTGCCATGGCTTTCTCGCGGTTTTGGATTTGCGAGCGCTCATTCTGGCAGCTTACCACAATGTTTGTAGGTAGATGAGTGATACGTACTGCGGAATCTGTAGTATTAACATGCTGCCCGCCCGCTCCACTAGCACGATAAGTATCTATTTTGAGATCCTTAGTATCTATTTCTACTTCGATATCGTCATCAAATTCGGGATACACAAAAACGGAGGCAAAAGAGGTCTGACGTTTCCCTTGAGCATTGAAGGGGCTCATTCGCACCAAACGGTGAATCCCGATCTCACTTTTAAGCATGCCATAAGCTAAGTTGCCACCGATTTCGATAGTAGCGCTTTTGATGCCCGCTTCTTCTCCGGGCAGGCTATCGATAACGTTAAATGTGTATTTATTGGTTTCCGCCCATCGCATATACATCCGTAAAAGCATCTGCGCCCAATCTTGCGCTTCAGTACCTCCGGCGCCAGCATGGATGGTGAAGAGGGCATCATTATGATCGTACTTATCGTTCAAAAGGCATTCTATCTCTGCTTTCTCGGTAAACTGCCGTATCTCCGGCAAAGCAGCAACTGCTTCTTGCAACATATCCTCCGTATATTCTTCATCCAGAAATATCAGATAGGTTTCAAGTTCTTCTTTGGTAGATTCAAGTTTAGCGATATGCTCGAGCTCATCCCGTAGTTGTGAGACTCTTTTACCGATCTTTTTGGCCAGATTCTGATTGTTCCAAAAATCTGGCTCATTCATGCTGTTTTCCAGCTTTTTTAGTTCTTTTTGTTTTTTATCCTGATCCAGAAGCTTGCGGATCTCCCCTATTTGTTCGATCAGCTCTCCGGCTTCCTTCTTAAATTCAATATAGTCCATCAATTATCCTTCAAAATAGGCGTAGAATCAATTTCTGCATCTTGCCTATTGTGTCAAGCGCAAAATGCCTTGTTAGATGAAGTATTCTACCCTTAGATCTGTATCTATAATCCAATACTCGGTTGTCCCTTTTGATTCAAGTAAAACTTTCTTTTTTAACTTTTGAGGTACACAGCTTGAGTTTTGTCGAAGTCTTTCTACACGAATAACTGCACATATCCTTGTTCTGTGATTACTGGTGCGAGTTCAGAATAATACCTCTACATTGGCTCTTTCAAACATTAAATTCCATGCTTTGGCTTTGACACATATTGGGGCAGAAGGTTAGAAGCATCCATTTATTTGAGTAAAAGTATTAATGGGATGGAAAAAACCAAAACGGACAAAAGCTTAGTGCCGGAATGCATTTTGCCCGTGATAGCGTTAGTAAGAAAGCTATTAAGATTATCAAACTCAAACCTTAATTTTTAATTTCTAATTATTTGCTTAACCCTTTAGGTTAATTCTCTCTAAGGTTCATGCTGCCATCATCCCGTTTTACCCGATGATGGTAACCTGAACCTATCTTTTGAATAACACGAAACAATGGGAATAAAGGCAATACTATCCTTGCAGAATTATCTTGTCTAATCGTAAATCCGTATTTACACTATTAGGAGATTAGAGGTTGATATACTCCTCGCATGAAAGGACATACGATACAACTTTCTGCAGGTTATAATACTATTTTGAGTACAAATATATAGAAGCATTGCGGACAATAAAATTTCAACTTCGAGATATTGGAAT
>Ga0265295_1001989_pt1 | contig 33971 bp, 33 predicted proteins | sample Munlansysbiofilm_FD_192503 | JGI IMG/M metagenome (GOLD analysis project Ga0265295, IMG submission 192503) | Leachate microbial communities from a municipal landfill in Southern Ontario, Canada - Methane capture system biofilm | ecosystem: Engineered > Solid waste > Landfill > Unclassified ... | reverse complement strand
AACAAAACGTAATGAGATTGTTACAATAGTGACAATCGTTAAAGCAACATCTCTGATGTTGTGATACGTTTCTTTAGAAAATGTGATGAGACTACTTCAGTAGTCTTGAGTAAGTAGCTTTAGCTACGCTCACATTTCTTTAGAAAATGTTATGAGATTGTTACAATAGTAACTAATCTCTAACCTCTTTACAAAAATTCACTCTCAAGGTTTACTTGGGAGTGAGTTACTCTCTTTTTAAACTACATCTAAACTAAAACACTCATAATTTCAAAATACAACGAAACATTAAAGTCACAGGGCGAAGCTAAAGCATCGCTTCCGAAAGTCATGCCAACTTTTTAAGCCACACATCTCTTCGGAAGCGAGGTTTCAACCTCGTAAGACAAGGCTTGTAAGTCACACATCTCTTCGGAAGCGAGGTTTCAACCTCGTAAGACAAGGCTTATAAGCCATATCGAAACATTAAAGTCACAGGGCGAAGCTAAAGCATCGCTTCCGAAAGCCATGCCAACTTTTTAAGCCACACATCTCTTCACAAGCGAGGTTTCAACCTCGTAAGATAAAGCTTATAAGCCCTCATTGTTATTTTTGGAACACTCATTGCTTAAACCATACAAATAACCTATAAAAGGATTTGTGATGGGATTTAGAATAAACACAAACATCAGTGCAATGAATGCACACAGAAATGCAAGCATGACTAACTTAGGGCTAGATAAGAGTCTTAACTCGCTTAGTTCAGGATTAAGAATCAACAAGGCAGCAGATGATGCATCTGGCATGGCGATAGCCGATTCTCTTCGCCAGCAAGCTCAAGGCTTAGGTCAATCTATTATGAATGCAAATGACGGTATTGGCGTTGTACAAACTGCGGATGGTGCCTTAGAAGAGTATATAAATATATCAAATATTATTAGAACCAAAGCTATTCAAGCTGCTTCTGATGGTCAAAATCTACAGTCTCGTAAAGCTATTCAAGCAGATATAGACAGACTAATGGAGGAAGCTCAAAACATTGCTTCTACTACTTCATTTAATGGTCAGACACTTCTAAATGGTGCTTTTCAAAACAAATCATTTCATATAGGTGCGTTTTCTGGTGAAACTGTAAAAGTCTCTATAGGAGATTCTCAAATTGAAAAAGTTTCTACATTTGCTATGACATCTGCTTCTACAAAGTCAACTCCAGCAAGCACAGTAGGTTTTGGTAACACATCAGCTGGTGCTGCTGCAGGTACAGCCACTCTAACAGTAACAGTAGATGGTACTACTACACCCGTTACATCGGGTGTAGTAAATATAGCTTCAGGTGCACATAGCGCATATGCAATAGCTCAAAAAGTAGTGGATGCCTTTAATGCAGATGCTCAGATAAATGGTGTTGATGTAAGAGCGAGTGTTTTTGAGACTTCAAGCTCAAAACCTGGGACTCCATCATTTGCAATTCGTGTTGCTTCTAGCCGTGATTTGAGTGACATGGCTATTACAGAAACTGCCAATGATGGAAAAGCAGCGGCAATTCAAGCTGCAGCAACTACTGGCTTAAACAATAATTTCTCTACAATCGATGTTACTACTAGAGATGGTGCTGAAATAGCAATCATTATCACCGACTTTGCTCTAAGAGAGCTTGACGCGACTAGAGCGGATTTGGGTTCGGTTCAAAACCAACTAGAATCTACCATCAGAAATATCTCTGTAACTCAGGTAAATGTACAAGCCGCCGAATCCCAGATACGCGATGTTGACTTTGCAGCAGAGAGTGCAAACTTTTCAAAACTTAACATATTAGCTCAGTCTGGTTCATATGCCATGAGTCAAGCTAATGCAGTTCAGCAAAATGTGCTTAAATTATTACAATAGTAATAATTTAAAGCAACACATCTCTTCACAAGCGAGAGTTTAACCTCGCGGCACTCTCAAACTTTACTTGGGGGTGAGTTACTCATTTGCATGTTTTTTTAGAAAATATTCTTAAACTGCTTCGGCAGCTTGAGAGTTTCCTAGTGAGATTATAGCTTTTGAGAGTTGGTATTCATAAGTTTTGATAATATTTTCAGTTGAGTCTATAAAGATTTTTTTCATATTTTTTATGTGCTTTTTTTTATCTTTTAAGCTCTGGGTATTGAAAAAATCTGTCATGTACGAAGCTGTGAGTTGTAGATATATAAGCATGATTTGATGCAACTCATCTTCACTTGAGTGAAGTGCATCTGACATAAACTTTATAAGACTACTCTCAAATAGTTGCTCATTAGATGCACTGCTCTGCTTAAGCTCTTCTAAGAGTTTTAGGTAATGCTTGACATTTTTATCTCTATCTTTTAGGTTTTGAATCTCTTGTGCTGTTAGAGTCTTTGAAGAGTACTTATCTAGTATCTTCGTTAAGTCTTTTTTAATGTTTAGTTTGTCTATATCTTGAAGTGCTTGCATCTGTACTACTTTTAAAATGATTTTGAAATACTATATCAAAATAATGTTTTATAGATTATAAATATTTTAAAATTTAGATATAATGACTTTCATATAAAAAGAGGGTGATAAGATGCAAGATATAGAGTCCGTAGTAGTGCAAAACTATGAAAAAAGTATGCTTTACTTTGAACAAAAACATCCCACTCTTTTTAACAAACTAAAAGCACTAGAACTACTTCTTAGCGAGGGTAAATACCCTCAAAAGTATGACTTAGAGTTTAAAGATGGCTATTTTGATGTTGTGGAGCTAGCATCTGGACATTTTTTGTATAACACAGACTCTTATAATTACTCTCATAAGTTAGTAAAAGAGATAAACTTCAAAAAAGATGCACATGTTATAGAGACCTTTTATAACCACAACTTTGATGATGAGTCAGTTAAAGCTGCCAAAAAACTAACAGCCAATCATACCCATGCAACAACTGCCCCAATAGTAAACTACTACAACAAAAATATCGAAAAATCCATGCTTATGAAAAAGATACATAAGTTCATGTTTTTAGGTGTTGGACTTGGGTTGCATCTACAAAACATAAGTCAAAAAACAGATGCAGATGTTTTTTTAGTCTTAGAAGATGATATAGAGCTGTTTAGACTATCACTTTTTACATGCAACTACGAGGAAGCATTTAAAAAAAGAGAAGTTTTTTTTGGCATAGCCCAAAATGTTGCAGAGTTTGAAGAGACTTTTGCACATTTTTATGAATATGCTTTTATACGAAATCACTATCTAAAATTTTCTCTCTTTTCATCAAAAGATCAAGTACATGTAAAAAAAATACAGACGGCAATACTAAGCAGATCAGAGCACTGTTACTCCCATGCAGCTCTTTTAGAAAAAGGTTCAAGAGTTTTAGAAAAAGTAAGTCAAGACTATAAGTTTTTTAGTATGCTTAAAAAAGATGAAAAGTTTTTTGATGATAAACCCCTACTCGTACTAGGTGCTGGTCCATCTCTGGGCGCAAACAAAGAGTGGCTAAGACAACATAAAAACAACTTTATCATTGTCGCTCCATTTGCAACTTTACGAATCTTATATCATCTAAATATTGCTCCTGATATCATTGTACATATAGATGAGGGAGATATTTTTGCCGAGAGAGATATAAAACTGTATGAGGGCAAAGAAGACTTTTTTAAAAACTCACTCTTTATCTTTAATGCTTCAGTCCCTCAACTTTTCTTTGACACATTTGACAAAGATGCTATCTATCTACTAGAAGATAGAACAGAGTATAAGTTAAATGATAACTATCTAGAGATAGCAAGCGTGGGCGAGGCAGCTTATGCAATAGCTCTCTCACTAACACATCAAGACATTTACTTGCTAGGTCTTGATATGGCTCTAGCAGATGATGGCTCAAGCCATTCAAGAGCTCACTCTACAAAAAGCAGAGCTGATATCTCTCGTACAGACAAGTTGGATGATGTAGCAGATATCCGAAAAACAGTACTAAATGTTAAGGGCAACCTTAGAGATAAGGTTGTAACTATGCCACTCTTTACTATGTCTATAACACTGATGAATCTGCAAACTAGAAAGTACAAGTCTCAAGATCAACATGTTTACAATCTAAGCGATGGTGCATACTTTGACAACACCACACCTTTAAGACTAGAAGCAATAGAATTTCAAAATAAGGATAAACAAGAGTATGGAGTAGTGCAGGGTGAATACGGCATAACTTTTGTTGGATACTATAAAAAATCTGATAGCAATGATGCCTATGATATTGATATTTATATAGATGGTAATCGCATCGAGACTTTAAAAGCTGATAAAAAGCTTGAGAGTGTAGAAGAGGCTTTTGATGTAGATAGTCATGGATTTGAGTTTATTCTTGAAGATAAATATTTACAAGAACCGCATCTACTTGAGTTTAAAGAGAGTAAGAGTGGTAGAGTGCTTATGGATGGTTCTGTAAAGACTATAAGTATGCAGGATAAGAAGTTTAGTGAATTTAGATTTATGGATAGTGTCGTACATGTAGATGCTAAAGAAATTAAAGATATGTATTGTCCAAGTGCCATAGGGTTTATGGCGACTGAAGAGAATTTAGCGGATTTTGAGTTTGTAAACTACATCAAAGAGTTGATGGTTAGAATTCCTCAAGTTACTTTTAAGGCTTTTTATTTTAATGAAAAACAAGCCAACATGATAGAAAAAAACTTTTATAACGAGAGAGATAGGATAAAACTAATAATCCCTAAAGATATATATTCTATCGTAAGTGAAACATCATTATGGATTAATAATCATTATAAAGACACACCTTTAATCAGAGATAAGCTAGAAGATAACTTTAATATAATTGTAATAAATTATTTAAAAGATGCAAAGAGATTAAAACTATTTGAATATGATAATGACATTGATGTATCAAATAATATATTATATAAGAATAAGCAATTATTCGATATAAATGAAGATGATTTTTTGAAAATGAAATATAATTCTTGTATGGTCACTATACTAATTACTACAAAAAATACACCTTTTGATGCTTTAACAGATAAGTTAGACAAGCAAACAAACTTATATGAATATAATTTATTTCAAGTTGTGGAAATGGCTTTAAAATCTAAAAAGTATTTTTTAAATTATACAAATTATATCAAGCATTATAAGCAATTATTAATTTAATATATAAAGATGAAATAAATGAAAAAAAAATTTATATTAGTAACTGGTGCTGATGGCTTTATCGGGTCACATTTAGTAGAAATGTTAGTGAAACAAGGTGCAAAGGTAAGAGCACTTAGTCTTTATAACTCTTTTAACAACTGGGGTTGGCTCGAAGATATCAATTGTTTGAAAGAAGTTGAAGTTGTAAGTGGTGATATTCGTGATCCACATTTTTGTAAAATGATAACAAAAGATATAGATATTGTCTTTCATTTAGCAGCATTAATAGCGATACCTTATTCATATGTGGCTCCAAGTTCTTATGTAGATACAAATATAAATGGTACATTAAACATAATTCAAGCTTGTCTGGAAAATGGGGTTGAGAGAATTATTCATACCTCTACATCGGAAGTTTATGGAACAGCACTATATGTACCTATAGATGAAAAGCATCCTCTTCAGCCTCAAAGTCCATATAGCGCTAGTAAAATTGGCGCTGATAATATGGTACTGAGTTTTTATAATTCTTTTGACTTGCCAATTACAATTGCAAGACCATTTAATACTTATGGACCAAGACAAAGTGCAAGAGCAGTGATACCAACTATAATAACTCAAATTCAAAATGGGGCGAAAGAGATAAAATTAGGAGATATAAGTCCAACGAGAGATTTTAATTATGTAGAAGATACATGTAGAGGCATGATGCTATTAGCAATGAATGAGTCTGCAGTAGGTGAGATATTTAATATTGGTTCAAATTTTGAAATAAGTATAGAAAAAACTTTGGATTTAATAAAAGAAATTATGCAAAGTGATGTCAAATTTATAGTTGATACGCAAAGAGTACGACCAGAAAAAAGTGAAGTGCATAGACTTTGGTGTGATAATACAAAAATAAATAAATTAACAGGATTTAAGCCACAATATTCGATAGAAGATGGTTTAATTAAAACAATTGACTGGTTTAAAGTTAAAAAAAATTTAGCAAAATATAAATCAGATATATACAATGTATAGTTCAACAATTGATTTTATAAAAAAACTTTATAATAATAAAAGTTTTATCCCATTGCATGAACCAAAGTTTTTAGGTAATGAAAAAAAATATTTAAATGACTGTATAGATTCGACTTTTGTATCTAGTGTTGGAAAATATGTAGAGAGTTTTGAGAAGCAGTTTGCCAAAAAAGTTGGTTCTAAATATGCAATTGCTACAGTAAACGGTACAAGTGCCTTACATATTTCTCTTATTTTGGCCGGAGTTACTAAATATGACGAAGTAATTACGCAACCTCTTACTTTTATAGCTACATGTAATGCTATCAGTTATATTGGAGCAAAGCCTATTTTTGTAGATGTTGATTTAGATACTATGGGATTGTCTGCTAAGGCATTGGAAAGTTTTTTAAAAAATAATTGTAGAATTAAAAATAATCAATGTATAAATAAAATGACAAATAAAGTTATAAAAGCTTGCGTGCCAATGCATACTTTTGGGCATCCTTGTAAAATAGATAAAATAGCAAAAATCTGTAAAAAATGGTTTATAACTTTAGTAGAGGATAGTGCTGAAAGTTTAGGAAGCAGTTATAAAGGAAAAAGTACAGGTACATTCGGAAAACTTGGATGCTTTAGTTTTAATGGAAATAAAATAATTACTAGTGGAGGCGGTGGAGTTATAGTTACAGATGATAAACATTTAGCAAAAAAAGCAAAACATCTCACAACCACAGCTAAAATAGCACATAAATGGGAATATGTACATGATGAAATTGGATTTAATTATCGTATGCCAAATTTAAATGCAGCTTTATTAGTAGCACAACTTGAACAAGTAGATTTTTTTGTAAAAAATAAAAGAGAGTTGGCTTTGAAATATAAAGAATTTTTTAATCAAAATAAAATAAAGTTTGTAAAAGAACCTAAAAACTGTAGTTCTAATTATTGGCTACAAACAGTGATATTAAAAAATTTAAAAGAAAGAGATAGATTTTTAGAAGTTACAAATAACAATGGTGTTATGACTAGACCTGTTTGGAAATTGATAAATAAGTTAAATATGTATAAAGATTGTCAATGCGGTGATTTGAAAAATTCAAAATACTTAGAAAATAGAGTTGTAAATATACCAAGTAGTGTTAGATAGTAAAAATGATAAGAAATATTTATATCACTCCTAAAAATGATTTGACATTCAAATTGTCAGAAAAATATAAAAATTTTAGTGGTTTTATTGATAAATATAAAAGACACGAAGATATTATTGATATTAGTTCTATTAATAAAGAAGATTTCCAAATTATCATATATTCCCCTGGTTCCTATAATGTCATATATCTTAGTTTATTACAAGATATTGATAAGAGTAGAATAGTATTTTATTTGCCAATTTTAAATATTACAACTAGATCTTTGAAGGTAGCAGGTTTCATATATAAAATTTGGCTATTTCTTAATAAAATCCATGTATATAAAAAACCAAAACTAAGTAGATATGAAGAACTTAAAGCAAAGTATAATATAGGTAAACATAGTTATGCAGGACGTGATATCGTAGTTTCTAATCAGAAAACAAAAATTGGTAAATATACATCTATTGCTAATGGAGTATATTTGGGTACATCTCAACATCCTACCAATTTTTTAACTACTCACCCGATGGCTTACAGTGAATCAGCGGAATACCTTTATGGTGATTTAAAAGTTGAATCATCTTATATTTTGGATATCTCTAATATAAATACTCCTGTAGAAGTAGGAAATGATTGCTGGATAGGTACTAAAACCATCATAATGGATGGTGTAAAAATTGGTCATGGTGCTGTAATCGCTGCTGGAGCAGTTGTTACCCGTAATGTTCCACCATATGCAATTGTTGGAGGAGTTCCAGCTAAAGTAATTAAATATCGTTTTGATCAAGATACAATAGATGAATTGTTAATGATAAAATGGTGGGATTTTCCAAAAGAAGTTATAACAAAATTACCATTTAATAATATAGCTGAATGTATAAAAATTCTTAAAAGCTACCAAGATACTGATTAGGAAAAAATAAAAATATGAAATCAATAGAATTCTTTCCAAAATTTAATGCATTGAATCTTGATTTGATAAATGTGGATTATCATCTTCATTCAACGTGGACAGATGGAAAAAACACTATATCTGAAATAATTGAAAATGCTAAAAGAAGTAATTTGCATTCAATTGCAATTACTGATCATATTAGACGAGAATCTAATTATTTTTATGATTATAAAAAAGAGATTAATCAGTTAAATAATCAAAATGAAATCAATATATATGTTGGATTCGAGGCGAAAATAGCAGATTTTTTTGGTAATATTGATGTCAAGAAAGAAGTTGTTTGTGAAGCTGATATAGCTATTGCTAGTGTACATAGGTATCCTTTGGGTAGTAAATTATATAACGCATCAGAATTTAAACGTGAAATTGCTCAAGAGATTGAGCTAGAATTAAGCTTAGCAGCATTAAAAAAAGGTGGTTTTAATGTTTTGGGTCATCCAGGAGGAATGTCTATGACTTATTATCAAGAATTTCCAAGTAATATGTATGAAGAAATTATTATGGAATGTGTAAAGAATGAGATAGCATTTGATTTAAATGGAAGGTATCAAGCTGGTGTACTTAATATTTTATTACCATTATTACAGAAATATAATCCTTATATATCAATAGGCACTGATTCACATAATATTCATCCTATGGGAAAATGGAATAGGCAATTGGGACAAATTATATTATGAGCGTAATTGGAGTTACAGGTACCGGATCATTAATTGGTCAAGCGATTATAAAATCAATAAAAAAGTCATCGTTTAAAAAAAATAGATTAATAGGTATAGATTATTTTGAAAATAGTATAGGCTCTTATTGGACAGATGAAAACTATATTCTTCCAGATATTTTAGATAAAAATATTAAAGAAGAGAATTGGTTAAAAAAAATAGTATCTATTATTTTAGATGCCAAAATAGATATTTTATTTATCGGTGTAGATTTTGAACTGCATCTATTGGCAAAGCATAAAAAATACATAGAAAGTATAACTTCATGTATTATTGTAGTGAGTGCTGAAGAAGTGATAAGTATGGCAGATGACAAGTACCTAACATATAAGTTTTTGAAAAAAAATGATTTATATTATCCTGTAACTTTTTTAGCTTCAGAGATTGATGATGCTATAAAAAGAAAGCTTATCAATTTTCCGATGATTGTTAAACCTAGAAATGGTTATAGAAGTGTAGATGTTTATTTAGTTTATGATTTAAAAAATTTATATATAAAGATTAAACAAGTTGATAATCCAGTTATACAAGAGTATGTTGGTTCAACAAATAGTGAATACACATGTGGAACTATTGCTTTTAATGGTGAAGTTAAAGATAGTATCGTTCTAAGAAGAGATTTAAAAGATGGAAATACTAGTACCACTTATCTGAAAAACGATTTTCCTTTAGCGATAAAAAAATATATAGAAGATGTATCAAAAAAACTAGACCAATTTGGAGTTTGTAATTTCCAGTTACGAGTAGATAGTGATGGTACACCAAAAATATTTGAGATTAACGCCAGACATTCAGGAACTACATATATACGGTCACTTTATGGCTTTAATGAAATAGAATATATTTTAGAATATTTATTAAACAACAAAGAGATAGTTTTTAATATTCAAGAGGGTACAGTAAAAAGATACTTTGATGAATTTTTAGTACGGGATAAATAATATGAATATTTTAATAACTGGTGCAGGAGGATTTATAGGTAAGCATCTAGGTAATGCATTAAAACAAAACCATAATATAATTAATATTTATAATGGTGAGCTTTTTGTAAAAGACTATTTAAACTATTCATGTGATTTATTAAATACAAATCATATTAATAGTTTTTTATCTGAAAATTTAGATATCGATATAATTATTCATACTGCTTCAAAGTTGGGAGCTAGTAGGGATAACGAAGAGTTGTCGATATTTTATGAAAATATAAAAATGTATGATAATCTAGCAATAATAATAAAACATTTTAAACCATTTAAAGTGATAAATTTTTCATCAATTGCAGTTTATCCAAATAAAAATGGGCATTATTTTGAAGACTCTGAAATTAGACCATCCGTAAATACTGAGGGTATGTATGGATTATCGAAATTTTGTGGAGAAAATATTTTAGATTTTTTACATAAACAATTTAAAATTGTGCATCTACGAATAGCACAAGTTTATGGTGAAGGCATGAGAGAAGATAGAATCTTCAAGGTAATGCAACAAGAATTAAAACAAACAAATATCATTACCGTTTTTGCAGAAGGCTTAAGAGTTAGTAATTTTATTCATATTGATACACTTATTGAAAAAGTTATATTATTTATAAATTGTGAAGTAAGTGGGATATTTAATATTGGAGAAAAAAATCTTTCATATAAGGATTTAGCTCTAAATATTATTGAACTCTATGGCAATTCTGATTCAAAAATCAACCTTATTAAAGAGGGCGTTAGTTCAAAATGTTATATAAATACCGATAAGTTAAAAGAGTTTGAATCAAAATGTATGTCTGGAGACAATGATGAACAAGCTAAATAAAACTTTTATTATCGCTGAAGCGGGAGTAAATCACAATGGTTCTTTAGTTTTGGCAAAAAAACTTATAGATGTTGCTGCAGATGCTGGAGCAGATGCAGTAAAGTTTCAAACATTTAAAACAGAAAATGTAATATCAAAGAATGCTCAAAAAGCAGATTATCAAAAAGAAACAACAGGTAAAAATGAATCACAGTACGATATGGTAAAAAAACTTGAATTAGATGCTGAAGCTCATTATGAACTTATGGATTATTGTAAAACAAAGAACATTATGTTTCTCTCAACACCTTTTGACCATGATAGTATAGAGTTACTTTATAAAATGGGATTGGAGATATTTAAAATTCCAAGTGGAGAGATAACAAACTTGCCATATCTTAGATATATAGGTAGGTTGAATAAAGAAATTATATTATCAACAGGCATGGCAGATATAGGAGAGATTGAAGATGCTCTTGATATCTTAATAAAAGCGGGAACAAAAAAGCAAAATATAACTATACTTCATGCAAATACAATGTATCCTACACCCATGGAAGATGTAAATTTAAATGCTATGCAAACTATAGGAAATACATTTGATATTGCTTATGGATATAGTGATCACACCTTAGGTATAGAAGTTGATATAGCAGCAGTAGCTCTTGGTGCTAGTTGCATAGAGAAACATTTTACTTTAGATAAGACCATGGATGGACCAGATCATAAAGCGAGCTTAGAACCTGATGAACTAAAAGCTATGGTAAAATCAATAAGAAATATAGAATTGGCTCTTGGTTCAAAAATAAAAAAACCTAGTAGTAGTGAAATTCCTAATAAAGAGATTGCAAGAAAATCGATTGTAGCAAATTCTAATATTAAAAAAGGTGATATTTTAACGCGTGAAAATATAACTGTTAAAAGACCGGCTAATGGAATAAATCCAATGAAGTGGGATGAAATTATGGGAACAACTGCTAAAAAAGACTACATGGAAGATGAGTTAATATGAGAAGAATATGTGTAGTAACAGGTACTCGTGCTGAATATGGTCAATTATATTGGCTTATGAAAGAGATTGAAAAAGATAGAGACTTAGAGCTACAGCTTATAGTAACTGGAATGCACTTATCTGCAGAATTTGGGCTAACATATAAAGAGATAGAAAAAGATTTTAAGATTGATAAAAAGATAGAGATACTTTTGTCTTCAGATACTTCTATTGGTATAGCAAAATCTATGGGACTTGCACAAATATCCTTTAGTGAAGTATATGAAGAGTTAAAACCAGATATTCTTGCAGTATTGGGAGATAGATATGAAATTTTTAGTGCAGTTAGCACAGCCATGATATCAAGAATACCCGTTGCACACCTTCATGGTGGCGAGACAACAGAAGGTGCTTTTGATGAAGCTATAAGACATAGCATAACAAAAATGAGTCATTTACACTTTACAGCTACACAGGAATATAAAAATAGAGTTATTCAGCTTGGTGAACAACCAGATAGAGTATTTAATGTCGGTGGAATGGGAATTGATAATATTAAAAAACTTAAGCTATTAACAAAAGATGAATTTGAAGACTCAATCAATTTTAAACTAAATAAGAAGAATATTTTAGTTACATTTCATCCTGTTACTTTAGAAATATCTACAGCTAAAGAGCAATTTCAAGAATTACTAAATGCTATAGATGAGTTAAAAGAAACAAATATAATTTTTACAAAAGCAAATAGTGATACAGATGGAAGAGTTATAAACCAAATGATTGATGAATATGTTATAAACAATAATAAAAAATCTGCGGTTTTTACTTCTCTTGGTCAGCTTAGATATTTGAGTGCGCTACAATACATGGATGCAGTGGTCGGTAATAGCTCAAGTGGACTAGCAGAAGCACCGAGTTTTAAAATAGCTACTATAAATATTGGAGATAGACAAAAAGGAAGAATAAAGGCCGATAGTGTTATTGATTGTAATCCTATAAAACAAGATATATTAGAATCAATATCTAAAGTATATTTAAAGTCTTTTCAGAATAAGTTGCAAATGCTTGAAAACCCTTATGGAAATGGTGGGTCAAGTAAAAGAATTGTTAATATTCTTAAAGAGAGTAATTTATCTGATATAGTAAAAAAATCATTTTATGACCTAGAGAGTATTCATGAAAATAATTGAAAAAATAAAATTAAAACAACATTCAACTATTAAAGAAGCTATAGAGGTTCTTGGAAGTGGAGCAATTAATATTGCCATTGTAGTAGATGATGACAATAGATTATTGGGTACTTTAACAGATGGTGACTTAAGGCAAGCATTTTTAAAAGGTAAAAATATTCATGACGATATAGACGATGTTTATTTTAAGAATCCAACTGTTGTTAATGTTAATATTTCCAAAGAAGAAGTTATAGAGATATGTATTTTAAAAAAGATTTATCAAATACCTGTAGTAGATAATGATAAAAAAGTTATTGATATTCATATTTATAACGAATTGTTAAAACCAAAGGTATACTCAAACAAAGTGGTTTTAATGGTTGGAGGTTTAGGTGCAAGACTTCGTCCACTAACACAAAATATGCCAAAATCAATGTTAAATGTTGGAAATAAACCAATTCTTGAAACGATAATATTAAACTTTAAAAAATATGGTTTTAGAGACATCATATTGAGTGTAAATTATAAATCACATATAATAAAAGATTATTTTAAAGATGGAAATAAATTTGGTGTAAATATAGAGTATGTCCATGAAACAAAGAGAATGGGGACAGCCGGTGCTTTGAGTTTAATGAAAGATAAATTAAGTGATCCTTTTTTTGTAATGAATGGTGATCTTCTTACAAATGTAAACTTTAGTGATATGATGGAATACCATATCTCTAATAAAGCTATTGCTACAATGGGAGTAAGAGAATATGATTTTCAAGTACCATATGGCGTAGTAAACTTAAAAGATAACAATATTGTAAGCATAGAAGAAAAACCCATAAATACTTTTTTTGTAAGTGGTGGTATATATGTGTTAAACCCTGAAGTACTGGACTTTCTTAAAGAAGATAAGTTTTACGATATGCCAACATTATTTACAGATATAGTAAAAAAAGACAAGAAAAGCATCTCTTTTCTTATAAGAGATTATTGGTTAGATATTGGTATAATCGACGAATATGAAAAAGCAAATAAAGAGTATTTTAAAATATTTTAAAATTAAAAAGAGAGTTATTAAGGTATGAAAGATTTAGAAAAAAAGATGCAATATTGTAAAAGATGTTTGATGCCAGATACAAGACCTAGAATAGTTTTTCGAGAAGATGGTGTATGTAATGCATGTCATTGGGCAGAAGAAAAAAAGAGTTTGGACTGGAATAAAAGGTGGAGAGAGTTAGAGGCTTTATGTGACAAGTATAGAAATCGTAATAAAGATAAGTTTGATGTTATTGTTCCTTACTCAGGTGGAAAGGATGGAGCTTATATCGCATGGATGTTGAGAGAAAAATTAGGAATGACACCATTAGTTGTAACAGTACGCCCACCTATGGAAGATCCAATTGGTGAGCAAAATATAAAAAACTTTATAGAGCGTGGTTTTGATCATATTATGATTACTCCAAATAAAAAAGTTGGTGCATATATTGATAAAGAAAATTTTATCAATAAAGGTATCCCTATGCATGCACATATGATAGCTGTACAAACAGTAATATTTAGATGTGCAGTTCTTTACGACATACCTTTTGTAATGTTTGCAGAAGAAGGTGAAACTGAATATGGTGGTTCAACAAAACTTAAAAATAAATCCACATATGAATTAGAAGATAGTATAAATATTTATTTAAGCGGAGTTGATCCTAAAAAATATTTAGATAAATTCACACAAAAAGAACTTTATTGGTATACACATCCTTCAAAAAATGAATTATTAGATTTAAAAGCAGAAATTTCACATTGGTCATATTTTGAAGATTTTGATAATTATAAACATTATTTAGTTGCAAAAGATGAGTGTGGACTACTAGAACGTGAAACTAGAAGTGTAGGTAGTTATGAAAATTTTTCTACAACAGATACTGATATTATTTGGCTATATTTTTATTTGATGTATTTAAAATTTGGCTTTGGCAGAAGTACAAATATTGCAGGAACAGATATTAGAAGAGGAGCAATTACTCGTGAACAAGCTCTTAATCTAGTAAAAAAATATGATGGTGAATTTCCCACAGAGTTTATTGATAAATATTTAAAGTATTACGATATGACAAGAGAAGAGTTTGACGCAGTACTTGATAAGTGGGCTAATAAAGAACTTTTTGAAAAAGTAGATGGATACTGGAAACCAATTTTTAATGTATATTAAAGAAGAAAAAATATGATTTCTATAGTTGATTATAAGATGGGGAATATTAAATCTATTGAGAATGCTTTATCTTTTTTAGGTGTAGATTATAAGATTGTAAACTCTAAAGAAGAGATTTTAAATAGTGAAAAAATTATTTTACCGGGTGTAGGTTCTTTTAAACAAGCTATGCAGAATATAAAAGAGATGAATATGTATGATGCTATACGAGAGGTAGCAATAGATAAAAAAATTCCTATACTTGGTATATGTTTAGGTATGCAGTTATTGGCAGATTCTTCACAAGAAAATGGGGTGTCTAAAGGACTGGGTTTAATATCTGCTAATGTACATAAACTAACTACTAAAGATGAGAAAGTGAAAATTCCACATGTCGGCTTTAATACAGTTTTTCATGAAAATGGGGGTAGTTTATTTCATGGGTTAAAAGGCTCAACAGATTTTTATTTTGTTCATAGTTATCATTTTATTGCTAATGAGCAAGAGTGTCTGTCATCATACTCTATACATGGTGAAAAGTTTACTGCAAGTGTACAAAAAGAAAATATTTATGGGACACAATTTCATCCAGAAAAGAGTCAGGCTAATGGACTTAGAGTACTTAAAAACTTTGTTGAACTAGAGGGATGAGAGATGGTTAAAGATAGATTGATATTTTCCCTTTTAATGGATGATGGAACATATATGCTTGGGCGTAATTTTAAGTTACAAAAAGTCGGTAATTTAAAATGGATTATAGATAATTATGATGCTGATTCCATTTTATACTCCATAGATGAACTGATTGTTCTTAATGTAGCGCGTCAAGATAAAAATATAAAAGTATTTTCAAAACATCTAGAAGAATTAACAAAACATTGTTTTATGCCAGTAGCTGCCGGTGGTGGTATATCTTCTATGGAAGATGCTTATGAAGTTATAAATGCAGGTGCTGATAAAATAATAATAAATACAATTTTAATTACAGATCAACAACTCGTTAAAGATTTAGTAAAGGTATTTGGTTCACAATGTATAGTAGCCTCTATAGATTATAAAAAAGAGCAAGATACAATAAAAACATTTATAAAAAATGGTAGTCTTGATAGTAAGCTAGATTTGTATGAAGCTCTTGATAATGCTATTGAACTTGGAGTTGGTGAAATATATTTGAATTCAATAGCAAGAGAAGGAACTGGTCAAGGGCTGGATATTCAAACTGTAAAAGAGGTTAGTGAAAAATCAAAAATTCCTATAATAGCTGCAGGCGGGATAGAGAGGACAGACCAATTTTACGAGGGGATAAAAGAATCGAGTGTTCAAGCTGTTGCTGCATCTGATTTATTATATTTTATGGGTGACTCATTAAGCAAAGCCCGTGAAAATATGAGCTTAAACGGATGCAATATGGCTGCATGGGGAACTCTATCAGATTTTACAAAATTACAATATAAAAAGATTTAAAGAGTAGATAAAATATGCAAAATATTCATTTTATAATAAAAAAACATAAAAGATTAGAATTTAAAAAATCTCAGATAACAGTAGAAGATTTTATTATAAAACGTTTGAATTTTTTTGGTATCAGTAATATAGATTTTGTTGAAAATAATGAAATAGTTGGTAAAGTTTCTGACTCGGATTTAGTTAAAAGATACGTTGTTGTATTAGATATTTTAAATCCAATCGTAGACATAGATCTAGTAAAAGAGATGCTTGAGAGTTTAAAGTCAACTAAAGCTAATTATGCCATTTGTGATGGAGCAATACCTGGTACTCAGGTAGAGTATATAATAGCTCCTGAAATAAGTTCCCTTCCAGATTTAATGGATGATAAAGAAATAACTCTTGTTCGTTGGTTTTCTCAAGATATTTACAATAATCAATTCAATTTATATAAATATAAAAGATTAAAAATGTTTCTTACTCTTTTAAATAAGGTGCCTAATTTACATACATTATCTATTAAAAATTTGCTAGACAAGCTGAATGAAGATGAAATATTTAAAAATTTAGTAGCATATGGTGAAGAAGTGGATGTTTATAGTTACGATAAATGTCCCCATTGTGAAGGTAGAATTATTCCCTTACAGATGCAAATGTCTCAACCATTTTGCGGATATTTACCCGTAAATAAACCACTGTACCACGAGTGTGAAAAGTGCGGATTGGTAGTAATGACTCCTTTTGTAGATCCAGATAAAACATCTAAAATTTATGATTTATTTGATAAAGAAGATTTTGTTGCAACACTAAACAATCCTTATACCAAAGATACACCTAGATGTGATTTTTCAGATTTTTTAGGTAAATTGCCAAAAGTACCACGCACTTTAGATTTAGGTGGTGGTATGGGTATGTTTAGTAAGTATTTAAAAACAACTTATAGCGAATGGGATGTTACACATTCTGATTTTGAGATAAAGAAAAATATAGATTTAGAAAATCTAAATATAACAACTAGGTCACTGAATTTTATACAAGAATCTATTGGTAATAGTTGTTATGATCTTATTACTGCATGGGAAGTGTTAGAGCACATACCATATGAGAATTTAGAATCAACATTAAAAAATATTTATGAAGGTTTATCTACCGGTGGAATTTTTATGTTTAGTACACCTGATTTTGATTCACCGTTATGTAAATCTAATGATTTTTTTGCGATATGTCCACCATTTCACTATTTGGTGTTTTCAAAAAGGTGGCTTGAAAATTATTTTGAGAATAGTAACTGGGAGATACACTCTATTCGTTATTGTTCTGATTTTTTAGATGATTCTACTATGTGGTATGATTATGCTAGTAAAACAGCTCCATCATTTCAGCAAAGAGCTACTTCAAAAATTCTACAAGAACTTTTAAAAAAAGAAGAAAATAAACAACTGTTATTGGATAAGGGTATTGGTACAGAGATTATCTTTACTTTGGTTAAAAGATAATGTGCAAAAAGGTTACCTATGTATAAAAATAAATCATTTTTAGCAATTATCCCTGCAAGAACAGGAAGTAAAGGTTTAGTTGGTAAAAATATTAAAAAGTTATTTGATAAACCTCTTATAGCTTGGAGTATAGAAGCTGGGCTTAAAAGTAAATATCTTGATAAAGTTGTTGTCTCTACCGATGGCAAAGAGATTGCTGATATAGCTAAAAAGTATGGAGCTGAGGTTCCATTTTTAAGACCAAAAGCTTTATCTACAGATAAAGCAACTACAATTGATGCAGTAATCCATGCAGTTGATTTTTATAAAGAGAGTTTATCAAAAGAGTTTGATTATATAGTATTGCTTGAACCAACATCACCATTAAGAGAAGATAATGATATAGATTTGATGATTGAAAAGATAGTTGAAAATATAGGTAATTTTGATTCTATAGTAAGCATAGGTGAGGTTCATGAACACCCCTCAATTATGAAAAAGATAGTAGGTAACTCATGCTTGAAATCATATTGTGAAAATTTAGAAATGACTACAAGAAGGCAGGATAATGATAAGGCATATTTTCCTTATGGAGTTGCTTATATAGTAAAAACAAAAACTTTGTATGAAGAAAAAACATTTTATTCGAAAAGAAATACTTTTTTTGAGATTAAAAGATATCAGTGTTATGAGATAGATGATATATATGATTTTTTAGCAATTGAGAATATCATTAAATTTAACAATAGGAGTTAAAGTGAAATATTTAGTAATAGGGCTTGGCTCTATGGGAAAAAGAAGGATTCGCAATCTTTTGGCATTAGATAATTCTAAAGAGAATATAGCTGGTTTTGATTTAAGGGCAGATAGAATTGATGAAGCTAAAAAATATATTAATAATCTTTATAATGATTTTGATTTAGCGATAAAGGGATTTAAACCAGATGTATTTATTATATCAACTCCGCCTAAATTACATATGCATTATGCAAAGATAGCACAACAAAACTCCATAAATTGTTTTATAGAAGCTTCTGTTGTAGATGCAGAAGAAATTTTAAAGTTATATGAAAAAACAAAAGATAAAAATATTTTAATTGCTCCATCTTGCACTATGAGATATCATCATGCACCGAAAAAAATAAAAGAGTTGATAAATGAGGGTATAGTAGGAAAAGTTTTAAATTACAACTATCAAACTGGACAGTATTTACCTGATTGGCATCCGTGGGAAGATATAAAAGATTTTTATGTGTCAGATAGAAAAACAGGTGGATGTAGAGAAATTGTACCTTTTGAATTGACATGGTTAAATGATATATTTGGTCAGCCTAAACCTGTAGCCTGTGTTAAAAAAAAGCTTACAGATATACCAGCAGATATTGATGATATATATCATTGTTTGTTGATGTATCCTGAAAATGTCATAGGCAATCTTACGGTAGAAGTTATATCACGTCCAAAAGCAACAAGAGAGTTTAGGCTTATTGGAACAAAAGGTGAAATATCTTTTAGTGGCGATACTAATAGTTTAAAATACATAAATACTGACATGGATGATTGGAAAAATATAACTTTTGATAGTGGAACGATTGAAAAACAATATATTAATCCTGAAGAGCCTTATATAGAAGAGCTTAAAGCCTTTATAGTTGGTCTTGAAGATGTGAAAAATTCAAAAAAAAGTTCTTATCCCAATACATTGCTAGATGATTATAATGTATTACAAGTGTTGTATGAACTAGAAAAAATAAGTAAAGGATAAATTATATGACGTATCAAGATAGATTATTAAAAGCAATTCCAGGTGGAGCTCATACATATAGTAGAGGGTATGATCAATTCCCATCCAATGCACCTCAGATTTTAAAAAGAGCAAAGGGTGCATATACATATGATCAGGATGAGAATGAATATCTTGATTACGGAATGGCTCTACGTGCAGTAAATATAGGTTATGCAAATGAAGAAATTAATCAAGCAGCTATTAAACAAATAGAAAATGGTAATAATTTAACTAGAGCAAGTTTGATAGAACTTGAGGCTGCTGAATTGCTGATAAGTTTGATTGATAGTGTAGATATGGTAAAATTTACTAAAAATGGTTCAACTGCTACAACAGCAGCTATTAAACTATCTCGTGCTTTTACAAAAAAAAATCTAGTAGCACGATGTCAAGAACATCCTTTTTTTAGTTATGATGATTGGTTTATAGGTTCAACTCAAATTCAAAAGGGTGTACCTAAAAGTACTATAGAAAATACTAAATTATTTAATTATGATGATATTGAGTCACTTGAAAAATTATTTAATGAATATCCAGATGAAATTGCGTGTGTAATCTTAGAACCCGCAACTACTTCTCATCCAAAAGATAACTTTTTACAAAAAGTAAAAAAATTGTGTGAAGAAAATGGGGCTGTATTTATACTTGATGAGATGGTTACAGGCTTTAGATGGCACTTAAAGGGTGCTCAGTATTATTATGATGTTGAGCCTGATTTATGTACATTTGGAAAAGCTATGGCTAATGGATTCTCAGTAGCCGCTGTTGCAGGTAAAAGAGAGATTATGGAACTTGGTTCAACAGAGTTTGAAGGTAGAGAAAGATTATTTTTGCTTTCTACGACACATGGTGCAGAGATGAGTGGACTAGGTGCTTTTGTTGAGTCTATGAAATTTATACAAAAAAACAATGTAATTGATCATATTTGGGATTATGGAAAAAAACTTATTAATATGATGAATGATATGGCTAAAGATTTTGGTATTGAAAAAAATTTCATAGCTAGTGGGGTAGAGTGTTGTCCATACTATTTAACATTTGATTCTGATGGTAATAATTGTCTTGGTTTAAGAACAGTTTTTTCTCAAGAGATGATAAAAAATGGTGTAATAATGCCATGGATAGGTACTAGTTATGCTCATGGTACAAAAGAGTTAGAAATTACTAGAGTTGCTTTAGAGAAAACATTTGAAGTTTTAAAAAGAGCTGTTGAAGATGGATATGAGAACTATCTTGTTGGAGATCCTGTTAAACCAGTATTTAGAAAGTATAATTGATGTTAAAAGATAAAGTAGTAGTTGTAACAGGTGGTGCTGGGCTTATAGGTAAAGAATTTATAAAAGCAATTATTGAACAAAATGGAATTGCTATAATTGCTGATATAGATAAAACTATAGGTAAGAAAGTTGTAAAAGATTTATCTGAAGAATTAAAAACAAAAAATATCAAGTTTGTAAAAGTTGATATTACATCAAAAAAATCATTACAAAAATGTATAAAAAAATTAGATAATAAGTATGCAAGAATTGATGCTATTGTAAATAATGCATATCCTAGAAATAAAAATTTTGGAAATGGATTTTTTGATGTTACCTATAATGATTTTTGTGAAAATATAAATCTTAATTTGGGTGGTTACTTTTTAACAAGTCAGCAATTTGCAAAATATTTTAAAATACAAGGATATGGTAACATAATAAATATATCTTCAATATATGGTGTAGTCGCACCTGATTTTGACTTTTATAAGGATACTGAAATGGTAGGGGTTCCAATAGAATACGCTGCTATTAAGTCGTCACTCATACATATAACAAAATATATGGCAACCTTTTTTAAAGGTACAAATATAAAAGTTAATGCAATTAGCCCAGGTGGGATATATGATAATCAAAATAAATTCTTTTTAGAAAAATACAATAACAGTTGTTTAAATAAAGGCATGCTAGATAAATCAGATTTAAGAGGTACTTTAATTTATTTACTGTCTGATATGAGTAGTTATGTAAATGGACAAAACATTATAGTTGATGATGGGTTTACTCTTTAAAAATTTAATGTTCATATTCATTAGATAAGATAGAATATAAAATATTATCACTATATGTATTGCTTATATAATTTGCATCTCTAGATATTCCTTCTTGTTTAAAGTTTAGTTTTGTAAATATCTTTCTCATAGCTAGATTGTTTTCATCTGTACCACCCCAGATTCTATGTAGTTTGAGATTTACAAAACAATGATTAACTAATAGTTTTAAACTATGAAATCCATAGTTTTTACCGTAATAGTCTGTGTTACCTATCATCAATCCTATCTCTGCACTTTTTCTAAATAAGTCAATTTTATCTATTTTAATGGTTCCAATAAATTTTTTATCTTTTTTAATAAAAATAAAATATCCTTGACAATTAACACTTGTAAATCGTTTAAAACTCTCTTCTATAAAAGATAAATTTTTATGTTTTAGAAGTTCAAAAGAGTTAATAGACGTGGTTACATTTTTGTTATTTAACCAACCAAGATATTCAACTTTTAAACTTTGGTTATTCTTTAGATCTGAAAAAGGGATTAGTGCAATATCATTATTTTCAAGTGTCATTATATTCTCATAATTAGATTTAAATTCTTTGTATGATACAATAATCTATATTATACAAGGGAGTGTGGTGTATTTAATAAGGTATTTAAAACGAAAATTTATTCTATTTATTCAGTGTATATTTGGCTCTAAAATGAATATGTTAAACAGAGGGGAAAGAGAGTTTATTAAATACAATAAAAATATATGGGCAGAGAAGAAAGGCATAAAAAAAGAAGTTATTTTAATTCAAGGTTCATCTATTAGCGGTGGTCCAAATTATCTTTTTAGAACGGCTACCATTGCTAAAAAGTTAGAGAGTATTTTTAATTACAAATCAGTAGTGGTTCTTAATAAAGAGAAGTGTCATGCAAAAAAAGATTTTCAGTTATATCATTCTTATAATATTAATGATTACATATATAGCAAAATTTTTTATAAAAGTATTTTCAGATATATAAAAGCATATTTTATTGCCTTAGCACTTTTTAAAAAGGTCATAAAAGACAATAACTTAGCTACACTAAAGTATAAAGGTGTATTAATCGGAGATTTTATATATGATGATATTATTAAGTCTTATAAAGGTAAGAAATTAAATTCGGAGGTAAGGGTAACTGTTGAAAAAATTATAGATGATGATTTTCGTTTCTTTTTTGCAACAATTGATTACTTTTTGATATATCAAAATATTTTAGAAAAAAATAATGTAAAATATCTAGTTACAACACATACACAATTTAGTGAATATGGTTTATTGGCCAGACTAGCATATAGAAGGATGGTGTCTGTATTTGAAACTACAGATATAAGTTTGGTATATTCTGATGCGAATAAACAAAATATTGTATATCCATCTTGTCATTCCACATTACGCGAACATATAAAAGATGCTGTTAATAATACGACAAATAAAGATATATTGGTAAATGATGCTATAAAAGAATTGAAGCTTAGACATCAAGGAAAAATTCAACAGTATGACGTGAAATTAGCATATTATGATAAAAAACTATATACAAAACAAGACTTAAAAGAAGTATTAAATATCAAAAATAATAATCCATTTGTAATAGTAATGTGTCATATTTTTGCAGATGCTAGTTTAAGTGGTGGTGATGGTATGCTTTTTGATGATTATTATAAATGGTTACATAGTACATTGGAAGAAGCAGCTAAGATAAAAAATATAAATTGGATTGTAAAACCTCACCCAGCTTCTAAACAATATAAAGAAGATGGCATCGTAAAGAAAGAAGTCGAGGGAAAAAATTATGATAATATATTTTTATCTCCTGAGGATTTTAGTACAGCTAGCATTATAAATACTATAGATGCTATAGTAACAGCTAGAGGTACTGCTGGCTTGGAATACAGCTGTTTTAAAATTCCTACTATTATGGCTGGAAGGGCTTTTTATAGTGAATTTGGATTTACAATTGATTCTTCTAGTAAAAGCGAATATATTAATAATTTAAAATCTGTAGGCAACTTGAGTAAATTAAATGATGAACAAGCAAATAAAGCAAGACTTGTATATTACTATTTTAACAAATTTTCAACTCTAGAGAATGATAAAATATTAACAATTGAACTTATAAATAAAATCAGAGGAACAAATGGGGATAGAAGGGATATAAATCGTGCATATGAAATTTTAAAAGAAAACTTAGAAAAATATGGATTTGAAAAATGGTCACATTTTAAATTGATAGAAGAATTTGTTAAAGACGATATATAGATGAAATTTACAATAACAAAAGAACAAAATTATAAAACAAAAAGAGACAGAAAAATATATATAGAGATAGAAAGCTTTAAATTTACACTTACTCAAGATATATATTTAAAATATATACTTTCTTTTTTGTTAGCATATAAAAATTTTACATTAAATAGTAACTCTTCAGAAGTTTTAGTAAATTCTGCTTCTTCTCTATATGATTTTGAAATTTTTCATAATAATAAAGATAAAGTAATTATATTAAGAAGTGAAACTTTTAGTTTTTCTATCGAGATAGATGATTTTTTAGCTATTGTTAAAAGGTTTGAAAGAGAGTTAGATGAAATAGTAGATTTTCATGGATTTTCAAGAAAAGATTTTGATATTATTTTTTTACATTCTTGTGCTGAAAAGTTATTGAATGTAAAAAAAATAATTATAGAAGAGATTTGTTTTAATGATTTAAGAGGCAGAGTACATTCCAAGTTTGGATATGATGAAAGTATACAACATATAGTTCCTCTTAACGATGTTCCTGCATACAAATACTTGGTAGGAGATAAGGATGCGTTTCTTAATTATAAACAATATAATTATTTAACAATAAATAATAAAACCAGACTTGACAAGGCTTTAAAATCTATAAAGAAAAATGGATATCCATTAGAAAATAAATATATTATTTTATTTGACGATAACTCTATTAGAGATGGTCTTCATAGAGCTGCTATATTGGCTTATTTATATGGATTTGATAAAAAGATGCCAGTGATGAGAATATTGTTTAACAATGAAGTAGGTATTTATAGTAAAAATAAAAATCTAAATTTTTCAAAATCTTTTAATAATCTGGAGCATCAGGTTATGAATATAAAGAAAAAGTATAGACAAATAGCGATTTATGGTTATGGGAAAATTGGACGATATATTGCTGGTCTATTAGATGATGTAGTAGTTATTGGAGATATACATAGTAACAAGATAGAGAGTAAACAAGTTTGTCATCCAGAAGAGTTAAAAAAATACAAGTTTGATTGTATCATAATATCAGTATTTGGTAGAGAACAGCAAATAACTGATTATTTACATGATTTATTTGGCTTTGATACAGATATTATAATAATAACTATCTAGGTATGTTAATATACTCGGTTAGAAGAGAAAAAAGGTATGCATTTTGAACACAACAAGTTTTACAAAACAATATATAAATAATCTAAAAATATTATTAGATAAAATAGATGTGAAAATAGTAGATAATATTATAAACGAATTAGAACTTTTAAATAATAGTGGTGCTAAATTATATATCTTAGGGAATGGTGGTAGTGCAGCAACAGCATCTCATATGGCAAATGATTTGACAGTTGGTTTAAAACTTCGGGATATAAGAAATTTTGATGTAGAAAGTCTGAGTGATAATAGTGCGATATGTACAGCGATAGCTAATGATATAGGTTACGAAAATATATTTTATGCTCAAATTAAAAATAAAATAAAAAAAGATGACTTACTAATTGCTATTTCTTGTAGTGGGAATAGTGCAAATATTATAAAGGCTGTTCAATATGCTAAAAGTCAAGGCACTACAATTATTGGTCTTACTGGATTTGACGGTGGTGAACTTAAAGGATTGTCGGACATAAAATTTCATGTTCAAACTACAAAAGGTGAATATGGTTTAGTGGAAGATCTTCATATGATACTAGATCATATAATTTATAGTTATTATATTTCTTTAAAACCTGAAACAAAAACTACATATACGATGGAATAATATGTTAAAAATAGGTATAGCTGGTTTTGGTAAAATGGGTCAGATAAGAGCAGATGAAGTTCTTAAAAATAACAATACTAAACTCGTAGCTATATTTGAGCAATATGGCGAAGTTACAGATAATAAATATAAAGATTTAGTGCATTGTACAACTTATGAAGAGTTATTAACCCAAGAGATAGATGCTATATTTATATGTGCTTTTAATGATGTAGCATCTTCATATACTATGCGAGCATTAAAAAAAGGAATACATGTATTTTGTGAAAAACCACCTGCGCATACAGTAGCAGATTTACAAAAAGTTTTAGAAGTAGAGAAACAAACTAAAAAAGTTTTAAAATATGGGTTTAATCATAGACTTCATTATTCTATAATTGAAGCTAAAAAATTAATTGATAGTGAAGTTATGGGAAAATTACTTTGGATGCGAGGAATTTACGGTAAAGCTGGTTCTATTGATTATGATAAAAATTGGCGTAACTATAAAAAGTATTCTGGTGGTGGAATACTTTTGGATCAAGGTATTCATATGCTTGATTTAATGTGTTATTTTAGTAACTCCTCTTTTGACATCTTAAGTGCAAAACTTACCAATAGTTTTTGGGATATAGAGGTTGAAGATAACGCTTTTATAACTATGCAAAATAATGAAAATGTAATTGCAACGATGCACTCAAGTGCAACTCAATGGAAACATAAGTTTTTGCTTGAGTTGGAATTTGAAAATGGATATATAAATCTTGATGGAATACTTTCAAATTCAAGAAGTTATGCACCAGAAACTTTAATAACAGCTAAAAGAGAGTTTGAAGATATAACGTATGCTATGGGCAAACCAAAAGAACAAATTGTTTGGTTTGAAAATGATGATAGTTGGAAATTAGAACTTGAAGAGTTTGTAAATGCAATCAACAATAGCTCAGAGATTAAACATGGTACAAGTTTAGATGGACTAAGAGTTTTATCTCTTGTTGAAGACATTTATAAAGAAAGTGGTTTTTATGAATAAAAAAAAAGTACTACTAACTGGTGGAAGTCGTGGTATAGGAAAAGCTATATATGAAGAATTGAAAAATGATTTTGATATAGTTATACCAACACGTGATGAATTAGACTTAACTTCATTGAATTCTATTAACTCCTATTTTAAATATAATAATGATTTTGATATTTTGATAAATAATGCAGGCATAAATATTATAAAAGATATTGAATCTATTTTAGATAACGATATATTAAAAATAAATCAAATCAATTTAGTAGCTCCTTTGAAATTGATACAAAATGTAGTTAAAACTATGAAAATAAAAAAAAGTGGCAAAATAGTAAATATAAGCTCCATTTGGGGAGTAAGAAGTAAAGAAAAAAGAACTCTTTACAGTGCTACAAAATTTGGAATAATTGGTCAAACAAAGGCATTAGCTAGAGAACTAGGTGAGTTCAATATACTGATAAATGCAATTTGTCCAGGTTTTACTGCAACTGATTTAACAATGCAAAGTTTAAGTAAAGAAGAATTAGAAGATATACAAAAAGAGATACCTTTACAAAGATTAGCTAGACCAAAAGAGATTGCAAAAAGTGTCAAGTTTCTAATAAGTGAAGAAAATACTTATATAACAGGGCAAACACTTGTTGTAGATGGTGGTTATACTGCATGAAAACTTTAGAGATTAATTCAAACATACATAACTATCAAGTCAAATTTAAAAAAGATCTGAATTTTTTAAAAAAGCTAATTAAATTAGAAAAAAAAGTTTTTATAATAGATGAGAATGTATATAAACTTTACAAAAAAGTATTTAAAAACATACAAAAATCAGAATTATTTTTACTCAACGCAATTGAAGAAAATAAAACTTTAGAGAGTGTTCAAGAAATTTATAAATTTTTGGCAATTTTTGATGCAAAGAAAAATATAACTCTAATCTCTATCGGTGGTGGCATAACTCAAGATATTACAGGCTTTGTTGCGTCTACCATTTACCGTGGGATTAACTGGATATTTATACCTACAACTTTTTTGGCTCAAGCTGATAGTTGTATTGGAAGTAAGACATCTTTAAATTTTGAGAGTTATAAAAATATACTAGGTGGATTTTATCCACCTAAGGATATATATGTAGCTCCTATATTTTTAAAAACTTTAACTAAAAAAGATTTTTATAGTGGAGTCGGTGAAGTTATAAAGTTTGCACTTTTAAAAGAGTTGTACCCTAAAAATATTAATAATATCATTGAGATGGTTGAAGAGTTAAAGCAAGGGAAAAAACAACTTCAAACTATACATAAAACTATGGCTGTAAAAAAAGCATATATTGATGAAGATGAATTTGATACAGGTAAAAGAAACTTATTTAATTATGGGCATTGTTTTGGTCATGCTTTAGAGAATTCATCACATTACAATATACCACATGGTATAGCAGTTACAATAGGTATGATATATGCGAATATAGTCTCTTACCATAGAGGTTTAATTAGTGAAAAAATATTTGAAAAATTAAATAGTGAACTGTTTTTACCAAATATTTATATGAAATTAAAACTATCTTACTTTGATAAAAATATTCTTTTAGCATCTATGAAAAATGATAAAAAACGTGTAGGAAAAGATTTGACTATTATCATCCCTATAAATAATGATATTAAAGCTATCAAAGCTGATGATTTGTCTTTTAAAGAGTTTGCTAAGGCATATAATAAGCTTTTAAAAATATTGGATATTGATAGATGAAGATAGCTGTTACGTCGAAATCATTTAGTAAAAATAAAGTTTTAATAAATGAACTAAGTAAATATTTTGATGATATAAAATTAAATCATGCAACGAGAAAACTAAATGATGATGAGTTAATAGAGTTTTTAAAAGATTGTGATGGAGTGATTGTAGCTTTAGAAGATATAAATAAAAAAGTGTTAGATGCTTTGCCAAAATTAAAAGTAATATCGAAGTTTGGTGTTGGTTTAGATAATATTGATTTGAACTACTGCAAAATAAAAAATATAAAAATAGGTTGGATAGCTGGAGTGAATAAACAAAGTGTAGCAGAGATGACACTTGGGTTTATGTTAATGCTTATAAGAAACCTTTATATATCATCTTTTAAATTGTCTCTAGGAAATTGGGACAAAAATGGTGGATATAGTTTATATGGTAAAACTATCGGGATTATAGGTGTTGGACATATTGGTAAAGAAATTATCAAACTTCTTAAACCATTTAGATGTAATATTTTAGTAAACGATATTATAAATCAAGATAATTATTATAAAGACAATAATCTTATTAAATCTTCTAAAGATGATATCTTTAAAAACAGTGATATTATAACTCTTCATTTACCTTTAACTGATGATACTCATCATATTATAAATAAAGATACTTTAAAATTAATGAACAAAAAATCTTTTATTATAAACACAGCGCGTGGTGATTTAATTAATCTAAATGATTTAAAATATTTTTTACAAAATAATTTAATTGCTGGTGCTGCAATAGATGTATATGCTGAAGAACCGCCTGATGATATAGAGTTTTTAGGTTTACAAAATCTAATATGTACACCACATATTGGAGGTAATTCAAATGAGGCTGTATTAGCTATGGGAATATCAGCAATAGATAAATTAGTTGAAAATACAAGGATATTGTAAATGGCAATAATAGGAAATTTTTTTAAATTAAAAGAGCAGTTTAAAGATAAAAATTTAGATATTGTTTTTAAATATTTTTCACAAGCTATAGATAAAAATTCATTAATAAATAAAAGAATTTATAGTTTGCCTATAGGTTCATTTGAAAGAGTGAATATTAGTGATAATATATTTGCATTAGAGCAGGTATTTTATACAAAAGATAGAAAAAAATGTTTTATAGAGTCACATAAAAAATATATTGACTTTCAACTTATTTTATCAGGTATAGAGCAGATGGAATATATAGATATAGATAAACTAACGGTTGATAAAAAATATGATGAAAATAATGATCTTATTACTTATAAATTTACAGATAAAACATCAAAATTTTTGTTAGAAGATAATGATTTGGCAATATTTTCTCCGGAAGATGGGCACGTAGGGTTAGCAAAATATTTAGATTCTACATTAGTACATAAAACTGTAGTTAAATTACCTGTCGAACTATTTGATCAAGGAGCATTGTGAAAGATTTAGGAAAAATTATTTTGCATATACCAGCAAGAGAAGGTAGTAAAAGAGTACCTCGTAAAAATATGAGAGATATGAATTTAAAACCCATGATAAGCTATACAGTTGAAGCTTCTATAAAAGCAAATATTACAAAAAATATGTATGTCAATACTGATGCAAAAGAGATAATGAAATATATTCATGATAACTATAAAGAATTCACTATATACGAAAGAGAAAAGAAGTTAGCAAATGATAATGCGTCAAGTGAAGATTTTAATTATGATATTATAAAAAAATTAAAACCAGATACGTTGGTTATGATAAATCCAGTTTGTCCATTAATTGATTCACAAGATATTGAAAATGCTTTAGAGGCTTATAAAAACAGTGATTGCGATACCTTAATTACAACGACATCAACACAGATGCAAACTTTTTGTGAAGGTGAACCTGTAAATATAAATATTAATGAACAACTAGCCCCTTCCCAAGAGAATAAAAGAGTTTATACATTGAATTGGGCTATTACTATTTGGGATGCAAAAGAATTCACTAATAGAATGAAACAAGATGGTTATGCTTCACTTGGTAAAAAAAGATTATTTTTTGATATAGAAGCTAGTAAATCAATTAAAGTAAGTGAAGAGAAAGATTTTCTTTACTTAGAAAAATTATTACAAAAAGGGTGGAAATGTTAATAATACAAGGATTTAGTGAAACAAGATCAACTTATTGCAGAGCTACAAATTATTTAAGATTATATGGCTGGGTATTGTCTCCTATAGTAGATGAAATTAAAGTATATAGTAAGAATAAAGAGATTGGTAGCGCTATTGTAGGTCTTCCTAGTGAGAAAATATGGGAATCTCATCATAAGCAAGGATCAAAAAATTCAGCTTGGAAATTTGAAAGTAAAATCGGATTTCAACTAGATTCTAAGAACTTGAGTATACATTTTTATAAAAACAAAAACTTATTATTTATAAATAAATTTCCTATGAACATTAATAAGAAGCAAGAGAAATATCTTGAAAAATATCTTGAAAATTTTAAATTTACAAATGATGAAAAAATTCCTTTAGGTAAAAAATATACAAATATTAAAAAGATATTATTAGAGTTTAAGAAGAAAGATATAGAGGTAAAAAATATAGATTTTAGTTATAAAAAATATATGAGCTGGTTTAAAAAGGTTGATTATTTTAATAATTATCCCAGCTATTGCGAAGCTCATGGTGGACATGACATACATACTAAAGCGTTACAACATTATCTGTCTATAGAATTATTAGATCTGCATAAAGATGATATTTATATGGATATTGCATCTAGTAGTTCAGTATGTCCAGATATTGTAAAATCTTTTTATACAAAAAATATTTTTAGACAAGATATTAGATATAAGAAGGGCGTACATAAAGAATTTATTGGATCAAATGCTGAATCAATACCAGTATTGAATGATTCGATAGATAAGATGTCCTTACATTGTTCATTAGAACATTTTGAGAATGATTCAGATATTAATTTGTTTGAGGAAATGCATAGGATCTTAAAAAGGAATGGAAAAGCAGTTATTACACCATTATATTTGTCTAAACAAGCTCGTATTATCACTTCTCCATCTGTTTGGACGACAAAATATAATGGGGTCACAGAATTTCCAAAGTTTACAAAGGGGTATAAATTAGTATTAAATGAAGAACATAAGCAAAGATATTATAAAAGGTTTTCTGTAAAAACATTAGAAAGAGAGATATTAACTCCATTTAAAGATAAATTTATGTTTGAAGTTTATTATATGGAAGATCCTAAAAAAAATATATTATATCATCCAGCTTTTACATTAGTCTGTACGAAAAAGTAAGGTCATGAAAGTAACATATTTAGCACCTAAAAATGATATGACAGAGTCTATTGATAAATCATTACTGCATAATTTTAGTGGATATATTGATAAAAATAAAAAAGATTTAGATACGATTGCTATAAATTCAATTGATGTAGATAATTTAAAAAATATTATTATCTATTCTCCAAAATATAGTAGTGAAATATATTATGATTTTTTAAGATTTGTAACAAGTGAAAAAATAAAATTTTATTTATTTAACAATATTTATACCTCATCTTTATTTTTTGCTAATAGTTATTATAAGGTATATTTGAGTTATTTATCTTTTAGAAAGTATATTAAGCAAATTTTCCAAAAATCTGAAACTGCTAAAGTTCGTAGTTCTTTGTCAAAATACTGCATCGGAAATGGAATTGATATTGGATTTGGAGGTGACCCTATAGTATCAAGTGCAGTAACAGTTGATTTAGCCTATCCATATGCAAAATACAAAAATCATCCATTACATTTGAAAGGTTCTGGAGACGATTTATTTTGGTTTAAAGATAATGTTTTAGATTACGTATATTCTTCGCATTTGTTAGAAGATTTTGAAGATACAGAAACTGTTTTAAATGAATGGCTAAGAGTATTGAAGCCTAATGGAAGTTTAGTGTTGTTTTTACCTAACGAACAATTATATAGACAATATTGTCAAAATTTAGGAGCTAAACCAAACCATAATCATGTGCATGATAATTTTAGTTTGAACTTTATTAAAGATATTATAAAAACTAGAAACGACTTACAAGTAATACATGAAGTTGCAGTTTCTCATATATATAGCTTTGAGTTAGTTATCAAGAAGCTAAAATAGTATTATGAAAATATTATTGATTAAGAATGATGGCATCGGAGATCTTATTCTAAGTTCAGGGCTTATTTCCTATATCGGTGAGAATTTAGCAGATAAATTAGATTTAGTTACTTGCGAAGAAAATAGAGATATTGCATTAAAAATAGAATATCTTAATAACAGATATTTTATTTCTAGAGATTCAATAAAAAGTTACTCTATTTTAAACAAGAATAGAATTAAAATACCATTTAGAATGGCTAATGATAAATGTAAACTTACTAGATTTACCAAATATGAAGAGTTAATGATTCAAGAACTCAATAGCAATCAATATGATTTAGTGATTGTTTTAAGAAGATATATTCGAGAGAGTTCTTTGGCAATTTTAAATGCTATAACAGCAAAAGAAAAACTTTGTATGTGGGAAATACCAACAAATCTAAGTTACATAAAAGCAAAGAAATTAAGTAGAGATGCAGTGCATTATACGACATACAATATCCAAAAATATGTAAAATCTGAGTTAGAGTATTATGAGAGCATATTGTCAAAATATTTTAATAAGAATATTTATGCAAATCCAAAATTAAAATTAAAAAATATTTCGCTTACTAACCTTGAAAATAAAATAGGGATTGTAATATCAGGTAGTTCGATTAAGATTCCATCAGAGGACTGGATTTCTATTTCTAGCTACCTTAAGAGTAAAAATTATGAAGTTATTCTCTTTGGTGGAAAAAAAGAAAAAAGTTTATCTGATGCAATAACTAAAAAGCTCAGTTATGTTCAGAGTATGGTCGGAGAGTGTCACTTTGATGATTACGAGAAGGAGTTTTCTAAACTTCATGCTATCATCGGTAATGACACAGGTCTAACTCACTTTGCAAGTTTAGTGCATAAAAAAGTGTTAATTTTAATGGGTGGGGGTACTTTTGAGAGTTTCTTTCCATGGAGGAAATCTTCGACTCAAAGTATAGTTTATCATCCGATGGAGTGCTACAACTGTACGTGGGTTTGTACAAGAGAGATTAAATATGAGTGTTTGGTAAAATTATTCTCAAATAAAAAAGTACTAAATCAAGCTATTGAAAATTTTATAAACAAATTATAGTCTAATTGTTGTAAGTGGAAATCACAGTTGAACACACCCAAGGTATTTTTATTATAGATTTATATTAATATTATATTCTTTTTTTGTTTTTAAAATATTTTATCGAAATTTACTTTTTCAAATACATCTAATTTACTACTTCTAGATGCATTATATATCTTTATATCATAT
>Ga0265295_1001988_pt1 | contig 33985 bp, 27 predicted proteins | sample Munlansysbiofilm_FD_192503 | JGI IMG/M metagenome (GOLD analysis project Ga0265295, IMG submission 192503) | Leachate microbial communities from a municipal landfill in Southern Ontario, Canada - Methane capture system biofilm | ecosystem: Engineered > Solid waste > Landfill > Unclassified ... | reverse complement strand
CCCGCCAGCCGTGGAAGATGCCAGGTTTAAACGAATCAGGACCTATCCTTTTCCAGGAAACGTAAGAGAACTTGAGGCCATGGTCTTTGATGGGGTGTCTACCTGCAAGGGCACTATTCTTGAATGTAACATTTTTGATCGCCACATGGGATCCACAATCGAAACCACACCCCTGGAGCCACATTTAAATACCCCGCCTCCTGCCCGTTCATCCATGGTAGATCTTTCAAAGGTTTCTCCACTTCCTACCCTTCAAGAGATTGGCGAAATTCTGATAAAAGAGGCCCTTGAAAGATCTGAAGGAAATCAGGCCATGGCCGCAAGAAGCCTCGGCATCTCACGCCAGGCGCTTAACAGGCGGATCAAAGAACAAAAGAACCAATGACATCGACAAGGTACCAGCAAAAAAGGATTTGTTCATGCACAAAAGTTTAATCGATCATGGTTTTAAAGTTAAACAAGGTCTCATGATCAAGCTGACCATGGTATATGTTCTGGCCTGTTTTTTCTTTGATCGGATGCATTACGGATTCTAACACCCAGGCCTTTTTTAAAGACCTTAAAGCAGAAGGAGCTATTTTATCCTAATTTAAACTGCTCTTCTAATGTTCTCCATGTCAAAAGGGGAAACGATGGCAATTCAGCCATTAAGATACCCGCCAGGACCATGACTGCACCTAGACCTGCAGCGGCCGGCAGCTGCTCTTTTAATACCAGAAAAGCAGTCAAAGAGGCAAACACAGGCTCCAGTGTAAAAACAAGGGCGACTCTCGTGGGATTAAGAAGGGTTTGAGCCATGGTCTGAACCATGATGGCAAGGCCAGTACCCAGAATGGATGAGATAAGTATGGCAAAAAGAACTGTGGGATTTCCAAGAACCGCCATGTTCACCAGCTGATGGCAGTCTTCAGTGACCAGAGCCGAACCGAGACTCAGCATAGAGACAACCGTCAGCTGAACCAGAGTCAACCACAGAACATCAAACCCACGGCTGTATTTGCCGTTATAAACGATGTGCAGTGCAAACATTCCTGCCCCCACCAAGGGTAAAAAATCTCCAAGGTTTAAGGGCAGATCACCTGCGATGGTGAGAAAATAAAGCCCTGCCGTTGCAATACTGACTCCGACAATTGTTGTCCGGCGAAGTTGATCGCCCAGGACAAAGAAAGCAACAATGGGAACCAGGACCACACTCAGGCTCGAGATAAATGCGCAGTTGGATACGGTGGTATATAAAAGCCCAAAAGTCTCGAAGGTAAATCCAAAATATAACAATACCCCTAGAAAACAACCCCGTTTAATCAGCCTCAGATTCAACCCTGGCCGCAAACCTCCAAACCCCATGCAGATCCCTATAAAAAGGCTTGCAATTCCAAATCTAAAAAAGTTGAAACTATGGGGCTCCAATACGGCGATTGCGTTGTGGACCAGGACAAATTCGACTCCCCAGATAAAACAGACAAACAAAATACTAATGGTGGCAGATTGGGTTTTACTCATCCAACAATTCCTCTTAGTAAAAAACCGGACACCCGGACACCCTGACTGGCTATACGATCATTCAGTTAAAATATTTTTGACTATACATCCGTTCAGTGATACTGTCAAGAACCATGTAGATTAATGCAAATTACTGTAATTTGATCTTTTTTTAACGGGATTGGAGATTCATCATTGACATCAAACACCCAGAATACCGTACGTTCCGAGCAAAAAAAAATCACCCGGCAAAAGCTTTTAGATACCACCATTGAAATCATTGCAGGAGAAGGGCTTGCAGGGCTGACCATGGCCAAGGTTGCAGAGAAAACCGGATTATCCAGGGGAATTTGCAATTACCACTTTGAAACCAAAGAGCAGCTCATGCTGGAGGCGTTCACAGCATTGTACCGGGAACATGAAAAAGCTTGGCGCAAAATAACCTCGGACGAAAGCCTGAACCCCGGTGCCCGCTTAAAAATGCTCATCACAACCATGCTCAGCCTGCCCATCGCCGATCCCAAAAAACTAGCCGTGTGGATGGCATTCTGGGGAGTCACCCCCCACCGAAAAATTTATCTAGAAATATGTGCCAGTGTCGACCGGGAATATGAGGCTGAAATGGAAGGGTTGTTACGCCAATTGTCAGATGGGAAGGATACTATTAACGGAATGAGCCTCAGAGCCATTGCAATTGCTCTGTCGTCGATGATTGATGGTTTATGGATTAACTACCTTATATCCCCAGGCTGTCTTACTCGGAAAAATTCAATCAATGCCTGCCTTGCATTTCTATCTAGCTTCTTTCCTGAAAATCGCAGCTTTCAAGAGAATACAAAAGAATAAAGATTATCATTACAGCTTGAATCGACTGCAACTGAAATGATGATAATACGGCCGACCTAGGGGGCAATTTATGAATTGCCCATTGCCCCTCCTACCCCACACCGTCCGTCAAAACAAGGCCACTACCTACTACCAACGTCGACCGAATGGCATCACAGATACTCTGGCAATATTTATGGGTTTTTTCAAGATCAGGTCCTTCAACCATAACACGCAAAAGAGGCTGGGTTCCGGAATACCTTACAAGCACCCGACCTGAATCGTTTAACGCCTGCTCCACCCGTTTTATCTCCCGGGCAATGGTTTGATTTGCCATGAAGTCGGGCCTTGACGCATCAACATCAACGTTCATGAGCACCTGGGGATAAACGGTCATAATTGAGCCGAGCTTGGAAAGTGCCTGGTTTGTATCGACCATCACCCGAATGAGACACAGAGCCGAAAGGATGCCGTCTCCTGTGGTGTGGAACTCAGAAAAGATCATGTGCCCGGAATCTTCGCCGCCCATTACAGCGCCCGTGGCCCACATCTGCTGCAATACCTCCCTGTCGCCAACCCCTGTTTTAATGTGGTCTATACCAAGACTTTCCAGGGCCTTTGAAAGGCCGATGTTGCTCATGACCGTGCTGACCACAAGATTGTTTGCCAACCTGCCTTGGAATTTTGCGTGGCTTGCACAGATGGCGAGTATCTTGTCCCCGGTCAGTTTGTCGCCCTTTTCATCCACCGCAATCAGTCGATCGGCATCACCGTCAAGGGCAATTCCTATATCAGCACCCGTTGAAACCACAACTTCAGCAAGGGCTCCTGTATGCTGGGACCCGCAGTTGTGATTAATGTTTTTACCGTCCGGGGTGTTCGATATAAATTGAGCATTAAACCCTAGCTTTGAAAACACCATGGGCGCCACCCGGTAGGCGGCTCCGTTTGAACAGTCCACAACGATCTTGAAATTTTGGTTCTTGAATCTTTGGTCGGTTTTTTTTATATCAAGGCTGTGTTCATAGCAGGCTTTAAGGAAATCAACATATCGCTCTTGGGCATCATCGAGAATGAAAATTGTTCCCGGCTCAATGGGCAGGTCAGGTGAAGAATCTGGCTTCCCGGAGTCAATATCGGCAAAAGCTTCTGATCCGCAATCACCATCAAGGATATAGGCCTCCATCTCCTCCTCTTCAAGATCGGTGAGCTTCAGGCCTCCGGCTTTAAAGACTTTTATGCCGTTGTCGTAATATGGATTGTGGGAGGCTGAGATAACAACACCTGCTCCCGCTCCCTTGACCGTGGAGGTGAGCAGGGCCACTGCCGGGGTTGGGATAACACCGGCTATGTGCACATCAATCCCCATGGATGTAATTCCTGCTCCAAGGGCCGCCTCAAACATATTTCCGGACAGCCGGGTGTCCTTGCCGATGATAACGACCTTGCCTCCACGTTTTTTTGCAAAACGTGCAACGGCCTGTCCTGTGTTCAGGGCCATCTCAACCGTCATGGGGTAAGTGTTGGCAAACCCCCTGATGCCGTCAGTACCAAATAGTTTTCCCATTTCTATACCTGTAGTTTACTGATGTTAAGATCTACCCTATCCATGATTGATAGTTCAATAGCCTCAAGCCAGTTGCTTCCAACCAAAGCCATGTCAGGATCAAGATTTTCAATTGCCTCGATATAGCCGCTCTTTTTTGTGAGATCCTTTAAAAAAGCTTCAGGCAAAGTCCTGGAATTGTCCCTGTTGACTTCTGCGACAAGGATTTCCTCGGTCCGGGGCCACTCCTCCATGATGAGGTCGTGAATGCGGATAAGTTCGGTTGTTTTCCCCTTTGATCTGGACAACAAGATTTCTTTTGAATTGACCAGTCGTGCGCAAAATGCACCCAGACGGTAAATCCGTTCATCAATGCAGAGCTTCAGGGTCCTTCGCATTCCGAGGAAAAGGGCACGGGAAAGATTGTCCGACACAAAAAGAGATCTGACGCTTCTATACCAGTTCATAAGGCTGATCAGCCCTGCAATGTAGAGGCAGTTAGCCTTATAAATTTTCCCTGCGCCGGTATAGACCCCTTCCTTTCTTGGGATGGAGCCTTCCTTTAATGCATTGCCAAATATGATCCGATTCTGTCTCAACTCATCTCGCCTGCAAATGGTGCCCGCCGCCGTAACAGTTCCAAAGGCCAGCCTGCAAGGGCCGACAAGTCCCCCCTGTCCGCCAAGAAAAACGGGGCGCTGGTTCAGCATCACCCCCTGGTGAACATTTCCGAGCATGGAGGGCGTAGCCTTGTCCTGGTTGGGGGTATAATTAAAATGGATGAACGAGCTTCCCACCTCACCGTGGTCTTTTCTGCTGGTGCCGCCGGCCATTAGGATGTCACAAAAATTAATCAGGCTTCCCAGGGTCACAAAGGGAAACAGGATGGTCTGCTTAAGCCCCACGGTGTGGGCGGCCGACGCCTCTTCTTCAAGGATGGTTCCCTGGCGGACATGGGCACCTGATCCAAAGCTGTTTTTGCCTGCAAAAACAGCTCCCTGGAAGAAACCGCCATTAAGTTTAGTGCCGGGACCTACAAGAGTGTTGTCCAGGGTCACCGCGGCTTCAGATCCAATGGAAGCTCCTTCCATGACAAGAGTCTTTTCCCCGACAATCCGGGTGCCGGGATAGAGGGTGACTCCTCTTCCCGAGATCCTGTTGATATCCACATCCTGTCCGATGAAAACCGATTCAGGCAAGGGAATCTCAACCCCTTTTTCCATCAACAGAGCTGTTGCAGTTCTGGAATTCATATCAGGCAAACCGATATAGAACCCCTCCCCAGGTTAAACCGGCACCAAGGCCGAGGAAAAGAACAGTATCGTTTTTCTTACCGATCAGATTCTGCTCCATGGCCTCGTCAAGGGCAATGGGGATGCTTGCGGCCGTGGTGTTGCCATAGCGCTGGATGTTGTTAAAGATCTTTGCCTCATCAATGTTCATGGTCTGCTGATAGGCCTGGTTGATTCTCAGGTTTGCCTGGTGGGGAAAGAACATGTCAATCTCTTCAAGGGAGGTGTTTGACTTTTTGAGCACCTCACGGGTCACCTCGGGCAGTTTTCTAAGGGCCTTTTTAAAGACCTTCTTGCCGTCCATCACGGGAAAATAGCGGGCGTCATTCACGGGGATATCCATGGGCATCCTGGCCGGAAGCCGGGAGGCAGGCAGCTCCACCATAAGTGAGTCGGCCCCGGAGCCGTCGGAATGAAGGCAGGATGCAAGCACACCGACGTTTTTATCGGTTTCAACACCCTCCACACACACGGCACCGGCACCGTCGCCAAAGATTACGGTAACGTCCCTGCCCCTAGTGCTCTTGTCAAGCCCTGTGCTGTGAACCTCGGCACCGACCACCAGTATTTTCTTTGCAAGGCCGCTCTTGATGTAGGAGTCGGCCGTTGCAAGACCGTAAAGGAATCCCGTACATTGCTGGCGGATATCAAGGGTAGGTGTGGATGTAAGGCCAAGTTTTGCCTGGAGAAGACAGCCTGATCCCGGGAAAAAAATATCGGGGCTCAGGGTTGCAAAAATTATAAAATCAAGGTCTTCGGCAGTCCACCCAGCACGTTGAAGGGCGATTTTTGAGGCATCAAGACCGAGATCCGAAACCCCCATCTCTTCCCCTTCAGGAATCCAGTAGCGCTGCTCGATTCCGGTTCTCTGGCGGATCCACTCATCCGATGTGTCCATTATTTTTGTGAGATCTTCGTTGGTTACAAGGCGGGAGGGCAGTGCGCGACCCGTTCCCCTGATCATAGTTTTTTTCATATATACTTTCCTTTAAGGCTTAAATTTGATATTGATAATTTTTTTTTTGTAAAATTAACACATACAACAAATTGCACCCCAAGGCAATAAGGAACTATAGTGCTGATTGAAGCTGGAATATTATTTTTAGGTTTGGCCCTTTTATATGCAGGATCTGAATTTCTCGTGAGGGGAGCTGCCTCAACCGCCCTGATCCTCGCCATTCGGCCCGTTGTTGTAGGCTTGACAGTGGTTGCCCTTGCCACTTCAGCTCCCGAGCTTCTTGTAAGCCTTGTGGCCTCGGTCAAGGGGGCCGGCGGCATCTCAGTCGGAAACATCCTTGGCAGCAACGTTATTAATATCGCCCTTGTTCTCGGCATAAGTGCCATGATTAAACCCATATCCATTGATCGGCAGATTGTTCGGTTTGACCTGCCATATATGTTAGGCATCAGTGTTGTGTTCTGGATTCTATGCATGGACGGTCATATAGGCTTTGCTGACGGGATTCTTCTTCTTGTTTTGCTAAGTCTGTTTCTATTGGTCGGTATCAAAAACTCAAAGAAAAAAAACGGAGCAAAGCCCGTCGTAAAATCTTCGCCAAGGGCCATAGCTATCAACTGTACTTTCATGCTTGTGGGACTCGTGGGATTGGCCAAAGGGGCTCAGATGGTGGTCCAATCCGCCATTGTCATGGCAAGGGGCATCGGGCTGACCGAGGCTTTTATCGGCATTTCAGTTGTTGCCCTTGGGACTTCCCTTCCAGAGCTTGCCACTTCTGCCGTTGCCGCCTCCAGGGGGGAAAGCGACCTGTCCGTCGGTAATGTGATTGGCAGCAATATCTTTAATATTTGCCTTGTCATGGGAGCGGTTGGCGTGTTAAACCCCATGATCGTTGAAAAAAAACTCCTGACCTTTGAGTTTCCCCTTATGGTTTTCACTGCCATAATTTTTGCCCTTATTGCCCTTGGCAAAGGCAGGATGGGGCGAAAAACCGGGCTCGGACTTATCCTCTTCTTTGTCTTTTTTATCCTTGTTGCCTATTTCAAATAAGTTTTAAAGGGGTTATCTTTGAAGATCTATCCCTTAGGAAGATAAATAAAAAGGCCGTAAACCGGGGTAGCAAAGGAGGTCATCGGCTATGTACTGGACAAAACCGCCTGAAACTGGTCTATCCGGTCTATAACCTCAAAAACTCTTAAAATCAGTTACAAGACCCTCCTGTATAAAATCAACGACCTGGGGCTCGTGCCTCCCCCCAAAAAAATTCATAGAACGTAGCTGTTAGCGTTTAGCTAAGAGCTAACCGCTAACAGCTAACAGCTAACCGCTGACAACCAATCTTTGTTTATCAGAGTCAAGGGTAAAGCGAATATTGTCTCCATCCATGATTGTTCCCTTAAGGAGTTCCAGGGAAAGGGGATTTTCGATCTCCTGCTGGATCACCCTTTTAAGGGGCCTTGCGCCGAATACGGGATCAAACCCCTTTTCTGCAATGAATCTTTTTGCCTCTTCATCCAGGGTTATTACTATTTTTTTATCCTCTAACCTCTTGTTTAAATTCTGGATCTGAAGATCTGCTATGGTCTTAATATGATCAAGCTCAAGTCCATGGAAGACGATGATTTCATCGATCCTGTTCAAGAATTCCGGCTTAAAGGTCTGGAACAGGGCCATGCTTATCCTGTCGTCATCAACTCCCCTTCCTCCGGACTCCTGGATCATGCGGGAACCAACGTTTGAAGTCATAATGAGGATGGTGTTGGTAAAGTCAACGGTCCGGCCATGGCCGTCTGTCATCCGACCGTCGTCCAGAACCTGGAGCAGCACGTTGAAGACGTCTGGATGGGCCTTTTCGATTTCGTCAAACAATACAACCGAATAGGGCTGGCGCCGCACAGCCTCGGTAAGATATCCGCCCTCCTCATACCCCACATAACCCGGGGGTGCACCGATCAGCCTTGCCACAGAATGTTTTTCCATGTATTCAGACATATCAACCCTGACCATTGCAGAGCTTGTATTGAAGATAAATTCGGCAAGGGCCTTGGTAAGTTCGGTTTTACCCACACCAGTAGGCCCCATAAAGATAAAAGTCCCAATGGGTCGATCCTGGGGTTTCAAACCTGAGCGTGCCCGGCGTACGGCGTCGGAAACCGCCTTGATTGCGTCTTTTTGACCGATCACCCGCTGTTCAAGGGTGTCTTCCATGTTAACCAGCTTTTCACGTTCGCCCCTCAGCATTGTGGCGACCGGGATATGGGTCCACGATGAGACAACCTCGGCAATATCTGATTCATCCACGTCCTCCTTGAGCATCCTACTTTCGGTCTGGAGGTGTTTTAACTCATTATTTTTCTCGTCGAGCTGAGTCTGGAGCTTAGCAAGGGTTGAATAGCGGATCTTTGCCACAAGGGCAAGGTCTCCTTCCCGTTCCGCTTTTTTGGCTTCGGTCATTGCCCTGTCCGTCTCTTCCCGGATTTTGGTAATTTCCTGGATCAACCGCTTCTCGTTTGCCCAGTGGAGCTGCATGGGCTGGATTTCCTCTTTTATTTCGGCAAGATCGCGATCCAGCTCCTCCATTCTCTCCTTCGAAGACGGATCAGTCTCCTTTTTCAGGGCCTGACGTTCGATCTCGATCTGAACCATCCGACGCTCAAGCTCGTCAATGGCCCGGGGCATGCTGTCTATCTCGATCCTGAGCCTTGAGGCGCACTCATCGATGAGATCTATTGCCTTGTCCGGCAGAAATCGATCTGTGATATAACGCTTTGAAAGGGTGGCAGCAGCCACAAGGGCGGAATCTTTGATTCTTACCCCGTGGTGTACCTCGTACTTTTCCTTTAACCCCCTTAGAATGGAAATGGTGTCTTCCACCGTGGGTTCTTTTACCAGGATCGGCTGGAACCGCCGCTCCAGGGCCGCATCCTTTTCAATGTAACGTCGATATTCGTTGATGGTGGTGGCACCTACGCATCGCAGGGTTCCCCTGGCAAGGGGAGGCTTGAGCATATTTGAAGCATCCATGGACCCTTCAGAGGCACCGGCACCGACCACGGTGTGAAGCTCATCAATAAAGAGGACCACCCTGCCCTCTGCCCTTTCCACCTCTTTTAATACGGCCTTGAGGCGTTCTTCAAACTCACCTCGAAACTTGGCACCAGCAACAAGTGAACCCATGTCAAGGGCCACTACCCTGCGATTTCTCAAGGATTCAGACACATCACCTGCAACGATGCGCTGGGCAAGACCCTCGATGATTGCGGTTTTTCCAACGCCGGGCTCTCCAATGAGCACAGGGTTGTTCTTCCGACGTCTTGAAAGCACCTGGACAACCCGCCTTACCTCATCATCCCTTCCAATAACCGGGTCAAGCTTTCCCAGTCGGGCAAGCTCGGTCAGATCCCTGCCGTATTTTTCAAGAGCCTGGAAGGTATCTTCTGGATTGGGCGAGTCAATGGTCTGCCCACCGCGCATCTCCTTTAAAACAGTTAGAATCTTGTCCTTTGTGACTCCTTCACCGGTTAGAATATCCTGGGGCTTTTCCCTTTGCGAGCACATGGCAAGGAGTATATGTTCCTGACTCACATACTTGTCCTTCATGGAATCTGCCTCTACAAAGGCACTGTCCAGCAGTTTTTTGGAAGAAACAGACAAAAAGAGGTCCCCTCCCCCCTCCACCCTTGCAAGGGAATCAATTGCCCGGTCAGCTTGCACCATCAAGCTTTCCCTGGAAGCTCCAACCTTGTCAAGGATAGCGTTGGAAATCCCCTGTTCATCCAGCAGAATTGCCTTCAAAAAATGCACGGGATCAATGACCTGGTTGTTTTTTCTAAGGGCCAGATTATGGGCAGTCTGGATCAGTTCCTGGGACTTTATTGTCAGTTTGTCAAATTTCATTGCACCTCCAAATTTTCATGGTTGTCTATACCATCATGATTTTATGTAATATTTTACACATAGTAATGCTATTCATGCAGGTGTCAATCAACAGCAGGAGATTATGGTATCATTCATGCGGCTGCAAGTGTACCCCAACCTGACATCCAAAATAAAAACTGACGCGAAGCTATTTTAATTTTGAATCTCAGAGTGGGAACGGCAGTCGGTATTCCCTTGCTGAACATAAAAAATAAAGGGGATTAATTTTTTTTGAGACATCAATGAGGATGACCGACTTTCGCCTCAGTGTAACATCAAAAGTATAATTGCTGGGAAGTGCTGATTTCCCTTTATTTTATCGCCTGAATGGGCTATATGATCAAAAAAGATTTCCCCTATGATCTGTTTTCACTGACATCATTTTTGTGAGGATCTTAAAATGTACTATGAAGCCTTCTATACCCCAAAAGAGACTAAAGGCCTGAATGATAAAGCATTGGCATTCGTTGGAAAACTCATTGCCCTTCAGGACGGTGGACAGGAAGAATTGACACCGGGCAAATCAACCGTGGTTTATATCGCATCCCCCAACATAGGCCTCATACCCAACCACCACCTTAAAAGAATAACCTCCATTCCCCTGAGTAAATGGAACGCTCTGGCAGAGCAGAACAAGCAGCTTTTAACATCCCTTTGAAACCATTCTTTTAGCCGTGCTTATCTCGATGTACGACGCTCCATGGTCCGACCCGAAATGACCGGCAAGAACCGTGATCAGGGTGTCATTTTTAAGGATGCCCTGGTCGATGAGCCGCAAAATTGAATTTCTAATTGGAATGGTGGTTGCATCCTCTCTTTCTATTGTATCAGCAAAAACCCCGAAACTTAAGGCAAGCATCCTCATAACCCTTGCATCGTAAGCCTGGGCATAGATGGGATTGTCACCCCGGTAAGCTGCAATGGCCCGGATGGTGGTGCCGGAAATGGTGTCCGCAACTATGGCCTCGGTGTTAAGCCTCATGGATGCCTTGACTGCGGCCTTGGCAAGGTAACCGGTTATTTTATTTTCAAGGTCATAGGGTGTATCGATAAAGGTGCTTCGGTTGGATTCGACCTCGGTGGCTATCCTTGCCATGGTCTGAACAGCCAGGATCGGATAGTTTCCACTTGCAGTTTCCCCTGAAAGCATGAGGGCATCAGTGGAGTCAAGGCAGGCGTTGGCCACATCAGACACCTCGGCCCTTGTAGGTCTGGGTGATGTCATCATGGAATGAAGCATCTGGGTTGCCACAATCACTGGTGCCCGTCGTTCAATGCAACGTCTGACCAGGGATTTTTGTACCATGGGAATTTTTTCGGCAGGAATTTCCACAGCTAGATCCCCCCTGGCAATCATCACCCCATACGCAACATCCAATATTTCATCTATATTTTCAACCCCTGCACTGTTCTCAATTTTTGCAATGATTTTAATCGAACTATTATGTTCATCTAGGATTCTCTGAACGGCAAGCACATCCTCTCTGTTCCTGACAAACGAATGGGCTATAAAATCAACGTCGTTTTCGGCGGCAAACCGGATAAACCCCTTGTCCTTCTCGCTCAACGCCGGAAGCTTCACATGGACCGATGGGATGTTAACGCTCTTTCGTCCATAGATAACTCCGTCATTTTCCACAAAGCAGACTAGGAATTCATCCTCCTTCTCCATGACGGAAAGTGCAATCGAGCCATCATCGATGAGGACTGAACTGCCCACCGGTACATCTTTGACAAAATCCTTGTGGGAGACGCAGATGACATTACCCGCGGACCTTGCCCCAGGTGCTCCCTTGATCAAAATTTTATCCCCATAGGCCACGGTAAGGGGAATATCTGCTCCGCAGGTTCTGATTTCAGGTCCCTTGGTGTCGATGAGTATGGCAATCTTGTCCGAGATTTTTCTGACATTTTCAATCACCTTTAAAGCATCGTCATGGGACTGATGGGCCGTGTTGAGCCGAACAACATCCATGCCTGCGTTGTAAAGATTCTTTAAGAACTCAGGTTCACAGTTCCGGTCCGATATAGTGGCAACAATTTTTGTCTTTCTACGCATGGTTCTCTCCTTTTGTGCATAATCTAAGGATCAGGTTATCAAGCACAACCTCCGGGTCATTTGCCGAAATTTTCATCTTTAAATCCACTTCGCTGAGCCAGATTACTGCCTGTTTGAGCTCTTGTGGGGAAAAATTGTCCGTCTTTAAAAAGGTATGAAACACAGGGAAGGTATTTTTTACATCTGGGGCTATTAAAAGATCTGTCAGACTTTTATTTTTTTTGGTCCTGGCGGCCCTTTCTGGCCCTTTTAAATCTGTATGGACGGTAAGGACACTCTCCCAATCTTCAACCATTGCAGACAGTTCTGCATCTGCCTGCTCAACCACGGGTATGGTATGCTGTCTGAACCAGTTATAGCTGCTGCCCGGCTGCCAGCAGGGTCTCCCCATTTTTTGGAAGTTTTGAACAAGAAACTTCACCCTTACAAGCTTCCTGAACTGCTTTGAGAGGGCCATAACAATTTGAAGCGGATGAAACCCCGCATTTAAAAGGGACTTCAAATAAAACAGGGAAGCTGCGGCATTGCGATCGCAAACGGCATTGGTCAGTTCAAAGATGGCGTCCTTGCGGGTTCTTTTCACCATGGTGGCAACATCTTCCGCCGTTATGACCGTTCGTTCACCGATGAACGATACAAGTTTTTCAAGGTTGTCGCTCAGGGTTGCCGGATCAAAGCCCGTGCGCTCCATTAGCATGTTCATGGCATCCCCGTTAATACCCTTGCCTGAGATATCGAGCACACTCTCCATTGTCTGTTTTAGAATGACCGCCTGCCGTGTTTTATCGTCCTTACGGCTTCCCTTTGGAACGGTGCAGTCAACCACCAGACCGACCTCTTTCACCGCCTTGAAAAGCGAACGACGGCGATCGGCATTTTCGGTTGTAACCACAAGGGAATGCCCGTCAGGAAAAGGTTTTTTTATAAACTCCTGAAAGGCGTCTATATCTTCTTTTGAAAATCCCGGCATTTTCGGGGCTGTGGGTGCAGGAAAAAGAGGGGCATTTTTAAGGCCCAGAACCACAAGATCCTCAAACGAATAGGTGGAGATGCGTTCCTTCACATTTGCAAGGGTTGCATCACTTCCCTCAAGCAGCCCATAGGCAAGCTCCCGCCTCTTTTCGGGTACAAGCTTTGCAATTATCCGGTCAAAGGCCTTTCTGGTAAGGAACTCTTCGCCAAAGGCAAGAAAGAGGTTCGGCAGGGGTTCTGAGTCAAGAAACTTCGAAAGTTCGTTGTAATTAATTTCCGGCATGACACCAATTCACATTCTGAACATCAGACTGGGGAGCGGCAGCCGGTAGCCCCCGACTTTCTTGGTTCAGCAAGAATATACCGGTTGCCGCATCTAATGTAAAATTAAAATTAGGATTGCTGATCATGCTGCTGCCGCCTTAAAAGGAAAAAAAGAACAAAAACCGCAAATATCGACATTGCAATTCCGATCACCTGGGACACGGAAAGGATATCCATGAAAAAATTGCCCCTAAAATCTCCTCTGAAAATCTCGATAATGCTTCTGAATAAACCGTAGAGCAGGATGTAAGTCCAGAATATCATACCCTTGGTTCTTATTTTTTCCCCGGTCTTTTTTTTCCCCGCCTTGAAACCAGCTTTTTGACCTGATTTCTGCCCCGCCTTTTGATCTCTTCTTCTCTCCATTATTCTTTCCATAAGAATAAGGAGCAAAAAAATCAGCAGATTGGAAATTATGGAATAGATCTGGGTGGGATGCAGGGACAGGTTAAGCGGTGCCAGGGAATCCGGATTGTGAAACTCGATGGCCCAGGGAAGATCACAGCTCCTGCCATAACAGCACCCGGCAAAGAGACACCCCACTCTTCCCAGGGCGTGGCCAAGGGCAATGGGAGGAGCCAGAACATCGGCCGTCGTCCACAGGTCAATACCCTGACGCCGGACAAAGAAAAGGGCCGATACAAGGGCAAACAGAAAACCGCCATAAAAGACAAGTCCGCCGTTCCAGATCTTGAACACCCCCAGGAAATCATGGCTGAACTCAGAAAGATTAAGGATCACGTAAAAAAAACGTGCACCAATCAATGAGGAGGCAAGGATGACAAAAAAAAGGTCGGATATAAACTCCGGCCGGATGTTATGATGCTGCGCCCTTCGATTTGCAAGCCACAGGGCCGCCATGAAGCCAAGCGCCACAAACAGTCCATAGGAGTAAAGGGTGATGTTTCCGATTTTAAAGAGCACTGGATGCATGGACCCTCCCAAAAAGCTTGCTTGATAAGAAACAGCTATTAGCTATTAGCTATTAGCTCTTAGATAATTACTAACAGCTAAAGGCTATAAATCTGGAACCTTGTTTAAAACGACATGGTACACAAACACAATCATGCCAAGGGTAATGGCGGAATCGGCAATGTTAAAGGCGGGCCAGTGATAGGCACCAAGGTAGAAATCAAGAAAATCCACCACCATTCCAAACCTGAACCTATCGATCAAGTTGCCCACGGCTCCAGCAAAAACTGCGGCAAGTCCGAAGGAGAGGAATCTATGTGTGGGGGCCACCTTTTGATACAACCAGAGGACCATGAGGGCCACCAGGGAGCTGACAAACAAGAAAAAAAACTTGCGTATTTCAGGCGAGTGTTCGGCAAACAGCCCGAACGCTCCCCCGGGATTCATGACGTGGGTCAGGTTAAAAAAACCGCTGATCACGGAAATGCTCTCGTGAAGGGCCAGGTTTTTTAGAACAATGGCCTTGGTGACCTGGTCCAGCACCACAATAACGACGCTGATCACTCCGAGTATTGCCAGGGAGCTTTTGCTGGCGGAGCTAATCTTCATCACTGACCGGTATCCGATCAAGGGCATTGGAACAGCGTCTGCAGGCACCCTCCCAGCACGACGCATCACCCACTGTCAGGTCGTACTTCCAGCATCTGGCGCACTTATCTCCCTCTGCCTTGGTCACCTTTACATAAACTCCTTTAATCTCATCGCTCACAAAGAGGTCGCCACCCCCGGCAGGGTCTGTGTCAAGGGTGTCAACAAGGGCGGCCGCGGAAACGATGAAAATATCCCTTAGATCCTCGCCAAATCCGTCTAACAGCTCCTTTAGCTCATCACCCGGCACCTTGATCAGAATGGCCGCATCAAGGGAATGGCCGATGATCTTTGCAGCTCTTGCCTCTTCAAGGGCCTTGGTCACCTCAGCCCTGAGTTCCCTGATTTTTTCCCACTCAGCTGCAAGGGCGTAATCCGACCATGCTGAATTGGCAACGGGTCGAGTGGAAAGATGAACGCTCGCAGGTCGTCCCTCAACGTCAGGCATATGGGTCCATACCTCTTCCGCCGTGAACGGGAGGATCGGTGCCATGAGCCTTGTGATGCTGTCAAGCACCAGATACATGGCCGTCTGGGCAGTGCGCCTTTCAGTCTCCGCTCCAGGAGTGGTGTAGACCCTGTCCTTGATGATGTCGAGATAAAAAGCGGACAGATCCACCGCACAGAAGTTGTGAAGACTGTGATGGATGGTATGGAACTCGTAAGCGTCATAGGCCGCAAGGCAGCGTTCAAGCACTATGTTCAACCTGTGGAGGATGAACCTGTCAAGGCCCTCCATGGTTTCAACCGGTCGGAGATCCCTGGCAGGATCAAAATCAGAAAGATTTCCGAGCATGAACCGGCAGGTGTTTCTGATGCGCCGGTAGGCATCTGAAAGCTGCTGAACTATGTTGTCCGAGATCCTCACATCGTCCCTGTAGTCAGCAGACGCAACCCAGAGGCGCAGGATGTCGGCCCCGTGGGTCTTGATGATCTTCTCAGGAGCCACAACATTGCCGATGGACTTGGACATTTTTTTGCCCTGGGAGTCAACCACAAACCCATGGGTGAGAACCGATTTGTAGGGAGCCTTTCCCGTCCGTCCAACTGCCGTTAAAAGTGAGCTGTGGAACCATCCCCGATGCTGATCACTGCCTTCAAGATAGAGATCGGCCGGTCGTTCAAGGCCTTCTCTCTCCTCAAGAACCGCAGCATGGCTGACTCCGGAATCAAACCATACGTCAAGGATGTTGTGGTCTTTGGTAAAACGATCTTTGCCGCAACCTTTACAAACGGCCCCCTCGGGCATGAGATCCTTTGCCTCCAACTGAAACCAGATGTCTGAGCTGTGAAGGGTAAAGAGCTCGTGGATTTTGTCCACGGATTGGCGGGTCACATATATTTCACCGCAGCTCTCACAGTGGAATACAGGAATAGGAACTCCCCACGCCCGCTGGCGTGACAGACACCAGTCAGGACGATTTTCTATCATCGAATAGATCCTGGCCTTTCCCCAGGCCGGAATCCAGCGGACGTTGTCTATCTCGGCAAGGGTATTTTTACGAAGATCAAACTTATCCATGGAGATAAACCACTGGGGTGTGGCCCTGAAAATCACGGCTTTCTTGCACCGCCAGCAGTGGGGGTAGGAGTGGTTAACGTCCCCATGCTTGATCAGGGCTCCAACGGTGTCAAGGCGCTCGATGATTCCCCTGTTTGCCTTGAGAATGAACTGTCCCTTGAACTCTTCGACCTCATCTGAGAAACAGCCGTTGTCAAGAACCGGCGAATAGGGCTCAAGACCATACCGGAGACCAACGATATGGTCATCGGCACCGTGGCCGGGGGCAGTATGCACACAGCCAGTACCGGCCTCCAGGGTGACGTGGTCGCCAAGGATAACCAGGGAATCCCGGTCGTACATGGGGTGGCTGCAACGTTTATTTTCAAGTTCTTTTGGATCCAGATCCCCAAGAATCGTGTAGGACTGGATATTAAAATCATTCATCACGCGATCCACAAGATCCTTTGCCAGGATGATGACCCCATGGTCTTTGGTTTCAACGGCCGCATACACAAACTCAGGATTAAGACATACACCGAGGTTGGCGGGTATTGTCCAGGGGGTGGTGGTCCAGATGACAAACGAGATCTCTTTCCCCTTGAGGGCCGGCAATATTTTTGAAAGGTCGTCCTTAGCTGGAAATTTCACATATATGGAGGGTGATTCAACATCCTTGTATTCGATCTCGGCCTCGGCCAGGGCCGTCTGGCAGGAACAGCACCAGTAGATGGGTTTTTTGCCAAGGAACATGTCCCCCTTGAGGGCAAACTCACCGCACTCCTTGGCAATTCTCGCCTCATAGGCGTTGTTCATTGTAAGGTATGGTTCGTCCCATTCGCCTGCAACCCCAAACCGCTTGAACTCGTCGCGCTGAATATCGACAAATTCCCTGGCATACTCCCGGCAGGCCTGCCTCACCTGAACCGGCGTCATCTCAGCTTTTTTTGCACCAAGTTTTTTGTCCACATTGTGCTCGATGGGCAACCCGTGGCAGTCCCAACCGGGCACATAGGGGGCGTCAAATCCCGCCATCTGTTTGGACCGGACAATGATATCCTTTAAGATTTTATTGATGGCGTGGCCGATGTGAAGATGGCCGTTGGCATAGGGAGGGCCGTCATGGAGAATGAACTTGGGTTTCCCCTTTGAGGATTGTCTTATTTTCTGGTAAAGTCCGGACGCCTCCCACTCTGCAAGCTGGGCAGGTTCACGATTTGCCAGGTTCGCCTTCATGGCAAACTTGGTTGATGGCAGGTTCAGCGTCTTCTTATAATCCATGTATCCTCCAGGAGTCGGAATGTAACAGCATATAACATCATATATTTGAAAGGTATCTTAAAAAGCTCAAATGATAAATTTAAGCCAATACCCATTTAAAAGTCAAGGTCAAACTGGTTTAACCAGAACAATCGTCCGTTCGTGATCCTCCAGGGGAAGAAGATAGGAGATTGTGGAAACGGAAAACTCAGAGGTTGATACCCCTTGAGTTTCACCCGTGTCCGCCCTGCCCTTCATGGCAAGAATAAATCCATTTGGTCCGACAAAGGGAAGAGCCAGGGACACAAACCGATCAAGGGCAGTAAAGGCCCTGGATGTGACCACATGGAACCTGCCGGCAAAAGCTGTATTACGGGCAAGATCTTCAGCCCTGGCATGGATGGCTGAGATTGACTTGAGCCCGGCGAGATTAATAATCCGGTTAAGAAAGGACACCCGCTTTCTTGATGCATCCATGAGCACAACCTCGAGGTCAGGCCGGAACACCTTGAGGGGAAAACCGGGAAAACCACCCCCGGACCCCATATCAAGAACCCTTGCATTTTCAGGGATATGGGGGGCAATGGCAATGCTGTCGATAAAATGTTTTGTAGCCATCTCACCTGGGTCTGTAATCGAGGTAATGTTGATTTTTTTATTCCACTTCAAAAGCTGCATACCCTGCAGGGCCATGGCATCAAGATGATCAGGCCCAAGATCCAGACCAAAACATTTGCCCCCTCCCTTAATTATCTCCTTCCATGCATCATCAAAAGGGTTATATAATGGAGAATCAGTCTGACGGGTAGACATATGTTTACCCATATGCCCGGGTAAATGACTGGACAGATGTTTGGGGGGATGTTCAGGGTTCTGTTTTTTACTTGACATTATCCGCTTAATTGTTTAGTTTATTGGAATTTTTTTAAACAGGTATACCACCTTAATCAAAACACTGATACTAACAGAGCCGACACCAATTTTCAATATTAAAAAGCCGGCTACATTAATCCATTATCCAATGATAATGGTGTGCACTAATTTCAGTCAAAGGACAGTTTTATCATGCTTAAGGACTTAGAACGGGTAAGAAATATCGGGATCAGCGCCCATATCGATTCGGGTAAAACAACACTTACAGAGAGGATTCTGTTTTATACGGACAAAATCCACAAGACCCATGAGGTCAAGGGCAAGGACGGCGCAGGAGCCGTAATGGACTCCATGGAGCTTGAACGTGAGCGCGGCATAACTATCGCCTCTGCCGCCACCCATTGCGAGTGGAAACAACATGCCATCAACATCATCGACACCCCGGGCCATGTGGACTTTACCGTGGAGGTGGAACGATCGCTCAGGGTGCTTGACGGCGTTGTGCTTGTCCTCTGTTCCGTAGCAGGAGTGCAATCCCAATCCATCACCGTTGACCAGCAGATGAAACGATACCAGGTTCCCTGCATGGCCTTTGTCAACAAATGCGACAGAAGCGGCGCCAACCCCTTCAGGGTGGCAAAACAGCTGAGGGACAAACTCGGCCACAATCCGGTCCTCATGCAGATCCCCATTGGTCTTGAAGACAGACTCAAGGGTGTTGTGGATCTTGTTGCGATGAAGGCCTACTATTTTGAGGGTGAAAATGGCCAGCAGGTCGTTGTCAAAGAAATTCCAGCCGAGCTTTTAGATGAGGCAGCAGAGCAGCGCGAAATTATGATTGATGCGGTTTCCGCATTTTCAGATGAGCTCACTGACGCCATCCTAGAAGAACAAGAGATCTCGGAAGATATGATCAAAGAGGCAGTACGCAAAGGAACCATCGCAAGGGACATGACACCGGTATTCATGGGGTCAGCCTACAAGAACACGGCCATTCAGCCGCTCCTTGACGCCGTACTCGCCTACCTTCCCTCCCCCCTTGACATTGAAAACGTCGCCATTGACCTTGACAAAGATGACGAGACCGTCACCCTTGAGAGTGTCTTTGACAAACCCACGGTCGCCCTTGCCTTCAAGCTTGAGGACGGCCAGTACGGCCAGCTCACCTATGTGCGTGTTTACCAGGGAAGTTTAAAAAAGGGTGACACCATTATAAACACCAGGGACGGCAAAAAGACAAAGGTGGGCAGGCTCATCAGCATGCATTCATCTGAAATGGAAGATGTGGTTGAAATTCCGGCAGGTCATATCGGTGCTATGTTCGGCATTGACTGCGCATCCGGCGACACCTTTGTCAGCCCCGGCATCAACTATTCGCTCATCGCCATGCACGTCATGGAACCGGTTATCTCCCTGTCACTTCAGCCGGTTGACAACAAATCCCAGATCAACATGTCCAAGGCCCTGAACCGATTCACCAAAGAGGATCCCACCTTCAAGACCTTTGTGGACAAAGAGACCAACGAGACAATCATCCAGGGCATGGGTGAGCTTCACCTCGAAGTATATGTAGAGCGAATGAAGCGTGAGTACCAGGCTGATGTAATCACCGGCAAACCCAGAGTCGCCTACCGTGAGACCATCACCCGCAAGGCCGAATTCAACTACACCCACAAAAAACAGACCGGAGGTTCAGGTCAGTTCGGTCGGGTCATGGGCTATGTGGAGCCGTGTGAAGAAGAGTTTGAATTTGTCAACAAGGTAACCGGTGGAAGAATTCCCACCCAGTTCATCTCTTCTTGTGAAAAAGGATTTCACGGTTCCATGGTCAAGGGACCAAAAATGGAGTTCCCCATCACCGGGGTCAGAGTGGTCCTTGAAGACGGTGCCTACCATGCCGTGGATTCGTCTGAGATGGCCTTCCAGGCAGCGGCCAGGGGTGGATTCAAGGAAGGCTACCTCAAGGCAAAGCCTGTAATCCACGAGCCCATCATGAAGGTGGTAATCGAAACCCCCAACGAATTCCAGGGATCATGCATGGGCCTCATCAACCAGCGCAGGGGAATTATCCAGGGTTCCCAGGAAGAGGGTGTCATGTCTGTAATAGAATCCATTGTTCCCCTTTCTGAAATGTTTGGTTTCTCAACAATTCTTCGATCCGCCACCCAGGGGAAGGCCCAGTTTTCCATGGAGTTTTCAGCCTACAAGCAGGTCCCCCAGTCTGTCGCCGATGAGCTTGTAAAGGCAAAAGAAGAAGAAGACAAGAAGAAAAATTAAGCTCCAATAAAAAACAACCGGAACGGCCGGATTGAGAGAATACCAATCAATCACGGCCGCAACGAACAAAAAAACTCCCCGGGCGCTAACGACCCGGAAGAAGTTTTCCATAAAAGAGAGGGAAATATGCTGAAAAACGATCTCATTCAAAGAAGCCCTGCAGTTATTATCATGGGCCGAGAAAATCTTCACCAGGGCAGATTCGGCGCTGTGCTGTCAAGGGCCGGTGTCGGGAAGACACAGTTTCTTGTCCAGATAGCGATTTCAAGACTGCTCGAAGGTGAAAACACCCTTCACATCAGCCTGACTGATCCCATGGACAAAATAAATATCCGCTACAAAGAGGCGTTTGCAAGTCTTGTGGACAGTATTGGTTATGTTGATCCCCTCAAGGCCAACAGGCTGTGGGAGGACATTGAGCCCTGCAAAACAGGAATCAGCTACAATGAGTTGACCTTTACCGCCAAAAAACTGAGGGATTACCTCAAAACCCTGAGAAAGGGAGATATTAAAATTCCGGCAATGGTAATCGTTGACGATTTGGATTTTGACACGGATCTGACCGATTTCATGGATGACCTAAAGAAAATTTCCGAAGACTTTGAAACCTCATTCTGGTTCTCCATGCGGAGCCACAGGGAAGAACCCCTGAGTGCCGAGGGATATCCAAAACAGCTGGAACGATTGAAAGACCGGTTTGACAAGGCCCTTTTTCTTCAGCCCAGGGATGAACGAATTGAGGCAGTAGTTCTTAAGGACGGAGACAGAGTTAAACAACGTTACGCACTTGACCCTTCGACCCTTATGCCTTTGCCTGAATAGTCTTACACCTTTGAACCGCCCTTTGTTTTATTTAAGGGCGGTTCATGACACTCTCCTCCACTATCATTCTACATTCCACCTCAGAATCCATCATTTCCATCATTCCACCTCAGAATCCACGCTCCTTACGAATGGCATCATAGGCTTCCTTAATTTCTATAAACTTGTCGTTGGCAAGCTTGATAAACTCTTCAGGGAGCCCCTTTGCCTCAATCTTATCAGGATGATAATCGGAAACCATGGTTCGATACTGCCGCTTTATCTCCTCGTTGGTGGCGGTTTCATCGATCTTCAGGACCGAATAAAAACGGTTGACCGCCCTGACGTAACGGGATTTCAGCCGTGCATAATCCCTATTCGAAAGGTTGAACGTCCTTGCTGCCGAAGAGAGCAAATCCTCCTCTTTGTCGGTTATGCCACCGTCGGCTGTTGAAACCCTGAAAAGAATATCCATCATCAGTTCAATGATTCTGGGCTGATTGCGAAATGCAGCATAGAATTGAAAGGCAAAGGCCTCAAAGCTTTCGTCAGAATTCAAGGCCTGTCTGAAGATATTGACGGCCGAACTTCTGCTCTCAGGGCTCAGATTGAGGTCATGGGTCATGAAGCCTTCAATCGAGGCAATTTCCTTGTCGCTGACACTCCCGTCTACCTTTGCTATCTTTGCAAGCATTGAAAATGCTGCCACAAAAAAGGTAAGCTGGGACTCTTCATCCGTTGAAAGCCGCTGATGCTGTGAATGCTCCTGTGCCAGGTAAAGGGCCTCTTTTCGATCAAAGCTGTGGCCAAAAGCCGCTCCTGCAACGGCCCCTATGGGACCACCAAGGGCAAAACCAATGGTGCCCCCAACCACTTTTCCAAGCCAACCCATAATTCTTCCTTTTCAGTCTTGTGTAAAATTTGATAATTCAATATATAAACACACCATCAGCCATTAAGTCAATTGGATGATCTTGATCTTGATTTCGATCTCGATTTCGACCAGAACCAAAATCACAAAATCAAGGATGGAGAAAAATTCGGTTCTCTTCATATCAGTGCAAAAAAAAGTTTACAACTTATTAACCACGAAAGGCACAAAAGAACATGAAAAACAAAGGATTCCAGAATAAAAGACTATTCTTTCGTGTCTTTCGTGGTTAAAGTTTTTTTTGATCGTCTTACACCTTTTTGTTGTTATTCCACCGCTTCCTTCGTTCCCGCTGCTTTACCGGAGCGCAGCGTGTCTCAATGGTATTTTTCCCCAAAAGCAGCTCAACCTCGGAGAACAAAAGAGGATCCGGAGCGACAAGTTCATCCTCGGAGAGCTGGATAACAACCGAAGCCCCATTCTCCACTCCACTTTCCACACCATTTTTGATAAGGATCTCAAGAAACACACTGCATGTCCCGGGAAATCTGTGAAAAAGCCCCTTGAGCCGTTCCAGCAGGTCTGTGTTGCCCTTTTCCGCATCGATGGTTACCACAATGCTTGCCGTCCATTCAGCTTCAGCCCTCTCAATGGGAACAATCTGTTCGGCAAGAAGCTTTACGCTGTTTTCCCGTTTTTGGACCTCGGCCTGGAGAATCACAGGAGCATCATCGCCCAGAAGATAGTGCACCTCCTGGTACAGATCGGGAAAGATCACAACCTCTACGCTGCCCCTTTTATCCTCAAGGGCGGCAAAGGCCATCATATCACCCTTCTTGGTCTTTAAAATCTTGAGGGGCCTCAAGGCTCCGCCCATTCGAATACTCTGACCTTCGGGGGCCTCGGCAAGGGTCTCAGAGTTGACATTGGTATATTTATTGATCAACGACTCATACCGGTCCAGGGGGTGCCCTGTAATGTAAAACCCCAGGGTCTCTTTTTCCATGGCCAGAAGCTCGTTGTCGTCGAGTTCCGGGGTGTCGGGCATCACAGGGACACTCACCGGCATGGCTTCTCCACCTTCGGTGTCGGCAAACAGATCCATCTGGCGGTCGGCCTTTTCCCTCTGGATACGGCTGCCATGATCCAGGGCGTCCTCCAGCACGGCAAGCATCTGACTTCGCCTATGGCCTGTGGTGTCAAAGGCTCCGCATTTGATCAACACCTCAAGCACCCTTTTATTCACCCTGCTTAAATTGACCCGCTCGCAAAAGTCATACACCGAGGTAAAGGACCCCTCCTGACTTCTAATTTCCACAATGGAGTCAATTGCAGCAGCCCCGAGTCCCTTGACTGCTGCAAGGCCGAAGCGAATAGCGTCCGGCGCCACGGTAAAGACCGCTTCACTCTCGTTCACATCCGGCGGAAGGATGCTGATCCCATGGCTTCTGCACTCGTCGATGAACTTAACGACGCTGTCGAGGTTACCCATGTCGCTTGTCATCAGAGCAGCCATGTATTCAAGGGGGTAATGGGCCTTGAGAAAGGCCGTTTGAAAACAGATCATGGCATAGGCGGCACTGTGGGACTTGTTGAAGCCGTACCCGCCGAATTTCTCCATGAGATCGAAGAGCTCTGCCGCCTTTGCCTCGTCCAGGTTATTCTCCTTTGCCCCCTTGAGAAACAGTTCCCTGTGCTCTTGCATCATAGCTGGAATTTTCTTGCCCATGGCCTTTCTAAGCCCATCGGCATCGGCCATGGTATAACGGGCAAGAACACCGGCAATCTTCATCACCTGTTCCTGGTAGAGAATGACCCCATAGGTCTCCTTGAGAATGGGCTCAAGCTCCGGAAAGAGATAAACAACCTCCTCCCGGCCGTGCTTTCTCTCCACGTAGGAATCGGCCATGCCGCTGTCCAGGGGGCCTGGCCGGTACAGGGCCACAAGGGCAACGATATCGCTGAAACAGGCGGGCTGAAGCCTTGCGATCAGCTCCTTCATGCCGGAACTCTCCAGCTGGAATACCCCGGTGGTATCGGCCCTTGCAAGAAGCTCGTAGGTGAGTGGATCATCCATATCCACCTCAAGGAGATCCGGCACCTCTTTAGACTGTTTTCTCAAGAGATCCAGAGTGTTTTTGATAACGGTGAGATTACGCAGCCCCAGAAAATCAAACTTCACCAGCCCCAGTTTTTCCACAAAGTTCATGTCAAACTGGGTGACAACCTCCCCCTCCTTGCCCTTGTAGATGGGCAGGTATTCCACCAGGGGTTTGTCCGAGATAACAACGCCGCAGGCATGGGTTGATGCCTGGCGGGGCAGTCCCTCGAGGATAAGGGCAATATCGATGAGTTCCTTCTTGACGGGATCCTGATTGACTATCTCCATAATCCCGGGCACATCCTCCATGGCCTGGGTGAGATTCTTTGCATTGTCGGGAATGAGCTTTGCCAGAACATCCACCTCGGGCAGAGGGACACTCAAAGCTCTTCCCACGTCCCTGACAACAGCCTTGGCCTTGAGTTTGCCAAAAGTGATGATCTGGGAGACATAGTCTGATCCACCATAACGATCGATCACATACTTATAAACCTCGTCCCGGCCCTCTATACAGAAGTCCACGTCAATATCCGGCATGGAGATCCTGGAAGGGTTAAGAAAACGTTCAAATATCAGCCCATGCTCGATGGGATCAAGGGCCGTGATCTCCATGGCATAGGCCACCATGCTTCCTGCAGCAGATCCCCGCCCTGGACCAACTGGGATGTTGTTTTCCCTTGAGTAACGTATGAAGTCGGCCACGATCAGGAAATATCCGGGAAACCCCATGTCCAGGATCACGCCGATCTCATATTCCAGACGTTCCCGGTACATTTTTTCATCAAGGTTTGGATTTTTCCGCTTGAGCATGGCAAGCCGCCGTTCAAAGCCCTCCCAGGCCTGAGTCTTAAATATCTCGCCTGCGTTTTCGAGATCATCCTTTCCGGGAATTTCCCCCTCTTTCCAGGTATACCTCGGAAAATGATATACCTTTTCGCCGAACTCCACATCGCACCTGCCTGCAATGCGCAGGGTATTTTCAATGGCATCGGGATAGGACTTAAAATCTGCGACCATTTCATCGGTCGACTTGAAGTAAAGTTCGTTCGAATCAAACTTGAACCGTTTTGGGTCGTTGAGCGTGTTGCCTGTCTGTATGCACAGGAGCGCCTCGTGGGCCCGGACATGATCCCTTGAAAGATAGTGGCAGTCGTTGGTGGCAACAAGGGGAATGGACAGCTCTTTTGAGATTTCGACCAGACCCTGGTTGACCTTTTCCTGGATGGCCATTCCATTCTTCTGGATTTCCAGAAAAAAGTTATCTTCTCCAAAGGTTTCAAGGTGATAACGGGCCGAATCAAGGGCCTGGTCCATGCGATTGGCAATAAGCCTCTGGGGGATATCCCCCCGAAGGCAGGCAGACAGGGCGATAAGGCCCTTGCTGTACCTGGTCAGAAGTTCCCGGTCTACCCTTGGCTTATAGTAAAATCCTTCAAACTGGGCTATGGATACAAGCTTGCAGAGGTTGGAATATCCTTCCCTGTCCTTTGCCAGAAGTACAAGATGGTTTAGCCCCTTGTTGTCCTCTGCGGTCTTGTCTTTTATAGTTCTGGGGGCGACATATACTTCACACCCAAGTATTGGCCGGATACCAGCCTTTCTTGCCTTTTCGTTAAATGGAGCCGTACCAAACATGGTTCCGTGATCGGTGACGGCCACTGAATCCATGTTGAATTTCCTGCACTTTTTGAGCAGGGCATCCAGACGGATGGCACCGTCCAGCAGGGAGTATTCAGTGTGAACATGGAGATGACAAAAGGGAGTAGAAGACTGCATCATTGTCTCATACTATCCACGCTGTAGTTTGGAGCCTCTTTGGTGATGATGACGTCATGGACATGACTTTCCCTGAGGCCCGCTGCCGTGATCTTGACAAAACGTGCCTTTTCCCTTAACTCCTGAATGGTTGAGGCACCAAGATAGCCCATGCCGGCCTTCAACCCGCCGATCATCTGGACCATATTCTCCCTCACTGTTCCCCTGTAGGGTATCCTGCCAACAATCCCCTCTGGCACAAGGGTTTCATCTTCCTTGGAGTCCCGCTGATAATATCTGTCCGAACTTCCCTGCCTCATGGCTTCAACCGACCCCATTCCCCGGTAGGCCTTATAGCTTCTTCCCTGGAATATAACGATTTCACCAGGGCTCTCGATTGTCCCGGCAAGAAGACTTCCTAACATCACGGTGTGGGCACCGGCACCAATGGCCTTTGTAACATCACCGGAAAATTTGATGCCCCCGTCTGCGATGATGGGAACTCCAGTTGCGTCGGAAACCTCCCTGCAATTCTGAATTGCGGTGAGCTGGGGAACCCCAACGCCTGCAACAATCCTGGTGGTGCAGATGGACCCAGGGCCGATGCCTATCTTGACCCCGTCTGAACCCGCATCGATCAATGCCTTGGCACCCTTTGCCGTGGCCACGTTACCTGAGATGATCTGGCACTCTGGAAAGGCATGTTTAATGGCCTGTACGGCTGATATGACATTCTGGGAATGACCGTGGGAGGTGTCGATTACAAGGACATCGGCTCCGGCCCTTAAAAGAGCCTCGGTTCTGGCCATCATGTCCGACCCGACACCAATGGCGGCGCCTGCCCTCAACCGCCCCATGGAGTCCTTGCAGGCATTGGGGTATTTGCGGATTTTTTCTATATCCTTGATGGTGATTAAACCTTTTAATTTACCCTGATTGTCCACCACCAGGAGCTTTTCTATCCTGTGTTGATGCAGCATCTTTTTTGACTCTTCAAGGGTCACCCCCTCTGAAACAGTAACCAGATTTTCCTTGGTCATGACGGCGCTCGCAGGTTTGTCAAGCTCGGTCTCAAAACGCAAATCCCTGTTGGTTACGATCCCTACAAGCCTGTCACCCCTGGTCACTGGAATGCCGGAGATACGATATTTGGCCATGATGGCAAGCACCTCGGAAATTGGGACATCCGGGGATATGGTGATGGGGTCCACAATCATCCCGCTCTCTGATTTTTTAACCCGGTCCACCTCAATCACCTGGTCTTCAATCGTGAGGTTGCGGTGAATAAACCCTATCCCACCCGCCCTTGCCATGCTGATGGCGGTAAGGGCCTCGGTCACCGTGTCCATGGCCGCACTGACAATGGGGATGCTCAGTTCAAGATTTCGGGTAAGCCGGGTCGCCGTACTCACCTGGTCCGGTAAAATGGCTGAGAACTCAGGTACAAGAAGAACATCATCAAAGGATAAACCTTCATCAAAAGCTATATTTGTCATAATCATCTCCTGCCGGGACATTTTAGGTAAATGTGGGGCCGGCCCCCATCATCGAATCCCCTGGTAGGACCCGTTCAAAAAAAGCCGGTCTCAAGATTTTATAAACTTAAATAATTATCAGATTTGCCGTTTCAAAGCAATAATTAATTAGAAGTGCTCTTACGTTGCGGTCGTTGTTGACTTTTTTTTGATATGCAAATAGAGTCTTGGATGCTTAGGATCGCAGATTAAACATAAAATTACTAAATGGAAAACTAAAAAATGATAGTATATATAAATCCAGACAACCCCCAGCCAAGACTTATCAGCCAGGTTGTCGACGTAATCAGGCAGGGCGGAATCATTGCCTACCCCACTGACACCCACTATGGAATCGGCTGCGACATCATGAACAAAAAGGCCATTGAAAAGATCTATCTGCTCAAACAGCGCAGCAAAAACCAGCCCTTCAGCTTTATCTGTGCAGATTTAAAACATATCAGTGAGTATGCAAAGGTGAGTAATTTTGCCTATAGAAATATGCGACGACTTCTTCCAGGCCCCTACACCTTCATCCTTGACGGATCAAAGCTTGTACCCAAAATAATGCTGACCAAGCGGAAAACAGCTGGAATCCGGGTGCCGGACAACCACATAGCCCTTGCCATTGCAAGGGAACTTGGCAACCCGGTTCTTTCCACCAGCGCAACCGGACCGGACGGTATTCCCTTTGAGAACCCATCGCTTCTCCATGACTGGTTTGGCACAAGACTCGACCTGGTGGTCGACGGCGGACCTGTTCCAGGGCAAGACTCAAGCGTAGTGTCTTTAATTGAGGACGTACCGGAAGTAATCCGTTACGGCGCCGGAGATGTAAACCTGTTTGAACAGGGTTGAAACAAGCTCTTTAAGTATCCCGAGCCTCTTCTCCTTTGGATAGACAGGCACGGCCTTTCCCTTGATGTCAGCCATCTCCGCCCCCCATTCCAGGGCATCCTCAAGATTACCAAGTCTGTCCACAAGGTTCAATTCAAGGGCCTTTTCTCCGGTATAGATCCTGCCGTCGGCAAGTTTTTCAACCAGCTTTTGCTCAAGGCTTCTACCTGCGGCAACATCCCTGACAAACTGCAAGTGGACCTCGTCGGCCACACCTTGAAGAATCTCCATTTCTTTGGGGGTGATCTCCCGAACGGGTGATCCCATATCTTTGAACTCCCCACTCTTAATCACAACGGGTGTCAGCCCGATCTTCTCCATGATCTTCTGAAAATTTGCATACTCCATTATCACCCCGATGCTTCCGGTGATGGTTCCGGGGTTAGCAACAATGGCGTCCGCTGCCGATGCGGCATAATACCCTCCGGAGGCTGCAACCGAGCCAAGGGAGGCAATGACTTTTTTCACCTCTTTGGCCTTGATAATCTCCCGGTAAATTTCCTGGGAGGGGCCGACCCCGCCGCCGGGAGAATCGATTCTAAGAACGATGGCCTTGATAGCCGGATCATCCCTGAAAAGTTTTATCTGTCGGCTCACCTCCTTGGAGGATGCAATGACACCAACAATTTCCACAACACCGATGTTCCCCTTGTCCTGTTTAAAACCAGAAGACATGGATGAAGAGAACAGGACCGAGCCGCCCACAAGGATTGCCACGGTCAGAACCAGGGCAACGGCCGGGATGGCGGCGATTATCATGGTGAAAAACAAAAAAGGATGTCGTCGTGAAAACATTAGAATTCCTCCCAGGGTTGACCCTGTGGGTAGCTATTAGCTGTTAGCCGTTAGCTATTAGCTGTTAGTCGTTAGCTAACAGCTAATAGCTAAAAGCTGTTTCTTATAAAAAAAGGGGGTGGCTTCAGAGGATTACTCTGAAGCCGACCCCCTTATCAGGCTATATCTCTTTATACGCTGCTATTCTTCCTCTTTATTTTCCTTGGAGGCAATCTGCTCCTGGAGGTTATCCCGGAGAAGCTCTCCAAAGGATGAGGTTGCAGGTTTCATGTTCTTGGCAAAATCCTTGAGGATTATCTCCTCTTCATCCTCATCAAGACGCTTGATGGAAAGACCGATGCGGCGTTCATCACTGTTGATGTTCATCACCCTTGCGGTCAGAGTATCACCAATGGCGTAGTGACCTGCCGGAGTCTTGATTTTTTCCTTGCTGATTTCAGAAACATGAACAAGACCTTCGATACCCTCTTCAAGCTCTACAAACACACCAAAGTCGGTGATGTTGGTTACAACACCGCTGATCTCGGTACCGACCTTGTAACGATCTTCAACCGTCTCCCATGGATCTGGTTGAATCTGCTTGATACCTAGGCTGAAGCGCTCACTTGCCTTGTCAATGTCAAGGACAACGGCCTGAACTGTATCGTTCTTCTTGTAGGCTTCGGACGGATGTTTGATTCTCTTGGTCCATGAGATATCTGAAATATGCACAAGACCGTCGATGTCATCGTCAATACCGATGAAGAGTCCGAAATCGGTGATGTTTTTGATCTTACCCTCGATCACCGTACCAACGGGGTATTTTTCGCTGATTACCTCCCAGGGATTCTCAACAGTCTGCTTGATACCGAGGGAGATTCTTCGGTTGTCCGGTTTAAGATCCAGCACAACTGCCTCGATCTCTTCACCGACAGATACGATCTTGGATGGGTGGCGAACCTTCCTTGTCCAGGACATCTCAGACACATGGATAAGACCTTCGACACCTTCCTCAAGCTCGACAAATGCGCCGTAATCGGTAAGGCTTACAACCTTCCCAAGAACCCTGGCACCTACGGGATATTTATCCTTGGCCGTTGTCCATGGATCCGGGGTGAGTTGTTTGAGGCCAAGGGATACACGCTCTTTTTCAAGATCGTAGGAGAGGATCTTGACGTTGATCTTGTCTGCCACGGAAAAGAGTTCCGAGGGATGTTTCACCCTGCCCCAGGAGATATCTGTGATGTGAAGAAGACCGTCCACGCCGCCGAGATCGACAAACACACCATACTCGGTGATGTTCTTGACGATACCTTCCATGACCTTACCGGTTTCAATGGATTTAAGGGTATCAGCCCTTGCAGTTTCACGCTCTGTCTCAAGGATGACCCTCCTTGACAGAACAATGTTGCTTCTCTTTCTATTATACTTGAGGACCTTGAAGGTGTAGGTCTGGCCTACCATCTCATCCATATTGCGAATGGGTCTGAGGTCTGCCTGGGAACCTGGCAGGAAGGCAGGGAGTCCAATGTCAACGGAAAAACCACCCTTTACCCTGCTTGTGATAACTCCCTCAATGGTTCCGTCTGCATCATATACGTCTTTGATGGCATCCCAGACCTTGACCTTGGCAGCCTTTTCCTTAGAAAGGATGACGGTCTCAGCCTCTTCGTCCCACACTTCAACCATGACTTCAACTTTGTCGTTGAGCTTGACATTTAGGTTGCCGTCTTCGTCCCTGAACTCGTGAATAGAGATCTGGCCTTCTGATTTGTAGCCAACGTCAACAAGAACATGGTCCTTGTCCACCGCAATTATGGTACCGGTTACGACCTGGCCCTCTTCAAAGCTGCTGAAGCTCTCGTCGTAAATTCCCATCAACTCTTCCATGCTCTCTTCGCCCGTAATGCTATCGAGCGGGTCCACATGGATTTCTTCTTCGATGGCCTCCGATTCCTGGGTTGTCTCTAATTCTTCACTGTTCATTTCTTTGTTCTCGCCTGTTTCAGCAATGGTGTTCATTAATAAAAATTCTCCATAGACAGTATTTTATCCCAGCCCTAGGGACTTGGATAATCGTTAACGTATAACAGAAAGCAATCAGAAAAAGCAATGAAAATATGCGAAAACCTTAAAAAAAAACTCTTGTTATGGATTGATTTTATGCATAATTTGAGCAACAACCTCATCAATGGTGAGGGCTGATGAATCTATGAGAATGGCGTCATCTGCGGGTTTCAAAGGAGCTGCCTTTCTCTGGGAATCGTTTTTATCACGTTTCGCCATATCTTTTTCAACATCGTAAAGGGATTGAACCGGCACTTCCTTAAGCTCTTTAAAACGTCGCAGAGCCCGGGTTTTAAGGTCGGCTATAAGGAAAAACTTGTGGTCTGCCCTGGGAAAGACCACAGTTCCCATATCCCTTCCCTCAAACACCGCATTTTCTTTGGCGGCAATGGCCTTCTGGACCCCGAGGAGCGCCGCCCTTACCAGGGGTTTGGCACTCAGAGTCGATGACAGCATGGTTATTTCCGGCGTTCTTATTTTATTGGAGATATCAACCCCTGAACTCAAGAGCTTCATGGTTTCCCCGTGTGTCACAATCGTGAAATCAAGGGTGTCCAGGAACGCTTTCAGAACCTGATCATTATCGTAATCGATATTTTTTTGCCGTACCTCAAGGGCAACCCCCCGGTAGAGAGCCCCGGTATCAACGTAAACCCAGCCAAGCTCCAGGGCAAGCAGCCTGCTGACCGTTGTCTTACCCGACCCGGCTGGCCCGTCAATGGTTATGATCTTTGGCTTCATGTTTCAGCCCCTCCGGCAAGAACCTGCTTCAAAGCTTGAATAAATGCGATGTTCTCTGACTCAAGTCCGGCATTAATCCTGAGGCAGGTATCAAAACCATAGGCGTTCATTGCCCTTACGATAATCCCTTTGCGCAACAGGGCCTGGAATACCTGACGGGCATCCTGCTTCACATCCACCAGGAAGAAATTGGTCTGGGTGGGATGGGTGACGAGCCCCATGGAAGACAGCTCTGCCCGCAAAAAATCCACCCCCTGGTGCATGACCTGAATGCTTTTATTCAGAAATTCAAGGTCGTCCAGGGCTGCTGCCGCCGCCACCTGGGCAAGGGAGTTGACGTTAAACGGCTGCCTTACCCTGTGGAGAATATCTGCCACAGATCGGTCCATGATACCGTACCCCACCCTGAAACCCGCAAGCCCATATGCCTTTGAAAAAGTTCTAAGCGATACGATCCTGGGATCAAACAATGGATCGTCAAGGGAGTTGAAGGTGTCGGGGTCCCGGGCAAACTCAATGTATGCCTCATCTACCACCACAAGAATATCCTCTGGGATTTTTTTAAGAAACTCCAGAAACGCAGCGCTTGAAAAATGGCTTGCCGTGGGATTGTTTGGATTGGTGAGAAAGACCATGCGTGTCTCAGGGTTAACGGCCCCTGCCACGGCATCAAGATCGATGGCAAGGTTATTAAGGGGAATCCGAAGGGCAACTGCACCCGCAGCCTTGACCGATATGTCATACATGAGAAACGAGGGAAAGGGCATCACTGCATTGTCCCCTGAACTCAAGAAACCATGGCACAGAAGGGCGATGATGTCGTCTGATCCATTGCCAACGATAATTGACTCACCATCGACCTTGAATTTTTCAGCAAGTTTTTGACGAAGGCGGTGCCAGGAACCGTCCGGATACCGATGCATTTCAACGAGGCATTTTTTTACCGCCTCAACGGCCATGGGCGAGGGGCCAAGGGGATTTTCGTTTGAGGCAAGCTTAACGCTCCTGGAAATTCCATATTCACGTTCGATCTCGTCAATAGGTTTTCCAGGTTCATAGGGATCAATGAACAGCATTTTTTCGGGTATCTTGAGTTTCATGGGATCACTGGCTCTCCTTAAAATTAAACTCCATTACGTAGTTTAAATTCGATGTTTTGTCAACTTTTATTCAACCTCTTCCACAGCCTGACCTGCCACGATCCAGATAAGTTTTTCATCGGTGAAAACGATGATCAAGGCCAAAGATTGTCAGCTGCCCGCCACAACCTTGCCGATGAGGCAGGTCGTATAGACCACATAAACGGCCAGAAGTGCTCCACCCTCGAAACGATTGATGCGTCCCTTTTGTCGCCTGAATCCATAACCGATTATGAAAAGAGAAACGGTCAATCCCCCCATGACAGCCATGTCCCGGGAGATCGTTTCAGGTTCCACGGCTATAGGATGAATAGCTCCGGCTATCCCAACAACGGCAAGAGTGTTGAACAGGTTGGAGCCGATAATATTGCCAAGAGCAATATCATGCTCCCCCCTGCGTGCGGCAATAACCGAGGAGGCAAGTTCCGGCAATGAAGTACCGACGGCGACTATGGTCAAGCCGATGATCATATCGCTTACC
>Ga0265295_1001987_pt1 | contig 33995 bp, 34 predicted proteins | sample Munlansysbiofilm_FD_192503 | JGI IMG/M metagenome (GOLD analysis project Ga0265295, IMG submission 192503) | Leachate microbial communities from a municipal landfill in Southern Ontario, Canada - Methane capture system biofilm | ecosystem: Engineered > Solid waste > Landfill > Unclassified ... | reverse complement strand
CCTACTACGGCAGAAAGCTCGGACATACTGTTTCCATGACTTTCAAGTATTTTAACGGAGTTTGTGAAACGAAAGTTTTCTTCCTTTTCATCTGACTCTTTGCAACGGTCAATATCTTCCTGGCTATACTCCGCAGATTCTGACCAGATCATATTCAGGTCATCATACAAAGCTGCCTTCATTCCTGTGCTTCCCGGGTTGATTGCAAATATCTTCATTTTTATCCGCAACCTTTGCTAAATAGAGTCATATTTCACATTTAGGTTTGTTTTTAAAAAGAAACTCTTGCCTATACTTTATTATAATACATTTTTATTTTTAAGAAAAGGTTTCAATATTCAGTTGAATTTTCTGGCTTTTCTGTGCCTTGACACTCAATATTCTGGTTGTTATACTCTCCTTCGTGGCGGCATAGCCAAGCGGTAAGGCAGAGGACTGCAAATCCTTCATCCCCGGTTCGAATCCGGGTGCCGCCTCCATAATTTCCTGATCAATGATAAGATTCTTTTATAAAACATAAAAAAAGATCTCAAGACTTAAGTCTTGAGATCTTTTTTTATGTTTTACAAAGTATGCAAGATTTTCAGTAAGATCGCAGCATCTGAATAAATCACGAGCCTTTCCGTGGAGTCCAAATCATCAGTATAACGGATGCTACTATAAGGGGCGTAGCCACAAGCATATTGATACTCAGACGTTCTCCTCCCAGAAGCCATCCTAGAAAGACAGCCACTACCGGATTGACAAAAGCATGGGTAGCGACTCTGTTGGCCGGTTCGACCCTCATAAGCCAGAGAAAAGACGAGTATGCGACAAGAGAGCCAAAGATTATCAGGTATATGAGAGCAAGGACTGATTTCTCTGAGAAAGAGGGTATTGCCTGGTAACTGCCGTTGAAGGCAGAAAACAGGAAGTGTATTGTCATCATTACTGTGCCGCCGCACGTCATCTGCATTCCAGATGACATCAGTGAGTCTTCGTGAATTTTCGGATTTTTAGAGATAAAAGCCCCTGTTACCCATGTTATCCCGCTAAATATGAGCATGATGACCCATATCAAATAGCTTGATTCCAAGGAGAAATTTGCCTTAGGATCTCCAGCGACAAGAAAAAAGATGCCCAAAAAACCTAGTATTATACCGGCATAATGACGGCTTGCAGGTCTTTCGCCATTGAAGAATAGCCAACCCAATACACAGAACCACAGAGGTTCCAATGCCACGAGAAGAGCTGCTATGGAGGACGGCACTACGGTTTCAGCGCTCGTAATCAGTCCGTATGATATTACGAAGGGAAGCAGAGACGCAAAAAATGCATTTTTCCATCCCTGCAGTGTAGTCCTGTGACCGGACTGTATGCGCCTGGCAGCAAAAAGGATGAACCCGGCACTGAGGAATCTCGCCCCTCCCGAAAAAAACGGAGGTATCGTTTCAACGGAGAATCTTATTGCAAGATATGTAGATCCCCAGATAATATAAACCATCAGATAAGCAAAGATAAGAGTTGCTTTTGGAGGTCTGCTCATTTCTAAAGAAGACATCAGGTTACCTCTTTTCATTATTTAAAAGCGTCATCCCCTTCTGCCTGAAGGCGCTTCAGCAATTATACAGCCATAAGCCGGAAATTCTTTTTTTCTCTCATTTCGGGAAAAGTTTTGTTTAAGTGCATATACGTATGCGATAATAGCTAATATAAATCAAAATTTCAGTGATCCGATATTATGTTGTTCAGTATATTTTTTAAGCAACCTCTATAAAGGGAGGCCGCGAATTTTGAGAGACTCCGTTAAGATGCAGTTATTCGTAGAAAGACATATGCCTGACGGAAGAGCGCTGACAGTACCATGTACGATCGAAGTACTTTCAAGAAAAGACGAAGACATCTCAATAAAACTGCACAATGAAGTCGCTCATGGTCTGAGCCGCGAGATCTTTGCAGCCAGCACCGAAGATGATCTGAAAAGATTTTTGGGCAAGGAAGGGCTTGCTGTAGGGACAAGATACGAGGATCGCCTGATTTGCCTTAGAACTCTCAAAACTTCACCTGAATGGGTCAGGGAATCACTGATGGATTATAATCTTGCTCCCGAGAGATACTCAAATTCTGCAGTAACAGGTTTTTGTGTGGTGGACAGGGAGTTCAGGGGAAACAACATACAATTTCTTTCTCAGTTTTACGCAGAAAACATCGTTTCTAAAAAGCATGATTCGGTCGTAACAACAGTGTCTCCCAAAAACATCTTCAGCCTGCAAAATGTCCTGGCCTGCGGATACTATATTATTGCAATAGAATGGACCTATGGAGGTTTTTTGCGTTTTGTACTAAAAAAAGAATTTTATCCTGCGTATCCGCTGTGGACTCACGGACATTTGAGAATACCTATCCGAGAAATAAAAAAACAGCAGGAAGCTATTTCAAAGGGCAATGTTGGCTACAAGATCGTTAGAAACCCAAGGGGATTCATAATGCTTTACGGCAGAGTTGGCCCATAAGACTTTATTTATATTTCACCTGTAAAGAAAAATGGCAGTCCTGCCGTTAAGACATGGACTGCCATTTATTATTTATTTACCGGGAAAATCTATATCAGTTTTTTTAATATCCCTGAAATCAGACTTGGTCCCGGGAAAAAAAGACGGGACATCTTTTTGCCCGTGAAGCCCATCATCAAACCTGCAAATGCCATTGCTCCGAGAACATGCAGGGGTTTTCTCCGGATGATCCGGACTGGATCAAACTCCATTATCGCGGCCTTAAAATTGGCCTTAGCCTCTTCAAGAGTCAGTTCTTTTTTGTTCTGATCCAACGCCAGCCCCACCTTTGCCGTAAGTGATAGCTCTGCCTTTAGTAAGCAGCCATATGCCGATCCCCAAAAAAAGGGCAGCGACCAGAAGCGCTGAAAATGGTTTTCCTATATGATCGCTCAGCCACATGTACAATGCTGCTCCAACGGCAAAAACTCCGTAAATGACCAGTGAGACACCAAAGAACATTATAAGGAATCCCTCTATCACAAGTACGGATTTCTCTTTAAATGTCCTTCCTTCGGCCTCAAGGAGATCAAAGAAACTAACTATTAAGTTGGCAAAAGTTTCCAACTTTAATCACCGTTCCTGTTCAAAGGCCAACAGGCCTGATTATTATTCTTCTTCGGCACGCCAGCAACAATAATCGAGAAGTTTTCCTATTACTATCCCGGCCCCAAAAGCTATGACGACAGAAAGGAACGGATTGTCTGATACTCTTGTCCCAACTTTGGCAACAGCTGCCCTTCCCGGTTCTTCATATTTCTCTATCACCGGCTTTACCGCTGCAAGGAGGGTCTTGGCTCCGTCATCCAAGGTGTTTTTTACCTTGTTGAAATCAATGATGCGTTTGGCTTCGGCCTTTTCCTGCTGTTCCGCGATCGCACATTTCAAAGCCTCGATTTCAGCCTTCAATTCCATAATGATGTCTTCGCTTTTATTTACCTCTGTCATGGCAATACCTCCTCCTGATTTTTACGATTTGTTTCATCATGACCATTATCTCTGTTTTGCTATTTTATCATGATAGAGTATTTTCAGGAAATAAAAGGTTAAAATATAAGCATAATTACCGCAATAAATTATGAAAACCCGGAGGTAAGAATATGAAGGAGAACTACGTAGAAATACCCCTCCTGCAGCAGAGGGAGATCGAAATCAAAGTACTCGGACCTGTTATAAGAGCATTTGCTGAAGAATTCGGCAAGGAAAAAACTTATGATCTGGTACGAAAGACTATGCAGGATATATCACGAAACCTCGGTAAGGAAATATCACTCGACGGGGGCGGACTGGAAAACCTAAAAGAGAAATGCATTTCAAAGTGGAACGAGGGGGGAGCGCTGGAAGTCAATATGAAAGAAGATCTTGACTCTGTCCTCTCTTTTGATGTCACAAGATGTGAATTTGCAAACCTGTACAAAGAACTTGGGTTTGGCGACATAGGGACTCTGATTTCCTGTGACCGTGACGCATCATTTCTGGAAGGTTTCGATCCCGAGCTGGAGCTGGTGAGAGAAAAAACTATAATGGACGGAGATCCGCTGTGTGACTTCTGCTATAGAAGAAAAGGTTGATCTTTTGTCCCCTGAAGATAAGTACAGAAAACTTGTAAAGTTTATAAGAAAGCTGGGAAGGGCTGCGGTTGCTTTTTCGGGCGGTGTGGACAGTGCTTTGCTTGTTTTTGCCGCCAAAGAGGCATTAGGTGATGACGCCGCCGCCATAACTGTATGGTCTAAGCTGCTCTCAGCAAAAGACAAGGGAGAGATCCTCTCTTTTGCCGAGAGGTACGGGATCAGGCTTTTCAAAATTGAGCACGATGATCTTGGCAGCATAGATTTTTGCGAAAATGGGCCGGAACGGTGCTACGTATGTAAATCAAGAAGGATTGACGCAATGTTGTCTCAAGCAGCACAGCTTGAGATCCCATGGATCCTCGACGGCTCAAATACAGATGACCTAAGTGACCACCGGCCGGGAATGAGGGCATTAAATGAATCTGTCAATGTCCTTTGCCCTTTTCTTGAGTGCGGCCTTTCAAAACAGGATATCAGGGCGATATCATCAAACCTGAAGCTTCCCACTGCAAGCAAACCCTCTGCGGCATGCCTTGCCTCAAGAATACCTACAGGTACAGCGATCAGTGAAGAGATGATCGCAAAGGTCGATGCCGGTGAGAACATCATCCGGAAATATCTTCCCTCTGATTCTCAACTGAGGATGCGCTATGACGGAGTAAAAGCAAGAATAGAAACAGACCGGGAAAATATTCCCGGTCTGATCAAGGATATTGGTTTCATCGCTGAAAAACTTGCTTATTTAGGCATCACTGATGTCCTGGTAGAAAAGGAAGGCTATTCAACTGGCGGATCTACATTTCGACAGAAATGAAAAGCGTCTGCCCATCTCTGGACATAAGTATTCCCAGTGATTTGTTCTTTGCTCCCATCACCCTGTTCCAGTCTTCAAGAGTCTTCATCTTTGCCCTGTTGACTTCAAGGATAACATCCCCGGGCTGAAGTCCAAGCCTTGCACCAAGGCTTCCCCTCTCAACGTTTAGCACGATAAGCCCCTCATTCGATCGAAGTTTGAACTGCTTTTGAATTTCGTTGTCTATCACTGCAGCAGTTATCCCCATCTGCTTTGATGTTTTTACTGTGCTTGAGGGTTCCTGTTTGGGCTTGCTGCCTGTTTTTTGATTTTCACCTTTGTCTATCTCACCAAGTATTACTTCTATTGTCCTCTTTTTTCCATCCCTGAATATTTCAAATTCGACCTTGTCTCCGGCTAGCTTGTTTCTTACAGAAAAGACTACATCCTGGCTGTTTTTGACCGCTTTTCCTGCTATGGATACTATAACGTCGCCTCTGCGAAGTCCGTACTTCTCTGCGGGTGAGCCGGGTTCGACGTTTGCAATTATCGACCCTTCCTTGACAGGTATCTTGTAGGAGTCGACAAGCGCGGCCGTCAGCGGCTGCACAGTTACCCCCAGCCAGCCTCTCCTTACTTCCCCATGCTGGATAAGGTCGTCCATGATCTGCTTGGCCATGTTGATCGGAACTGCAAACCCTATTCCCTGAGCATAAGGTACTATTGCAGTGTTTATACCGATGACCCTGCCACTTAGGTCAATAAGGGGGCCTCCGCTGTTGCCTGGGTTGATAGCAGCGTCTGTCTGCATAAAACCCTGGAAGTTGACTCCAGGCGCCTGGAGGGTCCTGTTTTTGGCAGAGACTACACCCGCTGTCACAGAGTTCTCAAAGCCCAGCGGATTGCCTATTGCAACCACCCATTCACCGACTTCTGTGGCATCCGAATCTCCGAGAAGAAGCACCGGGAGGTCAGGAGCTTTGATCTGTATCACAGCGAGGTCGAAAGTGGGATCCTGCCCGATCTTTTTCGCATCAAAGGACCTTCCGTCCAAAAGCGTGACCTTGATCTTGTCCGCACCTTCGACAACATGGTTGTTTGTCAGGATGTAACCATCCTTGGTAACAATGAAGCCGGAGCCTTTGCCCCTCTGGGGAACGACCCTCTCCTGCATCCCGCCTCCGTTAAAGAAATCCTCTCCAAAAAATTCCTCAAAGAATGGGTCCCTGCCGAAAGGATTACCCATTATTCTCTGTTTGACCATAGTCTCTGTGTCAATGTTAACAACGGCAGGAGAGCTTCTTTTAACTATCGAAACTATGGGATTGCCGTTGTAGATATCCTGTGCCTGAGCACCGGGAACAGTTGAAGCAACAACTCTGAGATCGGGCTCTGACACACTTTTTACTGTGCTGTACTCAGATGCAATAAAAGTTCCAAATGCTCCCCCGGCAAACATAATAGCACCGGCCGCAGCAGCTACACCAAATTTTTTTACGGCAGTTATAATTTTTTCTTTACTCATGAACACACCTCCGCGTTCTTGATGATTGTTTTTCAAATACAAGTCTTATTCTAGTTAATTTCAGTTAAATTACATCAAGTATATTACGTATGGTAAAGAGGGTGAAAAAACCTAAATCAACTTATTAAACTTTTCCAAATATCCGGTTCCGTTGTTCTTTGCGTCTTTGCCTGTTATAATATTAAAGTAATACAATTCAACCACTGTGGAGCTTGTCTATGAGGAAGATATTCAGATCTTATTTTCCCACCTCTTACACATTTTTTTTCTTAATAGCCTTTTTGGCTATTACATTTTTTGCCATTTTTGCTCTGCTTGGACACGTTAGGTCAATTTTTTTCTCCCACGCAGACACTCAAAACCAATCAGTAGTTTCTATGGCAGCAAGCATGGTCAACGAACGCATAAAAGCAAAACTCATCCAACTCCAGGCTCTGGCATATACCCCCTCTTCACAAATCAATTTTTCCAATAAGGAAAGCCTGATCTCACGGCTTGAACAGTTAAGACCGGAAGCTGCAAAGATAGGCTATGACTTCATCCAACTCACAGACTCAGAGGGCAACACGGTAAGTACTAACGGGAAAATAGTTGACATCGTTGAGACAGATCATTTTTATCGTGCCATTCGGGGCTTCACTGTCATATCACAGGTAGTAAGCAATGATGTAACAAAATCACCCAGACTGTCAGGGGAAAGGATCGTCTTTTTAACCGTTCCCGTTTTTTCAGGGGCTGAAGTTATTGGTGTGCTTACCGCAGCCATCGATGTACAAAAATTTTTCATACTTCAAAATATAGATATTCCCTACAGCGGAACCTTCCTGTGCCTTATAGATAAAAACAACAACGTTGTTGAGTATTCAGGAAGCTATCTTCGTGAGTTCGCACACCTTACGCGGAGCCTGAACTTTTTCAGTCCTCTCTCCACCCTGGTGGGATCAGACGAACTGAAGTTCCTCAAAGAAGAGCTTTCTTACCTCGCAGGGAATATGATAAAACATCACAGAAGCACAAAAGACGACAGGCTGATCTCTTTTGCTTCCCTTCCTCATTCAGATCAGTGGAAGCTTGTAGCCGTATCGTCAGAAGAGAGCATAAGATCCCAGCAAAACAGTATTATTATGAAAATCGGTGCTTTGATATTATTAATAACTCTATTAATGACCTTAACAGCAATTTATCTTTACGTCATGAACTGGAAATATAAAAGGATCCGTGAACTTTCACACAGCACTATAGATAAGACCGGATTTCATTTTTTCAAAATTTCATCCGATGGAAACGTTGTGGATTTCGAAGAGGACTTTGCATCGTTTCTGGGCATATCCCCTGAAAAATCTGTTTTTAACCTTAAAGAACTGATGGATGAAAGACAAACGATATTCCCGGCGAAGATCGAAAAGGATTACTCATTAAAATTCTCTCTTAGCAACAGCAGCAGCGAAAAGACTTTTCTTCTTGTCCAGATAATAGGGAATAACGAGAAGGGCTTCTTCCCGGCTTTTGCGATCGATATTACAAAGGATGAGCTTCTCCAGGAAAAAGTCAGAAATCTTGCTTACACAGACATGACTACCAATGTCCCCAACAGGGAGAGTTTCACCCTTAAGGTCGAGAGCCTTAATCAAAAATGCCTCTCAAAAAGCTTTAAAAGCGCTTTGCTCTTCATTGACATAAACAACAGTCATAAAATAATGGAAATTTTCGGACACAGACTATTCCAAAAAATGCTTCGTGAAACAGCAGAAAGACTTACGTCAGTTTCTGCCAAAGCCGAAAGCAGCATCTATAACCTTGACAGTGATGATTTTGTTATAGTTATCGATGACTATGACAATATCGATCAGATCCTTGATATTGCGCGAGAGGTCAACAAAATGTTCCTTGATCCCTTCATGCTTGGAGATGGCCCCTTTGAAGTCAGCTGCAGGATAGGGATCGTATCCTGCTCTGAATACCAAAGAAGAACACCGATCACCCCCAGTGACATGATCAGATACGGTGAAATAACTTTGAGGCTTGCAAAATCCAACAACGACCTCTTTATTCTGGATAAAGAGTCGTATCTGGCAGTCATCAAAGAGTTAGACATGGAGATGGACCTGCAGAATTCGATAAGGGATGAGGAACTGGAACTTCTTTATCAGCCCATATATTCTTTCGGATCAAACAGGATAATAGCTGTAGAAGCCCTCCTCTCATGGAAAAGCAAAAAACATGGAGCTGTGTCGCCCTCCGTTTTCATACCGCTGGCCGAAAGGAGCGGTTTTATAAATAAACTTGGCGACTTTGTAATAGATACATCCTTTAAGTTTGCATCAACGTTAAAAGATAAGAATATTTTTGTTAATTTTAACGTTTCAACAGTACAGTTTTATCAAATGGATTTTGCAGAAAAGCTTGCAGCCAGGTTAGAGTATCATGATCTTCCGCCTCAGAGCGTAGGCCTCGAAATAACAGAATCCTGTTTGTGCAAGGATATTGCAGAGTTAATTGAAAAACTTAGCATGGTAAGAAAATGTGGCATAGCGGTCTCGATCGACGATTTCGGAACAGGTTACTGCTCTCTCTCATACCTGAAAGATCTCCCTGTCGACTATCTGAAAATAGATAGAAGTTTTATCATGGGGATCGAAACTTCGGATAAACAGGTCAAACTATTAAAAGGAATAACCAATTTGGCAAAATCCCTCGGAGTAGAGATAGTTGCCGAAGGAATCGAAACAAAAGAGCAGCTTGAGGCTGTTATAGGATGCGGATGCAGTAACATTCAGGGATTCTATATTTCCAAGCCGATGAATGAAACAAATACTTTTAAATTTATTAGTTCTTACACTGGCCCCGGAAAATAATAACTGAAGCATAAGTTACAGCGATATAAAAAAAGTGCGCAAGGCAGCAACGCCCGGCGCACTTTTATATTTAAAATTAAAAATGATAAGGGTATCCTTATCTGTTGCGAGTGCTCTTTTTTCTTCCCCTCTCGGGACGTGATACGGGACAGACAAGTACTCTCCTTGAAGGTTCCTCACCTATAGACCTTGTCTCTACCTCTTTGTTGTCCCTTAGAGCCAGATGAACTATTCGCCGCTCCCAACTGGACATTGGTTCAAGGCTTACCGGAGTTCCCTTGCGAAGTGCTTCTCTGGCTATCGACTCTGCAAGGCGGGACAATGTCTGCTCCCTTCGCTGACGGTAGCCACCGCAGTCAAAGCGGACCCTGCGGGTCGACATGTCATCATGACAGGCAAGGTTTGTAAGGTATTCCAAAGCTTTCAGGGTCTCACCGTAACGCCCGATAACAACGCCGACATCTTCTCCCACAAGGTTGATCATTCCGTCTTCGTTCAATTCGGGTATCAGGTCAAGGTCCATCTTGTCAAGGACCTCGTTTACGAAGTGGCATGATTTTATGAAAGACGCTGGGGCAATCGGCCTTACCTCAACTTTATATGAACTCCCGAGGAAACCGAAAAGTTTTTTATCTTCGGAAATTATCTTGGCTTCAACGTCGTCCGGCCTGATCCCCCAAAGTTCCGCCGCTTTTTCGCGTGCATCTTCAACAGAGACACAATCGAGGACCAGGGATTCTATTTCAGGCATCGGGCATTTTTCTTCCATATCCCTGTCCATCATACATTCCCCTTGCTGACTCTGACAAAAGACTGGATCTTATTCATCGTCATCATCTTCTTCATAGTCGTCGTCCTCGTATTCATCGTCATCATCTTCTGCTGTTGAAGATGTTGGCTTATTTTTATGGAGAGCCGGCTTGACCTGAAGTTCCTGTTTTGTTTTGGACATTACAAAATACTGCTGGACGACCCCCATAAGGGAGGAAAGTCCCCAGTAAAGCATTACTCCCCCCGGCATCGAAAGACATATAAACGCCATAAAGAATGGCATTATAGTATTCATCATTGCCATCTGAGGGTTTGTCCCGGAAGAGAGCTTCTGCTGTGCCCATGTGAGGAAGGAAATGCCGATCAGCAGGATGAGGTTTCCAATATATAGTCCTGCATTCGACAGTCCCGCCGGATTTTTGAGAATACCTGTCAGTACGGACATGACTCCGTAGTTTCCGGTAGGATCGGCAGCTACACCAACTGCCTGGGCCAATCCAGCCGTGGTTGATGACCCCAGGATTATCCCCAGAAAGGAAGTTCCTGCAAAATCATAAGTCCTCAGAACATTGAAGAGAAGAATGAGGATCGGAAGCTGAACAAGGAGCGGGAGACATCCTGCCGCAGGGTTAACTTTATTCTCCTTATAGAGACGCATCGTTTCCTGGTTGAGTTTCTCTTTATCGTTTGCATATTTTTCCTGCAGCACCTTAAGCCTAGGCTGTATCTTCTGCATCTGCTGCATGCTAGTCATCTGTTTCTGATTAAGGGGATAGAGGACTATCCTTACTGCTACGGTCAAAAGCACTATTGCCAGACCAAAAGAGTTTGTGAGGCCATAAAAAAATTCAAGGATCATCAGAAGCAGTTCACTTGCTCCATTCCATATCGCGCCCAAAACTTTCACCTAACCTTTCGAAGTCCTTTAAAAAACTTTCCCATCCAGATCCGTGTATCTACTTCTTTCTGCCCGGGAACAGGGTCATATCCCCCCGGATTCCACGGACCGCAGCGCAGTATCCTGCGCAAGCCAAGCTCTGCTCCGCAAAAAAGACCGTATTTCTCAACCGCTTCAGCTGTGTATTCGGAGCAATTTGGAATGAAGCGGCATTTTCCTCCTCCCAGTACCGGAGAGATCACCGTCTGGTAGAACCTGATAAAAAACAGTCCCACCAGTGAAGTCAGTCGCACGGTTTGCCATCCTTGTCTAAATCCCAGTCGGGGCCCGGCCAGTCGGGTCTCATGAGGCCTCTTCTCTTGAGTGAACGTGCTATGTCTCTGTAGAGATCTTTTGAAGATTTTCCTAACCCGTTCTCTCTGAGTGAGGCTACTATCCATACTTCATCATTGATCCATGGCAATAGCCTTCTGAATGACTCTCTCATGGTTCTCCGCCCCCTGGAACGTTTGGCAGCGTTCGCTATTTTTCGTCCTACAGTCACACCTATCTGTGTAGGCCCATCGGCTCGTTCAACAAACAACAACCGCACCAGCTCGCCTGTTTCACGACGCCCGGTGCGGAATACAAGGTCGAACTGCCACCCGTGCTTGAGCCTGACAGCTGACGAAAAGCCGAAATTCACGGCTGATTAGACAGCAAGACGCGCTCTACCCTTACGGCGACGATTCCTCAAAATGCGGCGTCCGCTTGGGGAGGCAGAACGTACGAGAAAGCCCATTGAACGCTTTCGTCTGGTGTTATGCGGCTGAAATGTTCGTTTCACAGACTACACCTCCTGTGGTTCATTTTCACATGACCTTAATTGTCTTATAAGCAACCTAGTAAATATAACATACACTTCTCTATGGAGCAAGGAAAATTATATCTCATTCATTATATATTTTTTGAACATTAAATCTGATTTTAGAGTAAAATAGATTGTGCTGTTGCAGAAAATGCCCCATATGTGCTAATATATCCGCTGTCTTTTGTGAAGGAGGTGACGGCATTGCCAAATAAGAAATCAGCGAAAAAACGAGTTCTGGTCACTGAAAGAAACCGCATTTACAACCGCTTCTGGAAAACCCGCTGCAAAAACGCAGTAAAGAAGCTTCTGGATGCAGTTGAACAGAAAGACTCCGAGCTTGCAGCAAAGAGGCTGAACGAGGCTCAGGGTGTACTGGATAAAGCGGTAGTAAAGGGCGTCGTCCACCGAAATACAGCGTCTCGCCGCAAGGCTATGATAGCAGCAAGATTTAAGTCTCTTTCTGCATAAGTGACCTGATTTAATTTACAGATCTATGGAGGGGCTAAAGGTGTGTCCCTCCATTTTGTTGTTCTTTCAGCAACCCATCAATTCGATCACAAGAGTCTCAAGACCGATCCACCCGGACCCTGTTCCGCTCTTTTCATCAATGTTTATCTTAATAAGTCCAAGCACAAATTTGCTTATCGATCCTGCACTGTATTTTCGGGCAGCATTACCTGCCATTTTCCAGGCGTAATTTTTTGCTCCCAGCGACTCTGCAAAAAGAGAGCCTTTACTGGGGTGCATCGATGCGTACCATGCCAGCCTCATCCTGTTGTGTATAGCAGAAACAAGAGGGATCAGGTCGCCGTTCTTAGAGATCGCGTTAAGGCTTTTCAGAGTCTTTATATGATCTCCGCTGCAAAGTCCGTCAAGAAGTTTGAGAAGGTTTCTTGTTCCATCGTCCAGACACATGTTTTCAACATCGGAAGCTTTGACAGTGCCTCCCTTTTTCAGCATGGAAAGGCTCGAGAGCTGACGTCGGATCTCCTCAGGATCCTCTGTCAGTTCTATTATCAAGGCAACAGCATCACGGTCTATTTTGATTTTCATATCTTTGGCAAGGTCAGTGGTCCACATAATTCTTTCCCTCGGCCATCGAGGAAATGGCGGCGCTTTTATGATCTTACATTTTTTTAAGGTCTGAGGCGGGAAAATTTTTGCCGGATCTGAATCATAGACAAGCAGCAACACTACCTGAGAATCAGGCTCCACCATAGGGTCAAGGTTTTCTGGAAATGGACCCAGCATGGGAGCCGAGTCAACAATAACGATACTCCTCTCGTCAAAAAGTCCGCCAGAGAGATTATCAGACAGGAGGGGGCTCCATTCTCCCCCCTCCTGTCTTCCTGATACTACATATCCTTTTTTTTCAAAACCGGCAACTGTCTCCTCCAGGAGGCGTCTCTGTGCGGTACCTGAGGCAGAGATCAGGAGGAGCGAAGGCATCAGCCTTTCACCACTATGTTTACCAGTTTTCCGGGTATCGGGATGATCTTTATTATCTCTTTGCCCTCTATCCTCTTAAGTGTCTGAGGCCTTGAAAGTATTTCCTTCTGCAGATCTTCTCCGGACAGGTCCGCCTTAACAGTAAACTGCTCGCGCACCTTACCGTTTATCTGGAGGACAACAGTGACTTCGTCCTCAGCCAGGGACTCCGGATCTACTTCAAACCACTTTTCAACTGAGAGGAACGTTTCATTTCCAATATTATGCCAAAGCTCTTCAGTAATATGCGGTGCAAAGGGAGAGAGACATGAAAGAAGTGTCTCCACACCCTCTTTCATCACTGCCCATGCTTCCGGTGTCCTCGGCTTGAAGCTGATCAGTGCGTTGGTAAGTTCCATGAGCCTTGCCACGGCAGTGTTGAACTGGCGCTCTTCGCTTATGTCCTTTGTCACCCTGTCCAGGGTGTTGTGGGTTATGCGTTTGATATCCCTGACATCCACCGCTTTTATATCTTTCATCGGGACACGCTCTTTTGAAGCAGACCTTATCTTATCCAGGTTGCCCTCAACAAGACGCCACACGCGTCCAAGGAAGCGGTTTGCGCCTTCAACCCCGCGTTCTGACCAGTCAAGGTCTTTTTCAGGTGGAGAGGCAAAAAGAATAAAGAGCCTTGCTGTGTCAGCACCGAATTTATTGATTATCTCGTCAGGATCGACAACGTTGCCAAGCGATTTTGACATTTTGGCACCGTCTTTTATGACCATTCCCTGGGTAAGAAGTCTTTTGAAGGGCTCTCTCATGTCCTTTGGAAGCAGCCCCAGGTCAGCGCAAACTTTTGTAAAGAACCTTGCGTATATCAGATGGAGACATGCGTGCTCGATGCCGCCGATGTACTGGTCGACATTCATCCAGTAGGCAGCATCATCCTTGTCAAATGGCTGTTCTGTCTCCCATGGGGATGTATACCTGCTGAAATACCATGATGAGCAGAAAAATGTGTCCATTGTATCAGTTTCACGCCTTGCCGGCTTTCCACACACCGGGCATGTCGTATTTATCCAATCTTCACGAAGAGCCAAAGGGTTGCCTCCATGCTCAGGCATCTCGATGTCAAGCGGAAGTTCCACCGGGAGCTGATCTTCAGGCACCGGCACTATACCACAGTGATCACAGTAGACCATTGGTATGGGAGTCCCCCAGTAACGTTGTCTCGATATCAGCCAGTCCCTTAGCCTGAACTGCACTTCTTTGCTTCCAAGGTTGTTTTTTTCGAACCATTCACCAATTTTTTCGATCGCCTGAGGTGTAGGCAGGCCGTCAAATTCGCCTGAGTTACATGCTATGCCATCAGCATCAACAGATTCGGTCATAGCATCTCCATCAGGAACAGGTCCGTCAACCGGCCTGACTACCGGAATAACGGGAATTCCATATTTCCTTACAAAATCAAAGTCTCTCTGGTCATGTGCGGGAACACCCATAATAGCCCCTGTTCCGTAATCGGTAAGGATATAGTCGGCTATCCATATAGGAACCTTTTCTCCGTTCACGGGATTTATTGCATAAAACCCGGTCTCTATGCCTTCTTTGTCCGCACCTACAGCAGTACGCTCTATTGCACTGCGTGATGACATTTTCTTTGCGAAAGCCCTAAGTTCTTCAGCCTTTGAGCCTCCGACCTTTTCAGCAAATGCCTCCACAAAGGGATGTTCTGCGGCCATAGCAACGAAGGTGACACCGAAAATAGTGTCTATTCTTGTTGTAAACGCTTCAATGCTTAGGTCGGTATCCGCGATATCCATTTTGAAGTGGACTCCTTCGGATCTGCCTATCCAGTTTCTCTGCATGGCAACTACCCGTTCCGGCCATCCATCAAGATCATCGAGGCAGTCTACGAGTTCCTGCGCATAATCCGTTATCCTTATGAACCACTGTTCCAATCCACGCTTGACTACAGGTGTGCCGCAGCGCCAGCAAACCCCGTCACCAACAACCTGTTCGTTTGCAAGAACTGTCTTGCAGTCTTCACACCAGTTGACGGGAGCGTGCTTCCGGTATACAAGTCCTTTTTTATAGAACTGGAGAAAGAGCCACTGGTTCCATTTATAGTAATTTACGTTGCATGTCTCTACCCTGCGTCTCCAGTCATAACTGTAACCTGCTCTTTTGAGCTGACTGGTCATGTGTTCGATATTGCTCCATGTCCACTCAGCAGGAGGGAGTTTCATTTTTATTGCCGCGTTTTCGGCGGGCATCCCGAAAGCGTCGAAACCCATGGGATAGAGAACATTATATCCCTGCATCCGGAGGAATCTCGCCAAAAGATCCCCAATTGAATAGTTGCGTAAGTGCCCCATGTGAAGCGCTCCGCTTGGATAAGGGAACATCTCAAGGCAGTAAAATTTTTCTTTGCTGCTGTCGGCCTCAACCTCGAAAACCTTTGACTCGGCCCATTCCTTCTGCCATTTTGGTTCTATGGCACCAAAATCGTATGGCATCTATATCTCCTCCGTTGCTAAATGAAATCAAAACAAATTATACATCAGGGTATTATATACTCCCACCAATTGCAGAGCAATCTTTACCCGACCTTAAGTTGTGACGCTCTTAATTTCTTTTATCTGTTGCTGAACCTTTCGAAATGTCCGATATCATAAACGCCGCCCATAATTCAAATGCATCTTTGAAATTCCAGGGATCTTTTCCTGTGAGTGAACGAATTTTTTTCAGCCTGTACTGAAGGCTGTTCCTGTGCATAGAAAGTTTGTCCGCCACATTTCCGCTGGCAAAGGGAGATTCGCACCATGCAAGGAAGGTCTCTTTCATCTCCTCATAATCATTCCTGGAATCCAACCCCTTAAGCGTCATTGAGACATAATTTTCCCTTGACACCGCCGGAAGTGAATCAAGCAAAGATTCACCTGTGAATTTTTCAGACCTTATCATTCCTTTAACGCCAAGCTGCTTTGCAAGCCTCAGGGAGTTCCTTGCAGAGATAAGTGAGCGTGTCAGCCCCTGCAGGTCAAATGCAGGAAAACCGATAGATACATCGGCATGGATCCCCTTACCCTTCACACTGTCAAGAAAATCCTTTGAAAGTGTTTCCGCTGCCTCGTAAATTTTATTCGGATCCTTGTCTGAGCTGGGAGAGAGCAATACCGTCACCCTGTAATTTTCCTGCGGGCAAATAACGTTCCTGGGATTTGAAAAACTTGTTTTTGTTTCCCGAAGCATCCTCTGGAAAGCCGATTCGGCAGCTTCGTTTGACCATTTCCTCATCTCTATCACTATTGCAGCCCTGCACCTTGAGAGGTTAAAACCAAGCTCCTTCGCCTGCATCATGATAAACTCCTCGTTACCGTTTCTGGGATCGTAGGAGGCAACATTCTCTATCAGATCGCGAAGCGCCCTTTCCCTGAGAAGGTTCGACTCAAGAAATGCCTGTTCACGCAGCATGATCTCTGCCTGTTTCTGAACCAAAAGGCCATATCTGGCTACTTCTTCAGGGAGACCGGCTATTGAAACAGACCCGAGCACATTGTCAAAAAGCTGGATAGGCAAGGTGTACCCCGGCAGTACGTTCAGATAATTTTCAGCGTCAACAGTCGATGTAGCCATAGGTCTGTTTTCCTGCATCACCCTTATCGAAGGCGGGTGAAACTCCCCTATTCTCTTTTCCTCGTTGCATCCGATAATGACTCCCTTTTCATCCGTTACTAGTACCCCATATCCGATAACTTCGCTGGTACTTTTAGCAATATTCTGGGCCATCTTTTTAAACAACTCTTTCACCTCACTTTTTATTCAGCAGCATAGTTTTTAGACAAATATTTTAAAAATGTATATTCTAAAGCATAATGCTTTTCATAGTAAAAAGCAATTAAAATTCAATCATGCGGCATGATACAGAGAATAATAAGGGAGGAATTTCAAATGCGGCTGGAACTGCACAAGATACACATCACCGGCCTTGCTTTCGCCGACAAGACATACACGTCCGGCGGGACTCTTTTTATCAACAAAGATGAGGCTGAGGCATTAATAGCGGAAGACAAACGTTTTGCCAAGGTCAAACTGGATCTGGCCTGTCCTGGAGAAAGCACCCGCATCATACCTGTTAAGGACGTTATCGAGCCAAGGGTAAAGATAGGCAAAAACTTTTACTTCCCTGGTTTTTTCGCACCAATGGAAAAAGCAGGAGAAGGAGGGACCCTGGTACTTGACGGCGCAGCTGTCGTAACCTGCGGCCCGATAGTTGCATTCCAGGAAGGATTCATCGATATGAGCGGACCGGGTGCCCCATATACGCCCTTCTCTCAGACACGCAACGTAGTTCTTTACGTAGAACCTGCAGATAATCTTGAGAAGCATCTATACGAAGCAGCTCTGCGTGAGGCCGGACTAAAGCTTGCAGTCTATCTTGCAAAGTGCTGTGCGGAGAACGAATGGAAAGCTGATGAAGTCCAGGTCTTTGAAAAGGGCAACTCTTTCGAGGAGACTCAGAAATACCCGGATCTTCCAAAAATCGTATACGTTTGCATGAACATAACGCAGGGACTGCTGCATGACACATACCTTTATGCCAACGACCTGAAGCCGGCCCTCCCGACACTCCTTCACCCCAACGAGGTCCTCGACGGAGCTATGGTCTCAGGAAACTGCGTATCGGCATGCGATAAAAATACCACATGGCACCACCTGCACAACCCAATAGTCCAGGCACTTTATGCCAGGCACGGCAAAGAGATCAACTTCATGGGAATGATACCCACCCAGGAAAGCACAGTAATGGACGGCAAGCTAAGGGCGGCAGCCATGAATCTTTCAATAGCGCAGCAGCTTGGCGCCGACGGGGCGATAATATCAGAGGAAGGGTACGGAAACCCCGACACAGACCTCTGCCTTAATGCCAGATTCTTTGAGAATGCAGGGATCAAGTCTGTTCTTGTCTCTGATGAATCATCGGGAACAGACGGAGCAAGCCAGAGCCTTGCGGATGCCACACCGGAACTTGATGCTTTCATTTCCACCGGAAACGTTAATGAGATGATAGAAGTGCCTGCTATGGAAAAAGTTATTGGCTGTAAGGAAGCTATATCGCTTCTTTCAGGGGGCGCTGAAGAGAGCCTGAGAAGTGACGGGTCAATGTTCGTAGAGCTTCAGTCGGTCATTGCTTCAACTGCCGAGATCGGTTTCAACAAACTTGGCTGCGAGTGGATCTAAGAGGAGGCGGCTGAAATGACATACAGGATAGTTCATTACATAAACCAATTCTACGCCGGAATAGGCGGAGAAGAGAAGGCAGACCACAAACCGGAACTCAGGGAAGGGTTCGTCGGTCCGGGGATGCAGATCGAAAAACTATTCAACGGAGAGGGCAAAGTCGTAGGAACTGTAATATGCGGAGACGGATATTACGGCGAGCATACCGATCAGGCAAGGACCGAATGTCTTGAGATGATAAAGGGACTTCAACCGGACATCCTCTTTGCAGGTCCCGCATTCAACGCAGGAAGATACGGCTTCGCCTGCGGAGATATCGCAGCAACTGTCGGAGAGGAGCTCAACATTCCCACAGTCACTGCAATGTATCCCGAAAACCCGGGAGTGGAACTCTATTCGAAAAAGACATTTATAGCGATAACATCAGACAGCGCCAGAGGCATGGCAAAAGCCATTCCCACAATGGTCGGAATCGGGACAAAGCTGCTCAAGGGAGAGAAGATGGGACCGGCAAGGCTGGAAGGTTACATCCACCGCGGCATAAGGAAATCATTCTTCCATGAGAAGAGTGGCGCAGAGAGAGCAGTTGAAATGCTGCTGGCAAAATTAAAAGGTGAGAGTTTCCGTACAGAGTACGAGATGCCGGTCTTCAACAAGATACCGCCTGCAGCTCCTGTTAAGGACCTCAAGACCGCAACTATAGCTCTTGTCTCTTCCGGGGGTATCGTACCCAAAGGGAACCCTGACCACATACGCGTCTCCTCCGCAGAAAGTTTCGGTTCTTATGACATTTCTGAATTAAAGAATATGACACCGGAAAATTACGAGTCTATCCACGGTGGATACGACAGGGAATGGGCAAACGTTGACCCTGATGTGGTACTCCCTCTTGATGTAATGCGTGAGCTCGAGGCTGAAGGTGTAATTGGCAAGATCCATCCGATTTTCTACACTACGACAGGAACAGGTACTGCGGTAGCAAACTCTGAGAAGTTCGGGCAGGAAATTGGAGAAGAACTTAAAAAAGCAGGGGTCGATGCGGCAATACTTACATCCACCTGAGGAACATGCACTCGATGCGGCGCATCGATGACCCGCGAGATAGAAAGAGTGGCAGGTATCCCTGTAGTGCAGATAGCAACGATAGTCCCGATAATGCTCACTGTTGGCACAAACAGGATAGTCCCTGGAATAGCGATACCTCACCCGACCGGCAACCCTGCACTGGGTCCGGAAGGCGACAAAGCAGTCAGGAGAGAGCTGCTGCTCCGCTCTTTCAAGGCATTGACAACACCTGTAACAGAGCAAACGATTTTTGAAAAATGATTTTTCAGGCAGGCTGTGAGAACTGTGTCAAAAATCATAGCCTGCCCTCTGCAATTTAAGGAGAGATAGAAATGGCGGAAAAGATACTTCAGATAGTGACCAACAACCCTGATATCTACTGGAGCCCTGAGATGCCCTACGGTGTCGTCTTTACAGAAGGTTCTCCCATTGATGTGCTTGATAAGACTGAGGAACTCCTGCAGCATGGATGGCGTCTTCTTTCTGCACCGCTCCCTCCGAACGTGCCGATAATGCGAGGCCCTTACAGGTCGCTTGTCATTGAGGAATCTGAGTCAAAATACGACAAGGATGGAATAATCGCAATAGAGAAAGCAAGAGAGAGATATTTGATGGAAAGAGAGAAGAACTGTGCTGAACCTCAGGAAGATTTTGCTCTTATTGACAGGCAGATGCTTCAGAGAGCTTTAAGGGATATTTCCATCCTAAACAGTATTTCTTCATAGTTTTTCACTGTCAGGACTTATATTTAACCATAACAAGTGATACCATAAGCAGGACAGGTTTTGAGCCACATAGTATTTCAGGAGGCGATTCCATATGATCGAATTAACAAAGGAAAATTGTGACGCAGAAGTCCGTGAAGAGAAAGAGCTGCCCGTGGTAGTGGATTTCTGGGGACCCCAGTGCGTACCGTGCATGGGACTTATGCCCCATTACATGGAGATGGCAAAAGAATTTGAGGGCAAGGTCAAGTTTACAAAGGTAGACTGCTCTGTAAACAAAAGAGTTGCAATGGGATTCCGCGTGATGGGACTTCCCACATTCCTCTTCTGGAAAGACGGGGCAGAAGTAAAACGCCTCTCCAAAGAAGAGTGTACTCCGGAATCGATCAGGGCTGAGATAGAAAAGCTCATCGCATAGGCTTCAACGTCCACCCCGGACGCGCAAAAAAATATAAACCTAAGGAGGTGTTCAGCCATGGGCAAACTGGCAGGTAAGAAACTTCTCCTCCTGGGAGAAAGGGACGGCGTCCCTGGACCGGCCATGGAGGCATGTCTGAAAGAAAGCGGAGCTGAGATAGTATTTTCTGCTACCGAATGCTTTGTCTGAACCGCGGCAGGGGCAATGGACCTGCAGAACCAACAGCGCATCGTTGATGCAGCTGAAAAGTATGGAGCCGAGAACTGTGTAGTGATACTGGGTTCTTCGGATGCGGAAGGCGCAGAGATCTACGCCGAGACCGTAACGAACGGCGATCCAACTTTTGCAGGACCACTTGCAGGAGTCCCGTTGGGACTCGCGGTATACCACGTTTTTGATGAAGAGATCCGTTCTGAATGCAATGAAGCACAGTGGGAAGAACAGATATCCATGATGGAAATGGTACTTGAACCTGATGCTCTCGCTGCCGCTGTAAAGGGTATGCGTGACGAGTTCAGCAAATTCAAGCTTTAAGAGTATAATTCACCAATATATCAAAAAGAGCCGAGGATCATGAGTTTCAGGATCCTCGGCTCTTTTGTTAATGCACCCATATCTTATGCAATAAGCAAACTTAATTTTTTCCTGTTCTCACTGTTCTGGAGCAGTCCCATAGCAACATTGAGCACATGGATGTTGTCTACCCAGAGGAAAGAGGATCCTGACAATAGTTTTCCCGGTTCATCTCTCTTTACAAAGCAGAGGCTCCCGTTTACTATCCCCCACTGAAGCTCTGACCATGGATAAAAATCCTGTTTTCCCTCCGAAAAGGCAGATTTTGTGTTTACTGTGATCCCCTCATCTTCAACCAGGATGTTGCCAAAAGGATACTTCTTTCCTTCAGCAAGCCCACTCATCATTTCTGAAAAAAGGCGTCTTCCAACGGCTTTCCAGTACTTGTCGGTCAGATGCTCATAAAAATCTTTTTGTTTTGTTTTTATGGTGTACTCTTTGTCAGATGTACCAAATGCGGCAATATATACTCTTTTGGGGAAGATCCCTCCTCTTCTTAGATCAACACCCCACCTGATGCGTGTAATCTCTTTCATGGGGATCAGTTCCCCGCACCAGTAAAAACCTTTGGGTGTTATCTCCAGAGTCCTTTTAAAAGGCCACAGACCGAAGGAGCATCTAAAATCAATTTCATAATGCCATGATTTATTCTTTTCCAAAAAAAGCACATCCTAAATATTAAAATATGTTAAACCTGACGATCGCAGAGCGATAATTCAGTTGACCCAGTCCCTTATTGTCACACATCCCGCTGCAGAGACAACAACGTAAAGTGTCTTACCTTCATTGGGCGGTCGCGGATTTACCTTGACCGTAAGTGCAGGGGTCAGAGAACTCCATTCTCCGTCAAATATGCGGGTTTTTGAAAGATCTCCGGTCTGAGGGAATATCCTGGCCCTTGATGTAACATAATGCTCCATCTTGCCATGCTGCGTACCGCCCTGCCAGTAAAGCCTAAAAGATGTGTTCCCGGTCCCTTCCTGAGACATTGAGAGTTTAAAGTTGCATTCCTCAAACTGTGCTCTTGACATTCGGTCTGTCAGCCATAAGGCAAAACTGTCAGCCTCTTCCCCGATCAATTTGTTCCCATCATTTGATTCAGAGAAAATAACCGAAGAACTTCCTGCAATAACTCCCATGATCAGCATCACGACAAGGAGCTCTATTAATGAAAAACCTCTCCTCTTTCTGATCTTAACTATTCTCCCGACGGTTCCGACTGTTCCTGAGACATCAACCAGTTATAAAAGGGGTGTTCCTTTTTATATAGCCGTCCCTCACAATTTGTACATCCATGTTTTGTCCAGCCCTCAGCGATCAGTTTATAATCAGATGCCCTCAACAGCCTGTATTCAAATGTCACGCTGTATATCTTCACATCTGTTATCCTGCACCATAGCTGTATCTGATCGTCATATCTCGCAGGGTGTTTGTACCGGCAGTGGGTCTCGACTACAGGAAGGATAAGTCCATCTTCTTCCCATTTTGAATAGGGAATGCCACTGAGGCGGCAAAACTCCGTCCTGGCAACCTCAAACCAATCAAGGTAGTTTGCGTAATACACAACTCCCATCTGGTCAGTCTCGCTATACCTTACCCTTATCGTAGCCGCAAGTGTGTAGTCTTTCTGTGTCATTCCAAATACCCCCTGAATTCCCCGCTGTATCAAATCGGTTCAGAAATAAAATAATGAATGTATCAACATTATAAGGTATAAATTTAAAGGACTGCTCCCCTTTTATGCAAAATATATTTTTCCCTGTCGGCAGGGCTGATCCCCCTGAATGGCACTTCCATGCCCACTCCGGGCGGACACAGATCATAACCGTCAAAAAATGTGTTCACCGTACCTCGCCCCCCCGTAATTGATGAAAACCTGGCAGGAAAATCAATTCCTTCTGCTACTGGATACCTTCCTTCCATGACAGCTGTTCCTTTTCTGATCAACGGAGAATCAAAAGTTCCCCTCATACCGATTATTTCACCAATGACCTTGCCTGACATTTCCTCAGGGTAGGTTATCCTGAACCTGTAGATCGGCTCCATCAGATCTGTTCCGGTATTTGTCAGGGCGTTCATTATCCCTATTGGAGTTGCCAGGATAAAATCCATAGGATGGGTATGGGCGACATGGTGTTCTCCATCGACCAGGGTTATCTTAATGTCTGTTACCTGCCATCCTTTGGGTCCCTGACGGAGTGCCTCAGGGATCGTCTGTTCGACCTGGAGCTGATACTTTGTAAAAATTTTCTCGTTACGTACCCTGCTCTCAAAGATAACCCCAGAGCCCGTTTCAAGAGGTTCTATCTCGAAACGAAGAACAGCCCAGCATGGTTTTGGCATAGTATACTCGACATATCCCGATCCACTGCGGGAAGGCCTCTCTTTATATATGACCTGCGGTGACCCGATAACTGCGTCGATAGAGGTCCTTTCCTTTAGAAAAGCTTCTATCACCTCTATCTGCAGCCTTCCTGTCACAGATAATATCAGTTCTCCTGTGCTTTGTTCCCAGATAACATCAATTAGAGGATCTTCAGCACTGATCTGATTTACAGCCTCAAGAAGAGCAGGGTAATCTTTTTCAGATCGCGGCATAAGTCTGACTCGCATCGAGGGGCATGCTATGTTTACCTCATTCCTTACATGGGAACAGCTGCCAAGAACATCACCGTTTCGTGAGCTGGAGAGTCCATAGACCGCTGCTATCTCACCGGCTGAAGCTTTTCCTGTGTCGATCTCCTTAGCTCCAGTCACTTTTTTTATCTGTACTGCCTTATCGTAACTTTGACTGCTTACGTTATATATGAGGTCCCTGTTTTTCATGCTGCCGGAAAAAAGCCTTACGTACGCCACACGGCCCATCTGCGGGTCATGTTTCATTTTAAAAATGACCGCGGATAGACCGTTCTCTCTGTTCTCTGTTTTCTTTTTGCGGGCAAGAAGTTCGATAAGATCCAGAAGCTCCTCAACTCCCTCTCCGATAAGTGCCGCTCCGTCAACAAAGGGGAATACGTCACTCCGTGAAAAAGAACTTACGTATGATTCTAGAAGATCTTCTTCCGATATCGACCCGGGTCCTTGTTCAACATACTTTTCAAGCAGATCATCATTTACACCGGAAAGTATCTCTGTAATAACTGTTTTTTCTTCAGTGAAAGATGGGATCAGGACGACACCGAAGGAATTTTCTATCTCCTTCAGTACCCTTTTGACGTCAGATCCTTCTCTGTCTTTCTTGTTGATAAAAAACATAACAGGCACTCCGGAAGAACGAAGAGCCTCCCAGAACACCTCTGTCTGAGGCTGTACCCCCTCAACTGCAGAAACAACCATCACCGCGGCATCCATAGCACGTATCGATCTTTGGACTTCTGACGAAAAATCGCTGTGTCCGGGGGTATCGATTATGTTGACAGGCTGTCCTTTCCACGAGAGAAAGGCTGAAGCAGCTCTTACAGAGATGCCTCTTCTCCTTTCTATCTCCATAAAATCAGTATGGGCTTTTCCTTCATCAACGCGCCCTATCTTCTTGACTGAACCGGACATATAGAGCATCTGCTCTGTCAGTGTCGTTTTGCCGGCGTCAACGTGGGCAAGGAGCCCTATGTTCCAAGGTTCTTTGCTAATTATTTGATCCATGAAATATTCAGCGGTTTTCTGGTCGGAAACTGTCTTTTTGGACTGAGCTGAGGGTAGCCAAGCATCTGGGCACCACAGACATGTTCAGCAGAGCTTATTCCAAGACACTCTCTCAATCCTTCGAAATTCCTTATAGCCGCAGTGAGGAAACCTCCCCAGCAGGCTCCGACTCCATGTGCATGTGCTGCCAGTTCAAGATATGTCAGCGCTATGGATGCATCTTCAGGCCACATGTGATCTTTGGACACTACAGCGACCGCGACATGGGGTGCTCCCCTTAACAGTGCATCTTCTCCGGCTTTTGCCTTTGCGATCATAGATGCTCCGATAAGCGAGATCCTGGAGGTAGGATCCTTAAATATTTCTTCCCTCATCCAGCAAAGGATAAGATTCGTTATCTCTTTCGTTTTTTCAGGGTCTGCAGATACGATCCATCTGACCGGCTGCCGGTTTGATGCGGTCGGAGCAAATTTTACGGTATCAAAAATCTGATCGAATACCTCCGGAGAAATAGGGGTTATTTTAAAACTCCTGATGCTTCTCCTCGTTTTGATGAAATTGATCGCTTCTTCTGCTGATGGCATTTTAAGAACTGAAGCTGCCCTCATTTCTTCATTTTTTAGGAAAGAAAGGAAGTTGGCGTTTTCCGGACAAAAAAGCGCGCAATGGCCGCACTCGATACAGTTAGCTGAAGCCCTGACATCCATCTCGGGCAGGCCTGACTCTCCAAATTTCACTATGCCTGCCGGGCACACCTTCACACAAATTCCACATCTGGTGCATTTTGCAGGATCTACTGTCATTGACCGCATTAATATTCCTCCCCGGAGTTAGAAAAACTTATATTCAGGCACTATTATAACAACCTGATACAGGCAGTTGTGAATTGGCAAAAATAACGAACTTATCTAAATTTAATTTTTAACAGAGAGACCAGCCTTCATCTTACAAGATCGGATGGCAGACAACTATATTACGTATCGGCAAAATCAGCATGAATACTAAATTATTAATGAAGGTTATGTTCTATAATGCAGGGTCAGAATGTACAAAACCGGAATGGAGACAGAAAAATTGAAAAAGTTATTTTTGATCATTGCCTTCTTATTGCTGGTCATTCCCCCGGCAGTCTTTGCCTCTGACTTGATCCCGCCTCATCACTGGACATACCATTCTCTTGAGATCCTATTCGAAAAGGACCTTATCAAAGAAAAAATCGTTCCGGGCGAAAGCACTAACACTAAAGATCAGGCAGGAAAGATGATCATCGAAGCCATGGAAAAGATCAGGACCGATCCGTCGATAATGGATGATGACGTGCTTTGCAGCATGAGGCAGCTAATTAACGGATACAGAAATGAACTAAAAGCCGCAGGTCAGGATCATAACATGATCAGGAAAGAGCTTGAAGACATGGCCCTTGCTGCAAACCTCTCTGCAATGGAATTGCCCGCCGCCTCCGGCTCAAAAGAGAGACCTCTCAATTTTCAGGCTGTAAGATCGATAAATAAATTCACTTTCGACATTTACAGATATTTCGCAGCAAAGAACAGCAATGGCCTATTCATATCCCCATACAGCATTTCTTCCGCGCTCTCAATGACTTACGCCGGAGCGGAAGGTAAAACAGCAAGCGAAATGGAGAGCGTGCTTCATCTTGATCCGGAGATCCACCGAAGCATGGCTGCACTTATAAATGATATCAACTCGGTCCCGGGTGAGACAGCCTCTGTTAAAACTGCCAATGCTCTCTGGCCTGCCAAGGATGAACACCTGCTTGACAGTTTCACCGGCAAAGTAAACCGCTTCTACGAAGCCTCGTTGACCCCTCTGGATTACAGGGATAATACAGAAGAGGCAAGGAAGACTATAAACAAATGGGTGGATAAAGAGACAGAAGAAAAAATAAAAAACCTCATTGGCGAGGGAGTTTTAAAAAAAGACACCTCTCTGATACTGACTAACGCTATCTATTTCAAATCTGACTGGATGATCAAATTTGATCCGCAGAATTCCAGGGCAATGCCTTTTTATACAAACCCCGCCAAATCTGTCCCGACTGTTATGATGACCAAGACAGACAAAAATCTCAGATACTCAAATGAGAGTGATCTTGAAATAGCGGAGATACCATACAGGAATAAAAGGTTTTCAATGCTGATACTTCTGCCCCATAAAGGAGTAGAACTGGAAAAGATAGAAAAAAAACTTGATCATCTGAAATTTACAGAGTGGACATCTTTTATGTCTCAAAAAAAAGTTAAGCTCACAATGCCCAAATTTAAGACTGAACAAGGTTTCGAGCTTAGCGAGGCACTGAAGGAAATGGGCATGACAAGCGCCTTTAATGCAAAGGGAGCAGATTTTTCAGGGATGAACGGAAAGAAAAATCTTTACATCGGGGCAGCGGTCCACAAGACATTCCTTGAAGTCGGAGAGGACGGCACGGAGGCCGCAGCCGCAACAGCAGTGATAATGACAAAGACCTCTGCCATGCATGATCCTGAGAAAACTATAGAATTCAAGGCAGACAGACCGTTTATTTACGTGATCAGAGACAATCAGACCGGAGCAATTTTATTTATTGGCCGCTACACAAAACCATAACAAATCCATAAATTGAATATTGACCGTTGCTGCCTTTTTGGTATTTTACTAAAATATCCCGGCAGCAACGGTTTTTTTACAATTTCCCTGTCTAAACTGCAAGAAGCATGATCGCCTCAGCGTATATGTGAGTTATCTTCCGAAGATTTTCAAGGGTCACGTGTTCGTCAGGCTGGTGGATGACATCAGGATCACCGGGAAATACGGGCCCAAAAGAGACTGAGTTTGGAAGATACCTGCAGTAAGTCCCCCCGCCTATACTGATCGGTTCAGATGTAGATCCTGTGACTTTCTTATACGCCTCAAGAAGTTTCTTTATCAGTGGGCTTGAAGGATCGACAAATAACGGTTTTTTGTCCCTGTCGACAAAGAACTTGCCGCCAAGCTTCTCTGCTGACTTTTTAAAATCTTCTGCAAGCTCATCTCCTGAGAGCGTAACAGGGTAACGCAGGTCAAAACTTATTCTGCAAGTCCCGTTTTCCAACCTTATCATTGCAGTGTTGAAAGTAAGAGATCCTGAAACCTCGTCCCTTCTTTCAAGTCCTATCCCGGCTCCCTCTGTGCCCTTAAAGCTTTTGGCAGCCTGATGCAAGAAGTCAGATAACTCCTTTGGCTCCCAGTCAAAGGATGAGAGTGCTTCAAGGAGCAATTCAACTGCATTTGTCCCCAGCTCCGGCGACATAGCATGGGCAGAGACACCCTTTGTCCTAATAATGGTACTTCCCTCTCTGCCTCCGATAATTACTCCCTTTGCAGATTTTAGTTTGTTAATGATATTTTCTTCGAAGTGACCGACGAAAACCGCTTCTGCAGAGTCAGGAACTACATTATATCTATCTCCGCCTTTGACAGAGATAAGATGAGGGGCAGAACCTTTTCTCTCATCTGAGAACTCTTTTTCCACCCAACAGTGAAATATGCCCTTCTCAGCGTTGATCAACGGGAAGTTGGCATCGGGAGAAAAGCTTGAACCGGGGATTTCTTCCGTTTCCAGGTATCTTGCGATACATCTTCCGCCGCTTTCCTCGTCCAGTCCTACTATCAGCCTGATCCGGCAGTCAAGTTTGAAACCGGAGTCACGCAATGCCTTCATTGCATAAAGAACCGAAAATGCCGGCCCCTTGTCATCGAGGGAGCCCCTCCCATAAAGCCTGCCGTCAACGACACTCCCGCTGTATGGAGGAACAGTCCATGCCGATGTCTCGCCCTCCGGAACTACGTCAAGGTGAGCAAGTATCCCCACCAGTTTTTCTCCGCTGCCAATTTCTGCATACCCTGCGTAATTTGAAATGTTGGCTGTATTGAAGCCAAGTTTTTCTGCACATTTGAGGAAGTCTTCAAGGGCTTCTGACATTTCCGGACCAAAAGGGTGTTCAACGGAGACGAACGCTTCGTCATAAACACTTCGGATCATTAGGGATGATTGCAGGTCCTTCATCAAGTCTTCAAAATCTTCATCAATGATTTTATGCATCAAATCTTCCATACATACCACACCTTCTTAAGAGAGAGCAGCTGTTGTGCCGGCCGCTCCCCCTCTGTATTTGAATAATTATCAGACTCCCGCGATCATTGAGAGCATTTTTGCTACTGTGAGGCCTCCAAATGTCCCGAGGACATACCCCATCAAAGCCATCAGAACGCCTACCGGAACAAGCGTCTCCTTGTAAGCTGCGGCAATTATGGGCGCAGCAGCTACAGCGCCTATGTTTGCAAGGCTCGCGACAGCACATGTAAAGAGATCCAGCTTAAAGATCTTAGCCAGCAGGGCAAGCAAAACTGCGTGAATGGCAAGAATCACAAATCCGGCAAAGAGATAGTAAGGAGCGTCTGTAAGCTCTTTGAACGAAGCTCTTGATGCTATCAGACATATTATTACATAAAGCATCGTCATCGAAACAGGTGAGGATCCCGGGACTTTACCGAGAGGAGTGAGGGCACAAAGAACACCGGCAACTGTCGCAAGCACTATCGTAACTGTGTTTGCAGAATAGAAATCGCTCTTTCCGAATGTTTCAACAAGCATTGGGGATAGTATCGAGGCAAGCCAGCTTGAAAGCGCCGAAACGAGAATACCGGCTCCGATGAGGAGGCACAGGTCGCTCGTTTCCATTTTTGTTCTCGCATTATCATCGGCCTGCGACAAGGTTTCGCCTATTGAATCTATAAGGGTGGTATCGCTTTTTGTCCAGCGGTTGAAAATATATGCGTAGGGAACTGTTGCAAGCAGCATAATTACCCAGATAGAGTAGTTGACATTGTCAACCAACAGCGTGTAGCCCATTGCTGAGTCGTTGATCCCAAGCGCTCCCTGAATGGCGACCATGTTTGCTGTCCCACCGATCCAGCTGCCCGCAAGGGCTCCCCAGGTCTTCCATCCTTCCGGCGGGAAACCATTCTTCATAAGGGCAAACATCACTACGAACCCCACCATGATAGTGAAGGTCGCACAGAAAAATCCCAGAAGCATCCTCGGCCCAAGCTTGAGGATCTTCCTTATGTCACAGCGCAGGAGCATAATAAAGATCATTGCGGGTATGAGGTTGCCCCTTACAGCCCTGTATGTTGCCTTGATCGAATCATTGTTCTCCCAGAGATCGAAGGTAGCAAATAACATGCACAAAACATAAAGGATGACCGGAGTGGGTACATATTTGAAGAAAGTGGTATCTTTGTACTTCCGCTCGAGGGAAGATACGATACCGGCAAAACATACAAGGAATGCCAGATATGCAAAACCATTGGTTATCATATAAAAAACCTCCTCATAATAATGAATTTGTTCTTTTCGGATAAAAAAGATAAATCACTAATTGGACCACTGCAGACCGGAAATTTCCTCTACTCCAAACCCCGGATCTTCCGTCAGCAATATCTTAGGGCCGCCGTCAAAGATCGGACCTCCCTTCACCGGATCTGTACTGCATAAGACCGGGCCGTCCAGATCGACCCTCGTTATGCAGCTGTAGGCAGAGGCCAGATGGACAGCAGCAGCGCAGGAGACCTTGCCTTCGAGCATACAGCCTATCATTACCTCCGCTCCCATGGCCTGTGAGAGCGCTATGATCTGTCGTGCGTTTCTTATTCCTCCGCATTTCATGAGCTTGATGTTGACCATATCCGCGGCACGGCGCCTGAGTATCTCCATTGCATCACGTGCCGACCAGCAGCTTTCGTCAGCTGCGACAGGCACGGGTGAGTTTGCTGTTACATGTGCGAGTCCATCCAGATCGCCCGCCTTTACAGGCTGTTCAACAAGCTCAAGGTCAAAACCGGCATCCTGCATCCGGTTAAGGATCCTTACGGCCTCATTGGGCTTCCAGCCCTGATTGGCGTCGATCCTAATCTTCACTCCGCTGCCGACTGCATCGCGTATTGCCTTCAGACGCAGAAAATCGATCCCGGGATCAATTCCTACTTTTGTTTTTATGATCCTGAAACCGTCTTTAAGTGCCCTCCTGGAGTCTTCAGCCATTTCTTCAGGATCATTGACGCTGATAGTGACATCGGTCTCAACCGTTCTTCCGCTTCCTCCGAAAAGTCTCCATATGGGCTGTTTCACTGACCTCGCCCATATGTCATGGAGTGCAATGTCGATCGCAGCTTTGGCACTGGTGTTCCTTATCAGGGAAGCATCAAGGATGTCAAGGCAATGCTCCAGGTCTGACGCGTCGGCTCCTGTCATTACAGGCCTTATCATTTCATCAATTGCGCCCCTTATAGATCCGACAGTATCTCCTGTAACTTTTCCGGTTGGGGGCGCCGAACCCCATCCGGATATTCCACAGTCAGTATCTATCCTTACTATCACATCTGTCATTTCATCGACTGTCCTGACCGCTGTTTTAAAAGGTACTTTAAGCGGAGTCCTCAGAACTCCGGTTTTTATCCCTGTTATCTTCATAATTTCTCACCTCTTTTCCTGTGTGAATTTTTTCTTAAATAAAAATGTTTCCATCAGCAAATCCCCTTGTTCCTTTCTTTTTGGATCGCAGTATCGATATTTCACTGCAGGCGATACAACGTCCTGCATGATACAGAAACAAAAAAGCACCTTTCGGCATCTGACAAACAGATGTCCAAAAGGTGCTGGATCTTCTCCCCATTGCTGCAAACGTATAGCTTACAGGCGGGTGGACAAGGCAGCTATTCCGTTATTATTATACCTTTGTTCCACGATCTGTACTTTTTTACCGCGTCCTTGTATGCTACCTGGATAGCTTTCTGGGACGAGCCCAGGTAGGTGTGGTCTATCTTTTCTATTATTTTTGGGTCAACGTCGGCCAACGACATCCCCAGAAAAATATCCTTTATGAATTTATTCGTCAGTTCCAGTACTACCGAAGCTTCGAGATCCAATATCTCTCCTGACTCACCGTCTGCAATGAAAGTGATGAAAAACTGCGAAAACTGGTGTGTTATCGGGTTTCCCATCTGAGATTTTGCATTTCCGATAATACATAGTTTATCCCGTTCCATAATTCCACCCCTAACGGTCTATTATCATTATATATTTAAGATCTGTCACAAGCAATACGACAGTTCAAAATCTTCCGATAATCTATTCAAATATTTCGCAGTTTTCTGATATGTCTTCTTCCCCGGCCTGCAGCGGAATGCCTTCTACTGTCCTTAGTGTTCTTTTGATCGCTCTGGTCCTGACCTCTGCATTTTCAAGCTCTTTTCCTGCCTGTTCTATCTTCTGTCTAGTCTTTTCCAGAATTGAACCAAATTTATCAAATTCAGTCTTGACTTTTCCAAGGAGTATCCATACCTCACTTGAACGTTTTTCTATCGCAAGGGTGCGGAATCCCATCTGAAGACTGTTAAGCAGGGCGGCTATTGTTGTCGGACCCGCCGGAACGACCCTGTATTCACGAGACAGGGTATCGCACAATCCGTCTATCCGGAGTATCTCTGCATATAGACCTTCGACCGGAAGATAAAGAATACCGAAATCCGTTGTGTATGGAGGCTCGAGATACTTGTCCCTTATTGTCTTTGCCTCTTCTATTACACGGCTCTTAAGGGCTTTCTGGGCATCCGCCAGTGCCTGAACATCTCCATTTTCTGAAGCTGTCACCAGCCTTTGATAGTCTTCAAGAGGGAACTTCGAGTCAATAGGAAGCCACACAGGCGAAGCTGAGTCATTGGCTCCCGGGAGGGAGATCGCAAACTCAACCCTTTCGCCGCAGTTGGGCCTGGTTGCGACGTTCTCTGCATACTGGTCCTTTGTAAGTATCTGTTCAAGCAGTGCGCGAAGCTGAGTCTCTCCCCAGGTGCCCCTGACCTTTACGTTGGAAAGGACTTTTTTAAGGTCTCCAACGTCAGCTGTGAGAGCCTTCATCTCCCCAAGTCCCTTATGCACCAGCTCCAGCCTTTCCGAAACGGTCGAAAATGCTTCTCCGAGCCTCTTTTCAAGAGTAGAGTGAAGCTGCTCGTCAACTGTAGCGCGCATCTTTTCAAGTTTTTCCTCGTTATTTTTATGTATCTCCTGGAGTTTAGACTCGACTGTGCCTCTAATGGCCTCAAGCTTTTCCTCGTTCAGACGGCTGATGTTGGTAAGCTGCTGTGAAAAAGCTTCAAGGCTTTCCCTTTGCAGGTCTCCTATCTCTTTTATCCTCTTTGACTGAGCTTCGCCAAAAGATGTAAGGCCCTTTGACTGCTCCTCGCGTCCCGCCCTGGCTTCATCCCTTTGCTCTTTTCTCATAGAAACAAATTCAGAGTTGATGTCGCGTTCGGTATCCTCAAGCTTTCCTTCGATATTCTGCAGCCTGACCAGAAGTTCCCTTGAGACCTGCTCCATAGCAGCGCTGTTCTCTTTCAATCTCGCCACCGATGCTATGATATACGCAGCCACAAGAAGAGCCGCCAATGCTATACCTATAAACAAATGCATTACTCAGACACCTCTCCTTCCTTTCAAACCACTATTATAAGCTAAAAAAGCAGAGGCAAAGCATCTTAGCGAAAAAGAAAACAAAACCCCCGGACCAGGAGGTCCGGGAGTCAGTTTCACACAGTGTTCCTTTTATCTGTAAAAATTGGTTACTTCTTTTTGTAGAAGATCACAGGAAGACCGAGAAGAGCCAGCATAAGCGGGAGGCCAGTGCTGCATCCGCCTGATGATCCTGAGGGCGGTGTAGGTGTTTCTTCATTGCCCAAACTCACAGGATCTCTCAGTTCGTCATTCTTCTTGCCGTCGAAAATAAATAATACTCCCTGTGCATCTTCTTCCGAGTCTTCGTAAATTACAATATTTTTGTCTATTACAAAAGGTTCTCCATCTCCAGGTGCTTCGTCGATAAGTATATACCTTATACCCACAGTCAGTTTTTGGTTTTCTTTGTCTACCGCAAACTCAATGAACCCCGGTAACGCATCTGTGTATTTTGATTTTACAAATTCAACTATGTCCCTCGGATCTATCTCGGGGTCAGCGCCGTCAAAAATTTTAAAATACGTAAACTTATCGAAAAATGTGATCTGTGCATCGACC